>FTJN01010025.1_pt1 | contig 62202 bp, 56 predicted proteins | sample 1658361 | NCBI WGS metagenome assembly FTJN01 (sample SAMEA3914819, study PRJEB12502) | metagenome | biome: forest; material: soil | place: Canada | collected 2010-06-26 | depth 0.3 m
GTGCTGGCCGACCTGCTGGCCGATGCCGATGCGCGCGGCCTGCGCGTGCGCGTGGGCGCGCTGCGCGAGAGCGCATCGAACCGGTTCTACGAACGCCACGGTTTCGCGCTGGTGGAGCGCGGGGAGTGGGACAACCTCTACGAGCGGCCGGCACGCCTTTGACCCGCACCGCGAATTGCTCGTCGCCCACGACGCGCGCGTCGAGTTTTGGAGGATTCGGCGGCGCCTTCAGGCCCTAAGATCAGGCAGGGGGGAGGAGACGGACATGTGCAAAACAACGATTCAGTGCGCGCTTCGGCGTGCGTCCTTGGCCGTGCTGATGCTGGCCGTGGCGTGCGCGGCGCAGGCGCAATGCAAGTACAAGCGCTTGGGCGCGATTCCGGCCGAGTGGGTCGGCTCGCGGCTCATGATCGACGGCAGCGTCAACCACCAGCCGGTCAGGATGATGGTCGACACCGGCTCCGTCTGGACCATCCTGTCGAGCGGCCTTGCGCGAAGCATGAACCTGACGCTCGAGTCCGCCAACGGCGAGCTGGCGGGTTTCGGCGGCAAGTCGGAGATCTCGCTGGCCCGGCTCGAAGAGCTGTCGATCGGGCGTTTCCAATGGCACCGGACGCGGGCCGTCGTGGCCTGGGACGCGGCCAAGGGGTTCGACGACGTCATCGTCGGCGGAAACGTGCTGCTGCAGAACGACGTTGAAATCGACGGCAAGCAGATCGCGCTGTTCTCGCCGTCGGGATGCGATGACACGCCGCTCGCCTATTGGGCGGACGACGTGCCGTGGGTGCCCACGGAGGCGGTGACCGACGAGGACCTGCGCACCGTCATCACGGTGCAGGTCAACGGCCAACCGGTGCGCGCGCTGGTCGACACGGGCGCGCCGAGGACGATGCTGGATGCCAGCGTCGCACGCCAGCTCGGCTTCGATCCGGACGATGAACGCGCCCGCGTCGGCGAGTCCGGCGGCTTCGGCGTGCACACCGCGATCCTGACCTCGGCGACGTTCGACACCGTCGCCATCGGCCCCGAGCTGATCCGCCATCCGCGCATCGTGGTGGCACGGCTGTGGCAGGGCATCCAGGACGACTATCACCGGACAGGGACGCGGCGGTACGTCGACGAGCAGCCGAAGATGATCCTGGGCGCGGACTTCGTGCGCTCGCACCACCTGCTGTTCGCCACGAGCCAGCGCCGCCTCTATTTCTCGTACCTCGGCGGCGATGTGTTCAAGGCACCCAAGCCACCCGCCGCCGAGCCCGCGGCGGCGTCCGGGTCCGCGCCCGCCCGCTGAGCGCACGGCCGCGTGCCCGCGCGGGTCTTCGAGCCCGTGGGACAATCCGTTCCGTGAAGCGGGCCAGACCGTCGCTGGTACACCGGCCGAAAGGCTGTACTGGAGGAAGGTCCGGACTGCACAGGGCAACGCAGCAGCTAACGGCTGTCCGCCGAGGGCCGCAAGGTTCGAGGCGAGGATCAGAGCAACAGAGACGAGCCGATTCAGTTCGGGTGAAACGGGCAATCTCTGCGTGCAGCAACATCAAGTAGGCGGACGTCGACCTGGCCCGGGGAGTCCGCGGGTAGATGGCATCGAGCCGTGCTGGCGACAGCCGGCCCAGACGAATGACGGTCACGGCGCGCACGTTCGCAAGAGCGTGCGCGGCGCACAGAATCCGGCCTATCGGCTCGCTTCACAATAATTCCAGCACGGCCCGCTTCCGAGGCGGGCCGCCACCGAGCCGCCTCCGCCTTCGATGAATCCTGACGCCGCAACCCTCTGGCGCCGACCCCGCTCGGCCCTGGCGGCGCTGCTCGCCTGCCTGGGCATGCTGGGCGCGTTCTCGATCGACACCTACATCCCGGCGTTCTCCGGCATCGCGCGCGCGCTCGACGCGACGCCGGTGCAGATGCAGCAGACGCTGTCGGCGTACCTGTTCGGCTTCGCGGTGATGAACCTGTTCCACGGCGCGCTGGCCGACAGTTTCGGGCGCCGGCCCGTCGTGCTGTGGGGCATCGCCATCTTCACGCTGTCGTCGCTGGGCTGCGCCGTGTCGCAGACCGTGGGGCACCTCGTGTTCTTCCGCCTCGCGCAAGGCATGAGTTCCGGCGCGAGCATGGTGGTGGGCCGGGCCATCATCCGCGACATGTTCCCGCCCGACGAGGCGCAGCGCGTGATGTCGCAGGTGACGATCTACTTCGGCGTCGCCCCCGCGGTGGCCCCCATCGTCGGCGGCCTGCTGCTGGTGCACTTCGGCTGGCATTCCATCTTCATCTTCCTCACCCTCGTCGGCGTGCTGCTGTGGACGCTCAGCTGGCGGCTGCTGCCCGAGACGCTGCACTCCACCCAGGTGCAGCCCTTTCACCCGGCGCACCTGCTCAAGGGCTACTGGGAGATGTTCTCGAGCCCGCGCTTCCTCGCGCTGGCGCTGGCCTCGGGCGTGCCGTTCAACGGGATGTTCCTGTACATCCTGTCGGCGCCGGTGTTCCTGGGCGACCTGCTGCACCTGCCGCCCACGCGCTTCTTCTTCCTGTTCATCTTCACGATCGGCGGGATCATGGGCGGCGCCTTCCTGTCGGGCAAGCTGGCCGGCAGGATGGCGCCCGCGCGCCAGATCCGCATCGGCTTCACGATCATGTTCACGATCGCGGTCGTCAACCTCGTGCTCAATTCGCTGTTCACGGCGCAGGCCTGGTGGGCGATCCCGCCGATCGGCATCTTCTCGTTCGGCTGGGCGCTGATGGTGCCGGTCGTGACGCTGCTGGTGCTGGACCAGGCCCCGCTGCGGCGCGGCATGGCGTCGTCGCTGCAGGCGTGCATCGGCAGCGTGGCCAACGCCTTCGTGGCGGGCGTGATCTCGCCGCTCGTGATGCATTCCACGCAGCACCTGGCGCTGGCGTCGCTGCTGATGTCGTGCATCGGCATCGTGGCGTGGTTCTTCGTCCGGCGCAGCGTGCTGGCCGCCGAATGAGCGGACGCCCGGCCGCTTCGAAGGGCGCTCGCACCGCAGCCAGGGCGGAGGGCCGCCTGATGAGCGCGAACTTGTAAGCTGTCACTCAACTTTCGGCCGCTTCGGCCGATCTCATGGGGGCACACCGTCCGTGCGGAGCCCTCATGTCGTCTCGATTCCTGCATTCCCTCGCCGCCGCGGCCGCCCTGCAAGCCTTGGGGCTGGCTGGCACCGCGCTGGCCGCCGAACCGGGCGCCGCCGTGGTCGTCGCCCAGCTGGGGCCGACGTCGCCCGGCTTCAAGATGGGGATCAACCGCGGCGAGACGGGCGCGCCGGAGGCGACGCCGATCGGCGCCATGCCCATCGAGAAGAAGGCCGGCGCGGCCCGAAGCGCCGAGTGGCGCGACAACTCGTCGCATCCTTCGGCCGAGAAGGAGAAGGCCGACGACAGGAAGGGCGAGGTCCGCCCTGGCGACGAGAAGAAGGCCGCCGCGGCCGCGCCGGGCAAGGCGGCCGCCGCCGGCAAGGGCGCTTCGGCCCCCGGCCCCAGCGCGATGGACGTCCTGCGCGAGAAGCTCGCGGCCAAGCTCGGCGCCAAGCCGTCGGCCGACGGCAAGTACGCGATGCAGGTGTCCAACCGCGGCGAGTCCGGCGAGAACGTGATCACCTCCGTGCGCCCCAGCGCCGCCGCGGTGGCCGCGGCGCGCAGGCCCAGGCACCCGGCGTCGTCCGTCACCAGCGACGCCAACCTCGACATCGCCGCGCATGCCGGCAACTCGCTGCTGCCCACCCATTGGGACTATGTCGGCACCGCCGGTCCCGACGCGTGGGGCAAGATGCAGCCCGAATACAGCAAGTGCTCGACCGGCACGCGCCAGAGCCCGATCGACATCCGCGGCGGCATCGCCGTCGACCTCGAGCCGATCAAGTTCGACTACCGCCCGAGCGCGTTCTCGGTGATCGACAACGGCCACACGGTGCAGGTCAACGTCGAGCCGGGCAACTCGATCACGATCACCGGCAAGCGCTACGAGCTGGTGCAGTTCCACTTCCACCGCCCGTCCGAGGAACGCGTCAACGGCCGCCAGTACGACATGGTCGCCCACCTGGTGCACAAGGACGTCGACGGCAAGCTCGCCGTGGTGGCGGTGCTGCTCGACCGCGGCAGCGCGCAGGCCATCGTGCAGTCCGTGTGGAACAACCTGCCGCTCGAGAAGGGCGACGAGGTGCGCGCCGGCACGCGCATCGACCTCTCGCAGCTGCTGCCCGAAGACAGGCGCTACTACACCTACATGGGCTCGCTCACCACGCCGCCGTGCAGCGAGGGCGTGCTGTGGATGGTGATGAAGCAGCCGGTGCCCGTCTCGGTGGAGCAGGTCGCGATCTTCTCGCGCCTGTATCCGATGAACGCGCGTCCGATCCAGCAGGCCGACGGTCGGCTGATCAAGGAGTCCAACTAGTGTCGTGAGTGGGAAATTCGTTGAATAGGTCGCGAGCGAAGAAGCAGCGGTACCGAATCCTGTCCAGAACGGTCGCAGACTAGGCGCGCCCGCGACACGATGCCGGGCGGCCTCGCGAGCGGGCGCAACGACGGATGCGGCCGTTCTGGGCAGGATTCTTCAACGAATTTCTCACTCACGACACTAGGGCCGAGGCTGCGCGCGCGTGACGCGCGCATCGCCTATGCTCGTGCGCAACGCACGCGCGAAGGCTCCGCCCCCGGAACCGGGACGCGGCGAGGAGCCTTCATGAAGCCCATCCGCCTGTTGATCATCGCCGGCAGCGAACGCGCCGGCGCCTACAGCCGCAGCCTCGCGCGCGTGGCCGCGGCCGCCGCGCGCCGCGACGGCTGCGAGGTGACCGAGTTCGACCTGCGCGCGCTCGCGCTGCCGCTCTACGACGGCGATCTGGAGCACGCCAGCGGCGTGCCGGCGCCGGCCCTGCGACTGCGCGACGCGCTGCTGGCCCACGATGCGCTGCTGCTGGTCACGCCCGAGTACAACGGCTTCCCCACGCCGCTCCTGCTCAACGCCTTCGACTGGATGTCGCGCATCCCGGCCACGGCGCCCGGCGGCGGCGGGCTGGCGGCCACCGCCAACCGGCCGGCGGCGCTGCTGTCGTCCTCGCCCGGCCCGCTGGGTGGGCTGCGTTCGATGAACCTGCTGCGCCAGTACCTGCAGGGCAACTTCGCGATGATCGTCGTGCCGCAGCAGTTCGCGCTCGGCCGCGCCGGTGAGGCGTTCGACGCGGCGGGCGCGCTCAAGGACGCGAAGTCGCAGCAGGTCGTCGAGGGCGTGCTGACCGCGGTCGCCGAGCTGGCGACCGCCCTGAAGCCCCGCTGAGCCGGCGGCCGGGCGCGCGCGCCACAATGCGGTCGACGCCGACCGGGCGCCTCGCACCGAGACTTTCGCTCCATGGCCAAGAAACCCGCCTCCTCCCCGCCCGTCTTCGTGCGCCAGCCCGCGTTCGCCGCGGTGCCCACTCTCGACACGCTGATGGCGCAGGCCCAGGCGCTGCACCAGGCCGGCCGCATCAGGCAGGCCGAGCCGCTCTATCGCGAAGTGCTGCGGCGCTCGCCGCGCCACTTCGACGCGTTGCACTCGCTGGGCATGCTGGCGTTCACGGCCGGCCATCCGCAGGCGGCCGCCGACCTGATCGCGCAGGCGCTGGCCGTCGAGCCGCAGGACGCCGGCGCCTATGGCAACCTCGGCTACGCGTTGCACATGCTGGGCCGGCATGCGCAGGCGCTGGACAGCCTCGAGCGCGCGCTCGCCATCCAGCCCGACCTGCTGGAGGCGCTGAACAACCGCGGCAACACGCTCAGCGTGCTGGGCCGGCACGACGAGTCCATCGCCTCCTTCGACCGCGCGCTGGCCCTGCGCCCCGACTACGTCGAGGCCGCCTACAACCGCGGCAACGCGCTCCACGCGGCCGGGCGGCTGGCCGACGCGCTGGCTGCCTACGACGCCGTGATCGCGGCGCGGCCGGACATCGCGCAGGCCCACAACAACCGCGCTCGCGTGCTGCAGGACCTGGCCCGTCACGCCGACGCGCTGGCCGGCTACGACCGCGCGGTCGTGCTGGCGCCCAAGTACCTGCACGCGATCGTCGGCCGCGGCACCGCGCGCCTGGCGCTGAAACAGCCCGCCGCGGCGCTGGCCGACTTCGATGGCGCGCTGCGCATCGACCCGCAGCACGCCGGTGCGCACGAGGGCCGCGGCAGCGCCCTGTTCGCGCTGCGGCGCGCGGACGACGCGGTGCTCGCGTTCACGCGCAGCCTCGACATCGACGGTTCGCGCATCGACGCCCGCATCCAGCGCGGCAACGCGTCGCACGAACTGCGCCGCTACGAGGACGCGATCGTCGACTTCGACGCAGTGCTCGCGATCACGCCGGACGCCGCCGGCGTCGTCTGCAACCGCGGCAACGCGTTGCTGGAGTTGAAGCGCTACGACGAGGCCGCGCAGGCGTTCGAGCGGGTGCAGAGCCTGGACGCCGCGTATCCGTACGCCTTGGGCAAGCGCCTGTACGCCCAGACCATGGCCTGCGACTGGCGCGACCTCGACGCGCTCGCCATGCAGGTGCATGCCGGCATCGCCGAAGGCCGCCCGGCGATCGAGCCGTTCGCGTACGCCGCGATCGGCACCGACCCGATGCTGCTGCGACGCTGCGCCGAACTGTTCGCGGCGGACCAGTTCCCCGGGCAGCCCGCGCTCGTGCCGGCCGGGCAGCGGCGCTCGAGCGGCAAGATCCGCATCGGCTATCTCGGCGGCGAGTTCCGCAACCAGGCGACGTCCATCCTGGCGGCGGAGCTGTTCGAGCTGCACGACAAGAGCCGCTTCGAGATCGTCGCGTTCGACAACGGCTGGGACGACGGCAGCACGCTGCGCCGGCGCATGAACGCCGCGTTCGACGAGGTCGTGACGATCGCCGCGTTGCCCGACGACGCGGCCGCGCTGGCGGTCGTCGAGCGCCGCATCGACATCCTCGTCAACCTCAACGGCTGGTTCGGCCTCGGCCGCACCGGCGTGTTCGCGCGCCGGCCCGCGCCGGTGCAGGTCAACTACCTCGGATTCCCGGGCACGCTGGGCGCGCCCTACCTCGACGTGATCGTGGCCGACGCCGACACGATTCCGCTCGGCGAGGAGGGCGCCTACGTCGAGCGCGTCGTGCGCCTGCCGCACAGCTACCAGCCCAACGACCGCCAGCGCGCCGTTGCGGACGCACCCACGCGCGCGGCGCTGGGCCTGCCGGCGGACGCCGTCGTCTTCGCATGCTTCAACAACACCTACAAGATCGCGCCCGCCACGTTCGCGTCGTGGATGCGCATCCTCGCGGCGGTGGACGGCGGCGTGCTGTGGCTGCTGCAGGACAACGACGCGGCCACGCGCCACCTGCGCGCCGCGGCTGAGGCCCATGGCGTCGCGCCGGAACGCCTGCACTTCGCGCCGCGCATCCGCCTGGACGAGCACCTGGCACGCCACGCCTGCGCCGACCTGTTCCTCGACACGTTGCCCTACAACGCGCACACCACCGCCAGCGATGCGCTGTGGGCCGGCCTGCCGGTGCTCTCGTGCCGCGGCACCACGTTCCCGGGCCGCGTGGGCGCGAGCCTGCTGCACGCGCTGGACCTGGCCGACGACCTGCTGGTGGACGACGTGGCGGCGTTCGAGGCGCGCGCGATCGAACTCGCGCGCGACCGGGCGCGTCTCGCGCGCGTGCGCGAGCGGCTCGCGCACGCGCGCCGCACGGCGCCGCTGTTCGACACGCCGGCCTATGCGCAGGCGCTCGAATCCGCGTACGAGGCGATGCTGGGCGGCTAGGCACCCCTGGTGGCGCGCAGGGGATCGAGGTCAGGCACCGGCCTCGTATGCCCATGCGTTCGGGCGGCGCAACGTGGCCGGAGCCAGGCCCCTCCGACCAGAGCGCGCCGACGCGAACCCGCAGCGCCAGCGGCAGTTCTCGTCGAGATCAGCAGGCCGGTCCTTCGCGGCTGGGTCCGGATGGCGGCACGACGGTTCCGGAGGGGTCTGGCTCCGCCGCGGACCGCCTCCGGGACGTCCAGGCCGCAGCCGGCGGTGCCTGACCTCGATCCCCGGAAACTCAGTTCGCGGTGGTCTCCCGCCGCAACTGCACCACCTGCGTTGTCACCATGTGCGACATCACGGTCGCGACCTCGACGGCGTCCAGCGTCGCGTCGTCGACCAGCAGTTCCTGCGCCGAGTACATGACCTCGATCGCGAGGCGCGACACCAGGCGCACCCGCGCGGTCGGCACGGCCGGGTACGCGACGGCGAACGCCGCCACCAGCAGCCCGGTGACGTGGTCGTGCGACTCGATGCGCACCGGCGCCAGCGACGGCACCGCCCGCAGCGCGCGCGTGATCCATTCGCCGGCGATCACCTTGCGCGTCATCTCCAGCGTGTCCAGGAACAGCTGGCGGATCCGTTCCTCGAATTTCGCCGCCGGCAGCTTCATCGTGGCCGGCGTCGCCCATTTCTCGAGCAGCTCGTTCTGGCTCATCATCAGCCGCACGCCGAGTTCGGCCAGCACCGCGTATTTGTTCGGGTAGTAGCGGTAGAGCGCCGGCGGCGAGAGGCCGGCGCGCTCGCAGATCAGGTTGGTGGACAGCCGCTCGATGCCGACATCCGCCAACAGGTTGGCGGCCGCGTCGAGGATACGCTCGCATGTTTCCAGCGCTCGAGTCTGAGTGGGTGCTCGCTTTCTATCCAGTTCGACCCCGATGGCCGCGGCAGGCGGCGCGTCGTCGGAGGGGCTGGATTTGCGTGGCATGGGAGCAATGGGGGGGAATTCGGGGGGCAGTGTATCCACGGTGCGGGCCGGATCATTGGCGGCCATACAGTAGCGATGACTATGGTGTTCCTGGTTCGAAATCTTCAATACAGGGAAAGCACCAGCACCATCAATGATAGCTATTGCTATCTTTTAAGTTGTCGCGTCCCTGGATCGCGATGCGCCGCCAGCGAGGTACCGCCATGCAGTCCGTTCGTTCGTCCGACCGCCCAGTCGCTCCGATTCTCGTCGCCGTTTCGTTCGTCGCGCTCGCCGCGGCATCGATGTTGGGCGCTTGCAGCAAATCCTCCACGGATTCGAACGTGCGCGCCGGCGACCTGCCGGTGGACGCCGACTTCGGCAAGAAGCTGCAGCAACAGCTGCTCGACGCCAAGCCCGGCACGGTCATCGAGATTCCCGCCGGGCACTACCACCTCGACCGGGGCCTGTCGCTGCGCGTCAACGGCGTCACCGTGCGCGGCGCGGGCATGGAGCAGACGATCCTGTCGTTCCGCGACCAGGTCGCCGGCCCCGAAGGCCTGCTTGCGCAGGCGAGCGATTTCACGATCGAGAACCTGACGATCGAGGACACCAAGGGTGACGCGCTCAAGATCAACAGCGGCGAGAACATCACGATCCGCGGCGTGCGCGTGCGCTGGACCGACGGCCCCAAGACCAGCAACGGCGCCTACGGCCTGTATCCGGTCAAGACGACGAACGTGCTGATCGAGAACTCGCAGTCGTTCGGCGCCGCGGACGCCGGCATCTACGTCGGCCAGTCGAAGAACGTGATCGTGCGCGGCTGCCGCGCCGAGCAGAACGTGGCCGGCATCGAGATCGAGAACACCATCGACGCCGACGTCCACGACAACGTGGCCACCGGCAACACCGGTGGCATCCTCGTCTTCAACATGCCCAACCTGTCGCAGCCCGGGCACAGCACGCGGGTGTTCCACAACAAGGTGGACGCCAACAACCTGGGCAACTTCGGCGCCAAGGGCACGGCGGTGGCCAGCGTGCCGGCCGGCTCGGGCGTGGTCGTCAACTCGAACTCGCTGGTGGAGATCTTCGACAACGACGTCACGGCCAACGCGACGGCCAACGTCATCATCTCCAGCTACTTCTCCACCGGCTACTTCAACACCAAGGGCGTGCAGCCCGGCTACGACCCGTACCCGCGCGGCATCCACGTGCACGACAACCGGTTCAAGGGCGGCGGCGACTCGCCCGACGGCATGGACCTGAAGGTGCTCAAGACGGCGATGTTCGGCATCAACGGCCATTTCCCCGACGTGCTGTGGGACGGCTACGCCGACGCCGCGCGCGCCAACGTGCCCGAGGAACGGCTGTGCGTGGACGCCACCGCGTCGGGCGTGCTCAACGCCGACGGGCCGAACAAGTACAAGGACCCGCGCCTGGTCAGCGACGCGCTGCGCTGCAAGCTCGCGCCGCTGTCGCCGGTCACGCTGGCCGCGCCGGGCGCCGCTGCCAGCGCCCCCGCGGGTTCCGCGTCCGCCGCGAGCGTCTGATCCGGTCTCCCATGCGCCTGCGTCTTCTTCTCGGCCCCGCCGCGTGCCTGCTCGCCGTGCTGGCGAGCTGCTCGCGCGCACCGGCGCCCGTCGCCTTCATCGCCGAAGGCCGGCCGGAGCGCCTGTCCGACTGGCACCTGCTCGACGTCGCCGGCGGCCGGCTCACGCCCAACGCCGGCGTGCTGCCCTACGACCTCGTCACGCCGCTGTTCAGCGACTACGCGCACAAGCTGCGCACCGTCTGGATGCCGGCGGGCCAGTCCGCGACGTACTCGGCCGACAAGTCGTTCGAGTTCCCCGTCGGCACGATCCTGTCCAAGACCTTCTACTACCCGCGCGCCGCCGGAGGAGCGGATGCCGTCCTCAGGACCTACGACGCCGAGCCCGGCGCTCCCGCCGCCGGCCTCGACCTTGCGCGCGTGCGCCTGGTCGAGACGCGCGTGCTCGTGCGACGAGCCGACGGCTGGACGGTTCTGCCTTACGTGTGGAACGCCGACCAGAGCGAGGCCCGGCTGGAACGCACCGGCGACCAGAAGACCCTCGACCTGGTCGACGCGCAAGGCCACGGCCAGAAGTTCACCTACGTCGTGCCCAACGAGAATCAATGCGCCTCGTGCCACGTCACCAACCTGAAGAGCGGCGAGTTCACGCCGCTGGGTCCGAAGGCGCGCAATCTCAACCGCACGCTGGCCTACGCCGAAGGAACCGAGAACCAGATCTCGCGCTGGGTGCGGGCCGGCTTCCTCACGGGCGTGCCCGCGGGCGAACTCCCGCGCGCCGCCGACTGGCGTGACGTGCAGCAGCCCATCGCCGAGCGCGCGCGCACCTACCTCGACGTCAACTGCGCGCATTGCCACCAGACCGGCGGCACCGCGAGCAACACCGCGCTGCGCCTCGACGCGCTGGGCCCGGCCGACTGGTCGCTGGGCCTGTGCAAGCCGTCGGTGGCCGCCGGCAAGGGCACGGGCGACCGCATCCACGACATCGTGCCCGGCAACCCGGACGAATCCATCCTGCCGTTCCGGCTCGCGAGCACGGAAGGCGGCGTGATGATGCCCGAGCTGGGCCGCAGCACGGTGCACCAGGAAGGCGTGCAGCTGATCCGCGACTGGATCGCCTCGATGCCCGGACATTGCCAAACAAAGGACTGACATGCAACGACTTCCCGCTCGCCATCCGACCGCCGTCGCGCTCGCCGTCACCGCCCTCGCGGGCCTGCTCGCGAGCGCGGGCGCCCACGCGCAGGCGGCCGCGCCCGATGCCGCGGCATCCGCGCCGGCCGACGAGGCGCAGGTCGTCACCGTCACCGCGCAGGGCCGCAAGCAAGAGGTCCAGAAGGTGCCCATCGCGATCCAGCTGCTCGGGCCGCAGGATCTCGCGAAGGTCGGCGCCGTCAACCTGTCCCAGGTGTCCGACTTCGTGCCCGGCCTGAGCGTGGACGCCAGCCAGCCCACCCAGCCCAGCTACACGATGCGCGGCCTGGGCAACGGCGACTTCGGCATCGGCACCGACGCGCCGGTGGGCGTCTACGTCAACGGCATCTATACCGGCAAGACCGGCGGCGCGCTGCTGAACTTCAACGACGTCAAGCGCATCGAGGTGCTCAAGGGCCCGCAGGGCACGCTGTTCGGCCGCAACAGCGCGGGCGGCGCGATCTCCATCGTCACCAACGATCCCGACAGCCAGCACACGGCGTCGGGCGTGGTGCGCGCCGGCAACTACGGCACCGTGCACGCCGAAGGCGTGTTCAACCAGCCGCTGTCCGAGGACCTGAGCGTGCGGCTGTCGGCGGTCGGCGAGAAGAGCGAGGGCTGGGCCACCAACACGGTGGACGGCAAGAAGAGCCCGCAGGCGAAGACCTGGGGCACGCGCCTGGGCGCGCGCTGGTCGCCCGGCGACGCGACCAGCGTCGTCCTGACGTGGGAGCACGAGGACCTGAACGAGCGCCCGCGTCCCGTGTGGGCCGCGGCCACTTCGGACGGCGCCGGCGGCGTCGCGACCTGGATCGATCCGCGCCACGCGCCGCTCGCCAACGACGTCGTCGGCGGCAAGGAGGCGCGCACGTTCAACGGCCTGAACCTGCGCATCGAGCACGAGCTCACCGACAAGATCCTGTTGACGTCGACCACCGGCTGGCGCCATTTCAACTCGGTCAACCTCGAGGACAACGACGGCACCGCCGACCCGTCCACCTACCTGGCCACGGGCAACTTCGAGAAGAGCACGACGTTCGAGCAGGAGTTCCGCCTGAACGGCAAGAGCAAGGCGGCCGACTGGCTCGTGGGCTTCAGCTTCGCCAACGAGCATTCCAAGCAGACGAGCCGCGTGGACACCAACACCACGACGCTCGACCCGGTGCTATTCCAGGTACTCAACGCCCAGGGGGCGGGCCTGCAGGCGCCGCCGTTCTCGCTGCTGACCGGCATCGGGCAACTGGCCGGCATCCCCGACTTCAACCTGCTGGGCCAGGACTGGAAGGAAGGCATCCAGAACACGCTCGCCGCGCACTCCGAGGCGTTGATGGCGGACGTCATCTGGCACGTCGGCGACAAGACCAACGTGACGACGGGCGTGCGGTTCACCCAGGACACCAAGAAGTTCAGCTGGTACAACCCGCTGCGCTCGGCGCCCGGGCTCGACGGTCAGCTGGCGGTGATGTCGCCCGACTTCTTCAACCAGCTCGTCGCGGCGGGCGCGATCGACCAGCCGACGGCGGACGGCCTGAGCGGACTGGTGCAGGGGCTGCAGGCCACCAACATCGAGTTCAACAACCCCGAATGGGCGGCCGCCCCGGTCTACGCCAGCAAGACCTCGCACAACACCAGCCCGCGCCTCGTGGTCGATCACCAGCTGACGCCCGACACGATGGTCTACGGCTCGGTCACGCGCGGCTACCAGGCGGGCGGCTTCAACTCCGTCAGCACGCAGGCCAACGGCGGCCGCTTCGACCCCGAGACCATCACCAGCTACGAGCTGGGCGCCAAGGGCCGCTTCGCCGGGGCCGGCGTCAGCTACAGCGCCGCGCTGTTCCACTACCAGTTCAAGAACCTGCAGGCCATCACGCTCGACCAGACCCAGACGATCCCGGTGTACGTGATCACCGTCAGCGACGTCGAGGCCACCGGCGTCGACGCCGAGCTGAACTGGCAGGTCGCCGCGCCCGTGCGCCTGTTCGCCAACGCCGAGTACATCGATCAGAAGTACAAGGGCCAGCGCCACATCGCGCCCGGCGCCAACGACCTCACCGGGCAGCCCTATGGCACGCCCACGCTGCAGCTCGCCGCGGGCATCGACTTCACGATGGCCCTGGCCGGCGGCAAGGCCGAGTGGTCGCTGGAAGGCAGCCACCGCGGGGCCACCCGCTGCAACGCCGACTCGGCCGCGCAGGGCAGTTGCCTGTCGACGCCGACGTTCAAGGTCGGCGAGGCGCGCAATCGTGTCGACACCCGCGTCGGCTGGACGGCGCCGGGCGACCACTGGGGCATGGCGCTGATCGTCAACAACCTGCTCGACAAGCGCTACGTGTCCGGCCTCAGCAACCTGTCGGCGGCGGTGGGCGTGCCCTACACGGCGTCGTACAGCGATCCGCGCCGGTTCCAGCTCGAATTCAGCGCCAAATTGTGAGCCCCCTCGCTCCTCCCGTCGCTGCCCCCCCGCGGGGGAGCCCGGATCGGCTCGGATGCGATCCTCGCTTCCCGGGGGTAAGAAGTGCCTTTCCCGGTTCGCCAGCCTGCCGGCATCGAAGCGGGATTGTCCTTGGGGGGCGGTGGGAGCCGCCCCCATTTCTTTTGGCCGAAGTGTCTTCCTGCGCGCAGTCGCAGGATCCACGCGCGTCGAAGCGCTGGCCCTGGGGTGGATCCTGCGACTTCGCGCGGGATGACGGCCTTGTCCGGCCTTGTCCGGCCCTGCCTCTCTGGCTCACCCCATGAGCCTTTGCCCGCCTATCGTCAGCGCTAGCGAATTCCCGCAGCCAACTCGGCCGCGGGCCATTTCGGCCGAATTTCGCTCGGCTGTAGCGCCAATGCGGGAAATCCCCCACGAATGAGCACGCGTGAAGGATGCTGACACTTCACTTTCAGTGGCGCGTGCAAGTCCTTCATTTAGAACGACATTCGCTTGCAGAACGTCGTCTAAGTGCTTGATTTGATTGATTTTTTCGGCGCGCGACGCGTTGACCCACCGGGTGTGCATCCGCTAAAGTGCATCAAAGTGCACTTTTGTGGTGGGTTGTGGCATCTCTGATTTTTGAAGGTCCTTCGGCGTTGACGCTGGACGGCAAGGGGCGAGTCTCCATGCCGGCCCGTTATCGCGACGACCTCCAATCATTGTGTGCCGGACGGCTCACCGTCACCAAGCATCCGCACGGGTGCCTCATGGTGTTTCCGCGGCCCTACTGGGAAAACTTCCGCGACCAGGTGGCGCAGCTGCCGTTCTCGCAGGTGGGCGTCAAGCGCGTCTTCCTCGGTCACGCCGACGACGTCGAATGGGACGCCACCTCGCGCGTGCTCATCCGGCCGGAACTCCGCACCTGGGCCGGACTCGAAAAAGACGTGACGCTGCTGGGCATGGGCAGTCACTTCGAACTGTGGGCGACCCCTGCCTACGCGGCGAACGAAGCGCGCGTGATGCAGGAACAGGCCACCGCCGCCCTGGACAATCTCATTTTCTGAACATCGTGGAACACTCGGGGTTGCACACCACCGTCCTGCTCCACGAAGCGATCGACGCACTCGTGACGAAGCCGGACGGCCTCTATGTCGACGGCACCTTCGGCCGCGGCGGGCACACGCGCGAGCTGCTGTCGCGCCTGGGGCCGGGCGCGCGCGTGATCGGGATCGACCGCGACCCGGTCGCCGTCGAGGCGGCGAAGTCGGGGCCCGACGCGATCTCCGATCCGCGCTTCGAGATCGTGCACGCCAGCTTCGCCCAGCTGCCCGCGGCGCTCGCCGAGCGCGGCATCCCGAAGATCACCGGCCTGCTCCTCGATCTCGGCGTCTCGTCGCCGCAGATCGACACCCCCGAGCGCGGCTTCAGCTTCCGTTTCGACGGCCCGCTGGACATGCGCATGGATACCACCCGCGGCGAGACCGCGGCCGACTTTCTCGCTCGCGCGGACGAGCGTCACATTGCAGAGGTGATTCGTGACTACGGGGAAGAACGGTTTGCTGTGTCGATTGCAAAGGCGCTTGTTGCTGTCCGCGAGAGCGGCGCGCCCGTGCGAACCACTCGCGAGCTGTCCGCCGTCGTGGCTCGTACGGTCAAGACCCGCGAGCCGAACCAGGACCCCGCCACGCGCACCTTTCAGGCTCTTCGGATTTTCGTCAATGCCGAGCTTGAAGAGCTCGAGCAGGTTCTGAAGAGCTCGCTTGATCTCCTCGAGGCGGGCGGCCGCCTGGCGGTGATCAGCTTCCATTCGCTGGAAGACCGCATCGTCAAGACCTTCATCGCGCGCGAGAGCAAGGACGAGATCGACCGCCGCGCGCCGATGGCGCCGCCGTCGACGTCGCTGCGCCTGGCTTCGCTCGGCCGGATCAAGCCCGGGCCCACCGAGGTGCTGACCAACGGGCGCGCGCGCTCGGCCATCCTGCGCGTGGCGGAGCGGCTATGAGCGGCCAGTCGTTCATGGTGCGGCTCAACATCCTGCTGGCGATCACGCTGATCGTGAGCGGGCTGTACCTCGTCAAGATCAGCTACGAGTCGCGCCGCCTGTTCGCCGACATCGAGAGCGCGCACAGCATGGAGCGCCAGCTCGAGTCCGACCGCCGCCGCCTCGAGGCCGAGCGCCAGGGGCAGGCCACGCACCTGCGCGTGGAGAGCACCGCGCGCACCAAGCTCGGCATGCGCGCGGCCACGCCGGCCAACACGCAGTACGTGGTCGATGCCGGCCTCTCCGCCGCGCCGATGTCGGCGCCGCTGACGGCTTCCACCCCGCCCGCCAGCGCTCCGCAATCGGGGGCCTCGCAATGAACAAGCCGAACAGGCAGAACAAGCGCACGCAGTCGTCGCGCGGCCGCGCGGTCAGCAACGTGACGTACGCCAACAGCCCGCTGCTGGCGTCGAAGACGCCGCTGTGGCGCAGCCGCTTCCTCGTCGTGCTGGTGGGCATCGGCTCGCTGGTGCTGATCGGTCGCGCCGCCTACATCCAGATCATCGCCACCAACTTCTACCTGAAGCAGGGCGAGGCGCGCTACGCGCACACGCTGGAGATGCCGGCCAGCCGCGGCCGCATCGTCGATCGCAACGGCCTGCTGCTGGCCACCAGCGTGCCCACGCCGTCGATCTGGGCGATCCCCAAGGACTTCGACGCCGACGCCGGCGAGAAGAAGCAGCTGGCGCAGGCGCTCGGCATGCCGGTGGCGGAACTCAACGACCGCCTCGACGGCAACCCGAACTTCGTCTGGCTCAAGCGCCAGGTCGACGACGGCGTGGGCGCGGCCGTCAAGGAGCTCGATCTGAAGGGCGTCCACCAGGTCAGCGAATTCCGCCGCCGCTATCCGGAGGGCGAGGCCGCCGCGCACGTCGTGGGCTTCACCGGCGACGAGGACAAGGGCCAGGAAGGCATCGAGCTCGCCTACCAGCAACAGCTGCAGGGCCGCGACGGCTCGCGCGAGGTGGTCAAGGACCGCCTGGGCCGCATCGTCGAGAACATCGGCGACCCGCAGCGTCCGATCAACGGCGAGGACATCGAGCTCGCGATCGACTCCAAGGTGCAGTTCTTCGCCTACCAGCGCGTGCGCGACCAGGTGATCGCGCAGAAGGCCAAGGGCGGCAGCGTCGTCGTCATCGACACCCTCACCGGCGAAGTGCTGGCGCTGGCCAACTACCCCAGCTTCAACCCGGGCGACCGCCACCACCTGTCGGGGTCGCAGCTGCGCAACCGCGCGCTGACCGACGTGTTCGAGCCCGGCTCGACCATGAAGCCGTTCATCGTCGGCACCGTGCTGGAGAAGGGGCTGGTCACGCCGTTCTCGATGGTCGACGCGACGCCCGGCTCGCTGACCGTCGGCGGCTTCAGCCCGAAGGACGCCGAGCCCAACGGCATGCTGACGGTGCAGCAGGTGATCCAGAAGTCCAGCAACATCGGCGCCGCGCGGCTCGCGATGAAGCTGACGCCCAAGGAGCAGTGGGAGAAGTTCTCGTCCATCGGCCTGGGCCAGAAGCCGCAGATCAACTTCCCCGGCGTGGTCACCGGCCGGCTGCGCCCGTACAAGACGTGGCGCCCGATCGAGCAGGCGACGATGGCCTACGGCTACGGCCTGTCGGCCTCGCTGTTCCAGCTCGCGCGCGCCTACACCGTGTTCGCCAACGACGGCGTGCTGGAGAACGTGTCGATGCTGCGCCAGGCCGCGCCCGGCCCGGGTCCGCGCGTGTTCAAGTCCGAGACGGTCAAGGAGCTCTTGACCATGCTGCAGATGGTGGCGTCGCCCGGCGGCACCGCGCCCAAGGCGCGTACGCTGGGCTACAGCGTGGGCGGCAAGTCCGGCACCGCGTACAAGGCCGAGGGCCACGGCTACGCGCAGAACAAGTACCGCCCGTGGTTCGTCGGCCTCGCGCCGATCTCGCATCCGCGCATCGTCGTGGCCGTGATGATCGACGAGCCCACGGCCGGCCTGCACTACGGGGGCGACGTGGCCGCGCCCGTGTTCAGCCAGGTCGTGTCGCAGACGCTGCCGCTGCTGGGCATCGCGCCCGATCTCGACGTGCGCACGCAGATCACGCAAGCCAACGTCGTCCAGACACCCGAGAACTGACATGCCGCTCACGCGCCTCAAATCCCCCGCCGCCGCGGCCCGCTGGCTCAAGTCCTGGGTCACCGGCACGCTGCGCACGGACAGCCGCGCCGTGCAACCCGGCGACGCGTTCATCGCCTGGCCGGGCTACGCCAACGACGGGCGCGGCTTCGTCACGAGCGCGCTCGCCGCGGGCGCGGCCACCTGCCTCGTCGAGGAGAAGGAAGTCGACGCGTTCGGCTTCGAGGACGCGCGCATCGCGACGTTGAAGAACATGAAGGCCGCCACCGGCCAGATCGCCGCCGCGTTCTTCGACGAGCCCAGCCAGGCGCTCAAGATCGTGGCTACCACGGGCACCAACGGCAAGACGTCGACCGCGTGGTGGACGTCGCAGACGCTGAACCTGCTGGGCCGGCGCGCCGGCTTCGTCGGCACGCTGGGCGTGGGCGTGCCGCCGTTGCCGATGCCGGTGGCCACCGGCGATTCCGCGCAGGACTGGACCATCAAGGCCACCGGCCTGACCACGCCCGACCCGGTGCTGCTGCAGGCCGCGTTCCGCCGCATGGCCGACGACGGCTTCACGGCGTGCGCGATCGAGGCCAGCTCGATCGGCATCGTCGAGCAGCGCCTGGCCGGCACGCGCATCGAGGTAGCGCTGTTCACCAACTTCACGCGCGACCACCTCGACTACCACGGCAGCATGGACAACTACTGGGCCGCCAAGCGCCTGTTGTTCGGCTGGGTGGGCCTGAAGTCCGCCGTCATCAACATCGACGACGACGCCGGCGCGCTGCTGGCCGACGAGCTGCGCCGCGGCCAGATCGACTCGTGGACGTACTCCACGCGCGCCGACTCCGGCGCCCGCCTGGTCGCCGAGGACATCGGCTACCGCGACGGCGGCCTGTCGTTCACGCTGGCCGAGGACGTGGCCGTCGGTGGACGCGCACGCCGCGAGCCGGTCACGACGACGCTGATCGGCGACTACAACGTGCACAACCTGCTCGCGGTGATCGGCGGGCTGCGCGCGCTGGGCGTGATGCTGGCCGACGCCGCGCGCGTGGCCGGACTCGTCACGCCGGTGCCGGGCCGCATGCAGCGCGTCGCCGCGAACGCGGTCGGGCAGCCGGAAGTGGTGGTGGACTACGCCCACACCCCCGACGCGCTGGAGAAGGTCATCGCCGCGCTGCGCCCGCTCGCCACCGCGCGCGGCGGGCAGCTGCACTGCGTGTTCGGCTGCGGTGGCGACCGCGACGCCACCAAGCGCCCGCTGATGGGCGAGATCGCCGCGCGCCTGGCCGACGCGGTGGTCGTCACCAGCGACAACCCGCGCACCGAAGACCCGCAGAAGATCGTCGACCAGATCGCCGACGGCGCGTTCGACGGCAACCCGGTCGTCAAGATCGTCGACCGCCGCGCCGCGATCGCGCAGATGCTCGCGGGCGCGGGCGCGAACGACGTCGTGCTGATCGCGGGCAAGGGCCACGAGGACTACCAGGAGATCAATGGCGTCCGGCAGCCGTTCTCCGACGTCGAAGAGGCGCTGGCCGGCCTGAACAAGCGAGGGTTGGCAGCGTGAGCGATTCGACGCGTCCCATCTCCAGCACCGGCCAGGGCATGCGCCTGACGCTGGGCCGGGCCGCGGCATGGATCGGTTCGTCCGCCAGCGTCGTCGGCGACGGCGAGCGCATCTTCGAACGCGTGCATACGGACACGCGTTCGCTGCGCGACGGCGATCTCTTCGTGGCGCTCAAGGGCGAACGATTCGACGCGCACGATTTCCTCCCGCAGGCCCGCGCCGCCGGTGCGGCCGCGGCGATGGCCTCGCACGGCATCGCCGAGGCGGGTCTCGACGGCCTGCTCGTGGCGGATCCGCTGGAGGGGCTGCAATCGCTGGCCGCCGTCTGGCGCCGGCTGTATGCCGGCCAGGTCATCGCCGTCACCGGCAGCAACGGCAAGACGACGGTGACGCAGATGATCGCGTCCATCCTGCGTGCCGCGTACGGCGACGCGTCGCATGCGACCGCGGGCAACCTGAACAACCACATCGGCGTGCCCCTGACGGTGCTGGGGCTGCGCCGCGGCCACCGCGCCGCGGTCGTCGAGCTGGGCATGAACCATCCCGGCGAGATCGCCGTGCTCGCGCGCATCGCGCAGGCCACGGTCGCGCTCGTCAACAACGCGCAGCGCGAGCACCAGGAATTCATGGGCACCGTCGAGGCCGTGGCGCGCGAGAACGGCGCGGTGCTCGAGGCCCTGCCGGGCGACGGGGTCGCGGTGTTCCCGTGCGACGACGGCTACGCCGACATCTGGCAGGCTCAGGCCGGCAAGCGGCGCTGCCTGCGCTTCGCGCTCGCCGACGAGCCCGACGGCGAATGGCCGCGGGCCGAGATCTCGGCCCGCGCGCGCTGGGCCGGCACCGCCTGGCAGGTGGAGATGACGACGCCGGAAGGCCAGGCGCGGATGACGCTCCACGTCGCCGGCCGCCACAACGTGCGCAACGCGCTGGCCTCGACGGCCGCCGCGCTCGGCGCGGGCATCGCGCTGGCCGACGTCGTGCGCGGCCTCGAATCGTTCGCGCCGGTCAAGGGCCGTTCGCAGCTGAAGTCGCTGCGTCGCGCGGGCCGCACGATCACGCTGGTGGACGACACCTACAACGCGAATCCGGATTCGGTGCGCGCCGCCATCGACGTGCTGGCCGGATTGCCGGCGCCGCGCTGGCTCGTGCTGGGCGACATGGGCGAGGTCGGCGACCAGGGGCCGGCCTTCCACCAGGAGATCGGCGCCTACGCGAACGCGCGCGGCATCGACGCGCTCTGGTGCGCCGGCTCCCTGTGCGCGCACGCCGCGCACGCGTACGGCGCGGGCGCGCGCCACTTCGCGGACACGCCCGCGCTGCTCGCGGCGCTCGGCGATTCGGCGGCGGCCGAGCCGGCGTTCGGCGCCGTGCTGGTCAAGGGCTCGCGCTTCATGGGCATGGAGCGCGTCGTGGCGGCGCTGATCGCCCACGACGACAAGAACGAGGGAGGCCACGATGCTGCTTAGTCTCGCGTCCTGGCTGCAAGGGCACTACCCGGAGAGCTTCGGCTTCCTGCGCGTGTTCCAGTACCACACGTTCCGCGCGGTGATGGCCGCCATGACGGCGCTGCTGATCGGCCTGTTCTTCGGCCCGTGGGTCATCCGCCGCCTGACCGAGCTGAAGATCGGCCAGCCGATCCGCGAGTACGGCGTGCAATCGCACATGGTCAAGCGCGGCACGCCCACCATGGGCGGCGTGCTGGTGCTGATCGGCATCGCGACCGCCACGCTGCTGTGGAGCGACTGGAGCAACCGCTTCGTCTGGATCGTGATGCTGGTCACCTTCGGCTTCGGCGCGATCGGCTGGTCGGACGACTGGCGCAAGGTGGTGCAGAAGAACCCCGAGGGCATGCCGTCGCGCGAGAAGTACATGTGGCAGTCGCTGATCGGGCTGGTCGCGGCGCTGTACCTGGCCTTCAGCGTGTCGGAGACGTCCAACCTGCGCGTGCTCGAGCTGTTCCTGCGCTGGGTCACGAGCGGCTTCGCCAACGACCTGCCGCCCAAGGCCGACCTGATGCTGCCGTTCTTCAAGACGGTGAGCTACCCGCTGGGCGTGTTCGGCTTCATCGCGATGACCTACTTCGTGATCGTCGGCGCCAGCAACGCGGTCAACCTCACCGACGGCCTGGACGGCCTGGCCATCATGCCGGTGGTGCTGGTCGCCGGCGCGCTGGGCCTGTTCGCCTACATCGTGGGCAACGCGGTGTATTCGAAGTACCTGCTGTTCCCCTACATCCCGGGCGCCGGCGAGCTGCTGATCTTCTGCTCGGCGATCGCCGGGGCGGGGCTCGCGTTCCTGTGGTTCAACGCGCATCCCGCGCAGGTGTTCATGGGCGACGTCGGCGCGCTGGCCCTCGGCGGCGCGCTCGGCACCGTGGCCGTGATCACGCGCCAGGAGATCGTGCTGGGGATCATGGGCGGCGTGTTCGTGGCCGAGGCGCTGTCCGTGATGGCCCAGGTGGCCTATTTCAAGTACACGAAGCGCAAGTACGGCGAGGGCCGCCGCATCCTGAAGATGGCGCCGTTGCACCACCATTTCGAGAAGTCCGGCTGGACCGAGACGCAGGTCGTGATCCGCTTCTGGATCGTCACGATGCTGCTGTGCCTGGTCGGCCTGGCGAGCCTGAAGCTGCGTTGATGAACCACGCTGTCACCATCGCCAACACGCGGGCCGTGCGCCGGGCCGCGCCAAGGAGGCCCGCGGTCCCCTCGGGGGACGGAGCGCCGTACTCGGCGCGGGAGGGGCTCCAATGATCGACAAGAACGTGCTGATCCTGGGGCTGGGCGCCTCGGGTCTGGCCATGGCGCGCTGGTGCGCGGGCCAGGGCGCGCGCGTTCGCGTGTGGGACTCGCGCGCGAACCCGCCGCAGGCCGCGGCGCTGGCCGCCGAGGTCGCGGACAGCACGTTCTTCTCCGGCGACCTGACGGCGGCGTCGCTGGACGGCGTCGCCCGCGTCTACAAGAGCCCGGGCCTGAGCCCCGCCGATGCGCGCCTCGCGCCGCTGATGCAGGCCGCGCGCGCGGCCAACGTGCCGGTGCGCGGCGAGCTGGACCTGTTCTCGCAGGCGCTCGCCCAGCTGAAGGCCCAGCGCGGCTACGCGCCGAAGATCCTGGCGATCACCGGCACCAACGGCAAGACGACCACGACGTCGCTCACCGGCCAGCTCGTCGAGCGCGCCGGCCGCAGCGTGGCCGTGGCCGGCAACATCGGGCCGACGATGCTGGACACCCTGGCCGCCGCGATCGCCGCGCAGGCCGTGGCCGACGTCGAGGCCGCGGAGCAGGCCGCGGCCCAGGCGGTGATCGACGCCGAGGAGGCGGCGGCGAAGGCCGCGCAGGAGGCGATCGACCAGGAGGTCGCGCGCGTGGCCGCCGAGAAGAAGGCGCGGCTGGACGCCGAGCTCGCTGCCGCGGACGAAGCGAAGGCCGCCGAAGCCGCCGCCGCCGCACAGGCGAAGGCGGACGCCGCCGCGGCCAAGGCCGCCCGCGCCGAAGCCAAGGCCGCGAAGGCGGCCGCCAAGGCCAATCCGGACGCGGCGCTGGAGATGCCGGTCGAGCCCGATGCGCCGATCGAGGACGCGATCGACGCCGAACTCGTGGAGACCGAGGACGCCGACGAGCTGCGCGAACTCGCCGCCCTCGACGGCAGCGACGTGCCGGCCCAGCTGGCCGACGACGTCGACGAAGCGCACGCCGACGACGTGCTCGCCGACGAGACCGCCGAAGTCCAGGAAGCCGCGGCCGCCAGGCTGCCCGACGACGACGCGCCGTCCATCGTGCTGATCCCGCCGCCGCCCGCCGATCCCGTGTTCAGCCACCTGCCGCAGGTGTGGGTGCTGGAACTCTCGAGCTTCCAGCTCGACGAGGTGCAGGACTTCAACCCGGCCGCCGCGACCGTGCTGAACGTGACGCAGGACCATCTCGACTGGCACGGCACGATGGCCGCCTACGCCGCGGCCAAGGCGCGCATCTTCGGCACCGACGCGATGCCGGACACCGTCATGGTGATCAACCGCGACGATCCGGCGGTCGAGGCGATGATTCCGCCGCCGGTCGCCGTCAAGCCGACCCGGCGCGGCGAGCGCGCGAAGCTGGTGTCGCGCCGCGTGGTGCGCTTCGGCCTCGACGCGCCGCGCGAGCCGGGCGACTTCGGCCTCGTCGAGGAGGCCGGCATGGCCTGGCTGGTGCGCGCGATGGAGCTCGATCCGACGATCAAGCGCAAGGCCGGCGACGTGGAAGAAATGGTGGTGCAACGCCTGATGCCGGCCGACGCGCTGCGCATCCGCGGCCGCCACAACGCCTCCAATGCGCTCGCCGCCCTCGCGCTCGCGAGCTCGGTGGGCGTGCCGCTCGCGCCGATGCTGCACGGCCTGCGCGAGTACCGCGGCGAGCCGCATCGCGTCGAGCCCGTCGGCATGATCGGAAGCGTCGAGTTCTTCGACGACTCCAAGGGCACCAACGTCGGCGCCACGGTCGCCGCGCTGAACGGCCTGGGCCAGGATCGCGCGCCGGCCCGTCTCGTCGTCATCCTGGGCGGCGACGGCAAGGGCCAGGACTTCGCGCCGCTGGCCGAGCCGCTGCGCCGCCATGCGCGCGCGGCCGCCACGATCGGCAAGGACGCCGAAGGCCTCGAGGCCGTCCTGCAATCGGTGGGCGTGCGCTTCCAGCGCCATGCCACGCTGGAGGAGGCGACGCGCTGGGCGCATGGCCAGGCCGAAGGCAGCGACGCCGTGCTGCTGAGCCCGGCCTGCGCGAGCCTGGACATGTTCCGCGACTACAAGCACCGCGCCGACGTGTTCGTCGCCACCGTGCGCGACATCGCCGACGATGCAGGCGAGGTGCTCGCATGAGCGTCATGTCGCTGTTGAAGCAGCACCTGCCGGAATGGCCGGGCTTCCGTCCTGCCGAATGGTTCCGCAACCGCCGCCAGGCCGGAACGGCCGACGAGCGCGTGCCGATCCGCGACTGGGTCGACGCGGGCCGCCCGGCGCGCGTGGTGGGCGTCGACTCCGCGTTGATCTGGGTCGTCACGGCGCTGCTGGCCTTCGGCCTCGTCATGGTCTATTCGGCATCGGTCGCGTTGCCGGACAGCCCGCGCTTCGCGCTGTACACCTCCACGCACTTCCTGGGTCGCCAGGCGCTGTTCATCGCGATCGGCCTCGTGTGCGCGTTCGCCACCGCGCAGGTGCCGGTGGCGATCTGGGAGAAGTGGGCGCCGTGGATCTTCGCGCTCGCGATGGTGCTGCTGACCCTGGTCCTCATCCCGCACATCGGCAAGGGCGTCAACGGCGCGCGCCGCTGGATCCCGATGGGCCTGCTGAACTTCCAGCCGAGCGAGCTCGCGAAGCTGGGCATGTGCATGTACGCGGCCAGCTACATGGTGCGCAAGATGGACGTCAAGGAGCACTTCGTCAAGGCCGTGTGGCCGATGGCGGTGGCCCTCGGCGCGATCGGCGTGCTGCTGCTGGCCGAGCCCGACATGGGCGCGTTCATGGTGATCGCGGCCATCGCGCTCGGCGTGCTGTTCCTGGGCGGCGTCAACGGCCGCATGTTCCTGCTGAGCGTGGCCGTGCTGCTGGGTGCGTTCACGCTGATGATCGTGTTCAGCGAGTTCCGCCGCCAGCGCATCTTCGCCTACCTCGACCCGTGGAACCCGACCTATGCGCAGGGCAAGGCCTACCAGCTGACGCACTCGCTGATCGCGTTCGGCCGCGGCGAGATCTTCGGCCAGGGCCTGGGCTCGTCGATCGAGAAGCTGCACTACCTGCCCGAGGCCCACACCGACTTCCTGCTGGCCGTCATCGGCGAGGAGCTGGGCTTCGTCGGCGTGTTCGTCATCGTCGCCGCGTTCTTCTGGCTCACGCGCCGGCTGTTCATCATCGGCCGCCAGGCGATCGCGCTGGACCGGGTGTTCGCCGGCCTGATGTGCCAGGGCGTCGGCCTGTGGATGGGCGCGCAGTCGTTCATCAACTTCGGCGTGAACCTGGGCGTGCTGCCCACCAAGGGCCTCACGCTGCCGCTGCTCAGCTACGGCGGCTCCGGCGTGGTGCTCAACCTCGTCGCGTTGGCGCTGGTGCTGCGCGTGGACATGGAAAGCCGGGCCTTGATGCGGGGAGGTCGCGCATGAGCGGCGAACTCGCAGCGCGCGCGCCGCGCCATCTCGTCGTGATGGCGGCCGGCACCGGCGGTCACGTGATGCCGGGCCTCGCGGTCGCGCGCGAGGTGCAGTCGCGCGGCTGGACGGTCAGCTGGCTGGGCACGCGCACCGGCATGGAGAACCGCCTCGTGCCGCCCTCGGGCATCCCGCTCGACACGATCAACTTCGCGGGCGTCCGCGGCAAGGGCCTGCTCGGCACCTTCAAGGGCCTGCTGCAGCTCGTGTCCGCGTTCGGCGCGTGCCGCCACATCCTGCGCACCCGCAACGCCTCGGCGGTGCTGGGCATGGGCGGCTACGTCTGCGTGCCGGGCGGCAAGGTCGCGCGCAGGTTGAAGAAGCCGCTGGTGCTGGTCAACGCCGACGCCGCGCTGCTGCTGTCCAACAAGTCGTTGCTGTCGTCCTGCGACGTGATCGCGTTCGGCTTCGACGGCGACGCCGCCCGCGAGACGCCCAAGGCGCTGGTCACGGGCAACCCGGTGCGTGCCGAGATCGAGGCGATCGCGCCGCCGGCCGAGCGCTTCGCCCAGCGCGCGGGCCCGCTGCGCGTGCTGCTGGTGGGCGGCAGCCTGGGCGCCAAGGTGCTCAACGAGACCTTGCCGAAGGCGCTGAAGCTGATCCCCAAGGGCGAGCGGCCGCGCGTCACGCACCAGACCGGCGAGAAGAACTGGGAGTCGGTGCAGGCCGAGTACCATGCCCGCGACATCGAGGCCGAGGTCGTGCCCTTCATCGACGACATGCCGCGCCGCCTCGCCGACTGCGACCTGATCGTCTGCCGTGCCGGCGCGATCACGGTCAGCGAGCTGTGCGCCGCCGGCGTCGCCAGCGTGCTGGTGCCGCTGGTCATCAGCACCACGTCCCATCAACGCGACAACGCGACCTACATGGCCGAGCGCGGCGCCGCGCGCCACCTGCCGCAGACCGAGCTGACACCCGAGCGCCTGGCCGCCGAGCTGCGCGCGGCCACGCGCGCGAGCCTGCTCGCGATGGCGGAACGCGCGCGCGCGCTCGCGCGCCCGCAGGCCGCGGCGCGTGTCGCGGACGAACTAGAAAGGCTCGTGGCATGACATCGCACGGCCGCCCGAAGACGGCATGCCCCCGCTTGGCGGGGAGGCGCGCAGCGCCAGGGGTGCTCACATGAAACACGCAGTCAAGAAGATCCATTTCGTGGGCGTCGGTGGTTCCGGCATGTCCGGCATCGCAGAGATCCTGCACAACCTCGGCTACGCCGTCTCCGGCTCCGACCAGTCCGACAGCCCGACGTCGCGCCGTCTCGGCGAGCTGGGCATCCGCATCTTCGTGGGCCACGACGCGGCCAACGTCGCCGACGCGCAGGCGGTGGTCACGTCCACCGCGGTCAAGGGCGACAACCCCGAGGTGATCGCGGCGCGCGCCAAGCGCATCCCGGTGGTGCCGCGCGCGGTGATGCTGGCCGAGCTGATGCGCCTGAAGAAGGGCATCGCGATCGCCGGCACGCACGGCAAGACGACGACGACGTCGCTGGTCACCAGCGTGCTGGCCGAGGCCGGCGTCGATCCGACCTTCGTCATCGGCGGACGCCTGAACAGCGCCGGCGCGAACTCGCGCCTGGGCTCGGGCGAGTACATCGTGGTCGAGGCCGACGAGTCCGACGCGTCGTTCCTGAACCTGATGCCGATCCTGGCGGTGGTCACCAACATCGACGCCGACCACATGGACACCTACGGCCACGACTTCGCGCGCCTGAAGGCCGCGTTCGTGGAGTTCCTGCACCGCATGCCGTTCTACGGCTCGGCCATCGTCTGCGGCGACGACCCCGGCGTGCGCTCCATCGTCCCGATGATCTCGCGCCCGGTGATCACCTACGGCATGAACGAGGACGTGCAGGTGCGCGCGGTGAACGTGCGCGCGCTCGAAGGCGGCCAGATGCAGTTCACCTGCCAGCGCCGCAACGGCGTGGAGATGCCCGACTTCGACGTGACGCTGAACCTGCCCGGCGAACACAACGTGCGCAACGCGCTGGCCGCGATCGCCGTCGCCACCGAGCTGGAGCTGCCCGACGCGGCGATCCAGCGCGCGCTCGAGGGCTTCACCGGCGTCGGCCGCCGCTTCCAGCGCTACGGCGAACTGCCGATCGAGGCGGACAAGGGCGGCGGCGCGTTCACGCTGATCGACGACTACGGCCATCACCCGGTGGAGATGGCCGCCGTCATCGCCGCCGCGCGCGGCGCGTTCCCGCAGCGCCGGCTCGTGCTGGCGTTCCAGCCTCACCGCTTCACGCGCACCCGCGACTGCTTCGAGGACTTCGTCAAGGTGATGGGCCAGGCCGACTCGATCCTGCTGACCGAGGTGTACTCGGCCGGCGAGTCGCCGATCGTCGCGGCGGACGGGCGCTCGCTGGCGCGCGCGCTGCGCGTCGCGGGCAAGGTCGATCCGGTGTTCGTCGACGACGTGGGCGACCTCGCGGCGGCCATCGTCGACCACGCACGGAACGGCGACGTCGTCATCTCGATGGGCGCGGGCTCGATCGCCGCGGTACCCCAGCGCGTGGCGGACATGAAGGCACACACACACAACGGAGGCGCGCAATGAACTTCATTTCATTGACCCCCAACGAAGCGATGAAGCTCGGCAAGATCGCGGTGCTGATGGGCGGCACCTCGGCCGAGCGGGCGATCTCCCTGCTCTCGGGCAACGGCGTGCTCGCCGCGCTGAGGGCGGGCGGTTTCGACGCGCACGCGTTCGATCCGGCCGAGCGTCCGATGGACGACCTCAAGCGCGAGGGCTTCGCGCGCTGCTTCATCGCGCTGCACGGCCGCCACGGCGAGGACGGCTCGATCCAGGGCGCGCTCGAGCTGATGGGCATTCCGTACACGGGCCCGGGCCTGATGGCCTCGGCCGTCGCGATGAACAAGGTGATGACCAAGCGCGTCTGGCGCGCCGAGGTGTTGCCCACGCCGCGCGGCCGCGTGCTCAGCCGCGATGAGCAGGTCGACAAGTACATCGGCAAGGTGCCCGACGAGCTGGGCCTGCCGCTGATCGTCAAGCCGCCGCACGAAGGCTCGTCGGTGGGCGTGACCAAGGTCAGGAGCTGGGCCCAGATGAAGGAGGCGGTCGAGCTGGCCGCCGGCTACGACGTGGACGTGCTGTGCGAGGAGTTCATCGACGGCGACGAGGTGACGGTCGCGCTGGTGGGCGAGGGCATGGACATCATGGCCCTGCCGGTGGTGCGCATCGTCGCGCCCGAGGGCAAGTACGACCTGCAGAACAAGTACTTCACCGACGTCGTGAAGTACCACTGCCCGAGCGGGCTGCCCGAGGCCGAGGAGAAGGAAGTCCAGCGCCTGGCCGTGGCCGCCTACCGCGCGCTCGACTGCCGCGGCTGGAGCCGCGCCGACCTGATCGTCCGCCACTCGGATCGCAAGGCGTTCCTGATCGAGATGAACACGTCGCCGGGCATGACCTCGCACTCGCTGGTGCCGATCGCCGCACGTGCCGTGGGCCTGTCGTACGAGGCGCTGTGCGCGCACCTGATCGCCTCCGCCGCGCTCGACCCGCAAGGCAAGGGCGGCAAGGCGGCGAAGAACGAACAACCCGACGCCCAGGGCTAGGAATGCTGCTGCGCCAACCCGCCACCCCCAACGCCGCGCCCGCCAGCGCGGTGCCGGTGGACGTGCGCCTGATGAACGCGATCGCGGTCGCCGTGTTCGCGCTGGCGCTCGTGGCGCTGGTGGCGGCGGGCTTCGCCTGGGTGGCGCGCCGGCCGGCGTTCCAGTTCAGCGACGTGCGGCTCGAAGGCGACCTGCAGCGCAACAGCGTGACGACGGTGCGTGCCAACGCGATGCCGCACCTGGCCGGCAACTTCTTCACGATGGATCTCGGCCACACCCGCGCCGCGTTCGAGCAGGTGCCCTGGGTGCGCCACGCGGTCGTGCGCCGCGTCTGGCCCGACAAGCTGGTCGTCGCGCTCGAGGAGCACCAGCCGGTCGCGCTGTGGGAGGGCGACGAGAACAGCGACAAGATGGTCAACAGCCACGGCGAGGTCTTCGAGGCCAACGTCGGCGACGTCGAGGACGACAGCCTGCCGCAGTTCGCCGGTCCCGAGGGCACGTCGGCGCAGGTGCTGGAGATGTATCGCCGGCTGCAGCCGATGTTCGCGCAGATCGACGCCGAGGTGACGGCGCTGCGCCTGTCGGGCCGCGGCAGCTGGAAGGTCGACCTCGACAACGGCGCGGCCGTCGAGCTCGGACGCGGCACCCAGGACGAGGTGACGGAGCGCACGACGCGCTTCATCCGCACGCTGCCCCAGGTGCTGCACAAGTTCAACGCGCCGCTGGAGAGCGCGGACCTGCGGCACGCCGAAGGCTACGCGGTGAAGTTGAAAGGACTGTCGGTCGCCGCTGACGCGAAGCAACCGCAACAGGCCTCTGGCAAGCAATAGGAAACGGACAGCAATGGCCAAGGAATACAAGGATCTCGTCGTCGGACTGGACATCGGCACCGCGAAGGTGATGGCCGTCGTCGCCGAGATACTCCCGGGCGGCGAGCTGCGGCTCGCCGGGCTGGGCGTCGCGCCGACGCATGGCCTCAAGCGCGGGGTCGTGGTCAACATCGACGCCACCGTGCAGTCCATCCAGCAGGCCTTGAAGGAGGCCGAGATGATGGCCGACTGCAAGATCTCGCGCGTCTACACCGGCATCACCGGCAGTCACATCCGCGGCCAGAACTCCACGGGCATGGTGATCGTGCGCGACAACCGCGAGGTCACGCCCACCGACATGGCGCGCGTCGTGGAGACCGCCAAGGCGATCAACATCCCCAACGACCAGCGCGTGCTGCTGGTCGAGCCGCAGGAGTTCGTGATCGACGGCCACGAGGTGAAGGAGCCGATCGGCATGAGCGGCAGCCGGCTCGAGGTGCGCGTGCACATCGTCACCGGCGCGCAGAGCGCGGCCGAGAACATCGTCAAGTGCGTGCGCCGCTGCGGTCTCGAGGTGGACCAGCTGGTGCTCAACCCGAGCGCGTCGAGCCAGGCGGTGCTGACGCAGGACGAGATGGACCTCGGCGTGGCGCTGGTGGACATCGGCGCCGGCACCACCGACGTGGCGATCTTCACCGGCGGCTCGGTGCGCCACACCGCGGTCATTCCGATCGCCGGCGACCTGATCACCAGCGACATCGCGATGGCGCTGCGCACGCCGACCAAGGACGCCGAGGAGATCAAGGTCGAGTACGGCGTGGCCAAGCAGCTGCTGGCCGACGCCACCGAGCAGGTCGAGGTGCCGGGTCTCGGCGACCGCCCGCCGCGCATGCTCAGCCGCCAGGCGCTGGCCGGCGTGATCGAGCCGCGCGTCGAGGAGATCTTCTCGCTGGTGCACCAGGTGATCCGCGAGTCGGGCTGCGAGGAGCTGCTGTCCTCGGGCATCGTGCTCACCGGCGGCACCGCGGTGATGCCGGGCATGGTGGAGCTCGGCGAAGACATCTTTCTCAAGCCCGTCCGCAAGGGTCTGCCGACCTATTCGGGCGCGCTGTTCGACATGGTCGCCAACCCGCGTTCGGCGACCGTCATGGGCCTGCTCGAGGAAGCCCGCGTGGCCCACAGCCGCGGCCACAAGGCCGCGGCCCAGGCCGGCTCGATGCAGACGTTCTTCGGCAAGGCGCGGGACTGGTTCATGGGGAATTTCTGATGACGAACAAAAGAGGCGTCATCCACATAAGGCCCGGCGCGCACGACGCGATCGAGTCGCAGGTTCTTTGGGATTTGAGGTACGGGTTTTTGGCACAGGCAACTGCAACAGCATCTAGGAAGGAAACATCATGGCGATCGAGATGATTGAACCGTTTGATCAAGGCACGCAGATCAAGGTGATCGGCGTCGGCGGCGGCGGCGGCAACGCCGTCGAGCACATGCTCAACGAAGGCGTTCAAGGCGTCGAGTTCGTCTGCGCGAACACCGACGCCCAGGCGCTCAACCGCTCGGGCGCGACCCAGGTCATCCAGCTGGGTGGCAAGGGCCTGGGCGCCGGCGGCAAGCCCGAGGTGGGCAAGGCCGCGGCCGAGGAAGCGGTCGAGGAGATCAGGAACGCCATCGCCGGCGCCAACATGCTGTTCATCACGGCCGGCATGGGCGGCGGCACGGGCACCGGCGCCGCGCCGGTGATCGCGCGCGTGGCCAAGGAGATGGGCATCCTCACGGTCGGCGTCGTCACGAAGCCGTTCGAGTTCGAGGGCAACCGCCGCATGAAGTCGGCCGACGCCGGCGTCGCCGAGCTCGAGGCCAACGTCGACTCGCTGATCGTCGTGCTCAACGAGAAGCTGCTGGAAGTGCTGGGCGACGACGTCACGCAGGACCAGGCCTTCGCGTACGCCAACGACGTGCTGAAGAACGCCGTCGGCGGCATCTCGGACATCATCCACATCCCGGGTCTCGTCAACGTCGACTTCGAGGACGTGAAGACGGTGATGAGCGAGCCCGGCAAGGCGATGATGGGCACCGCCATCGCCAGCGGTCCGGACCGCGCGACCAAGGCCGCCGACGCGGCCGTGGCCTGCCCGCTGCTGGAAGGGATCGATCTCTCGGGCGCCAAGGGCGTGCTCGTGCTGATCGCCGCGTCGCGTTCCACGTTCAAGCTGTCGGAAAGCAAGCTGGCGATGAACACCATCCGCCGCTACGCCGCGGAAGAGGCCCACGTGATCTTCGGCACCGCCTACGACGAGAACCTGGGCGACCAGCTGCGCGTCACGGTGATCGCCACCGGCCTGTCGCAGTCGCGCCGCGCCCAGGCGCCGCTGACGGTGATCCAGACGACGCAGGCGCTGCGCACCGGCACCGACAACATGCCCGCGATGAACGCGCAGATGCCGCAGACGATGGCCAACGCGCCGATGATGGGCGCCGCGCACGCGCAGGCGGGCCAGGGCGCACCGGCGATGCCGACGAGTCCCGACTACGGGCACCTGGGCACGCCCAGCGTCTGGCGCCACCGCCAGCACGCCGCCGCCAAGGTGGAGGCGCTGAGCTCGCACGGCATGGACGAAATCGAAATTCCGGCCTTCCTGCGCAAGCAGGCCGACTGAGAGTTCCCTCTCGCCGGTGGCGGGAGGTATCGTCACGGACGCGTGCACCGCGAGGAGGCGGCGTGCGCGCCAGGCGCGGGTGGACGCAGACGATGCGCGCCGGCGAATCGTCTTGAGCGAACGAGGGGGCGCGATGCGCAAGTTGATCGGTGTGATGACGGCCGCGGCCATGGCGTGCCTGGCCGGCGTCGCGCACGCGGGCGCCGGCGAGGACAACCAGAAGGTCTGGGACGAGGCGATGGCGGTCGCCAGGGTCGGTCCGATCGACGTGCCGCTGGCCGACCAGGCGGTGCTTCACCTGCCCGCGGCCGAGGTGTTCGTGCCGCAGCCGCAGGCCGACAAGCTGCTCGCCTCGTTCGGCAATCCGGTGGCGGACCCCGAGATGCTGGGCGTCATCCTGCCGCGCGATCCGCGCGCCACCTGGGCGATGCCGGTGCGCTTCCACAAGTCCGGCTTCATCAAGGACGACGACGCGCGCACCTGGGACGCGGACGCGATGCTGCGCAGCCTGCGCCTGGGCACCGAGGAGCAGAACAAGGATCGCGAGAAGGCCGGCATCCCCGGGCTCGCGGTCACCGGCTGGTCGGAGGCGCCGCGCTACGACGCGACGCAGCAGCGCCTCGTGTGGGCGATGACGGCCAGCGTCGTCGGCGCCAGGCCGGATGCGCCGCAGAACGTCAACTACAACACCTTCGCGCTGGGCCGGCAAGGCTACTTCAGCCTGGTCATGCTGACGGCGCTGCCGGACCTGCCCGCGCTCAAGCCGGTGGCCGACAGGCAGATCGCCGCGCTGGAGTACAACTCGGGCAAGCGCTACGCCGACTTCGACCCGAAGACCGACCGCGTCGCCGGCTACGGGCTCGTGGGGCTGGTGCTGGGCGCGGCCGACCACAAGGAGAGCGCCGTCGCGCAGGCCGTGGAGATCGTCCGGCAACACGCCGGCCCCATCATCGCCGCGCTCGGCGTGTTGGCCGCCATCGTGACGGTGGTGGCGCTGCGCCGGCGCCGGCACCGCGCCGGCTGAGGTCAACGTGCGCCAGACCATGTCCCGCATCTTCCTGCTCCTCCTCGCCGGGCTGAAGTTCAGCAAGCTCTTCGGCACCCTCGCCACGATGCTGATCGCCGTCGGCGTGTACGCGATCGCCTTCGGGTGGCGCTACGCGGTGGGCATCGTCGCCATGCTGTTCCTGCACGAGATGGGGCACTACGTCGCGGCGCGCCAGCGCGGCCTGAAGGTGCGGCTGCCGATGTTCATCCCGTTCGTGCTCGCGTGGACGCGGCTCGAGGACTCGCCGCACGACGCCGAGACCGAGGCCTACATCGGCCTCGCCGGCCCGATGCTGGGCACGGTGGCCGCGATCGGCGCCTACTTCGTGGCCCGGGAGTACGGCTCGAACTGGCTGCTGGCCGTGTCGTACACGGGCTTCTTCATCAACCTGATCAACATGATCCCGCTGCCGCCGCTGGACGGCGGCAGGATCACGGCGGTGCTGTCGCCGCGCATCTGGTTGCTGGGCGTGCCCATCATCGGCGCGCTGCTGTGGTTCCACTTCAGCGTGATCCTGCTGCTGGTGGCGATCCTCGCCTTTCCGCACGTCGTCGCCGCGGTGAAGTTCGACAAGGACGACCCCGCCAACCAGCAATACTTCGCCGTCAGCCCGCGCGTGCGCTGGGAGTACGGCCTGCTGTATGTCGGCCTGATCGCCTTCCTGGCCTACATGACCACCGAGGTCGACGGCCAGCTGCACGGCATCCACCGCCAGGACACCGAGCAGACCGGATCGGGCGACGTCTGAGCCGCCCCGAGGACGCTTCATGAAGGCTCGCCTGTGCGCGGCCCCCGCCGCGCTCGCCGTGCTGCTCGCCGGCTGCACCACCATCGAGACGGCGCCCATGAGCGACGCGCTCGCGAACCAGATCCGCGGCCAGACCGTGGCCGTCGTCGTCGAGGCGCCTTCCACGTTCGCCGTCGTGCTGACCCACGCCGTCGGGCTCGGGCCGCTGGGCATTCCCGAGATGATCGAGGAGGGCCGGCGGCTGGTGGGCGAGAACCACGTCGTCGATCCGGCGGACAGCGTCGCGACCGTGCTCGGCGACGCGCTGGCGGGCCAGCGCGGGGCGGTCGTGCTGCCCGCGCATGCGACCGCGAAGCGCGACGACCTCGCGGCCGTCCTCGCCGCGGCGCCCCCCGAGGCCCGCTACGTGCTGGACGTGGCCACGGTGTCCTGGGGCGTGGGCAACCTGCCGATGCCGCGGTCGAACTACTTCGTCTCCTATGTCGCCCGGGCGCGCCTGATCGATGTCCGCACGCGGGCGGTGGTCGCCGAGGCCGGCTGCATGCAGCCGCCGGACGGCACCGAGTTCAACGGCGCGTACGCCCAGCTCAAGGCCGACAACGCCCAGCTGGTCAAGACCGAACTCGCGGCGCGCGCCGATCGCTGCATCCACTTCCTCAAGCGCGACCTGCTCGGTCTTTGAGGCTCAGCTCGCGGCGGCGGCCAGTTGCGCCGCCGGGAACGTCCACGTGTGGTCGATGGTGCCGTCGTTGCCGTCGTCCACCGTCATGACCACCGTGCCGTTGGCCACGGTCGTGGCGATCGTCGCGTGCGGGCGCACGACGGTCCACGCGCCCGAGACCAGCGCGCCGGTGGCGTCATAGTCGACGTTGCCCGTGGTCGACACGTTCAGCGAGAACGTGCGGCCGTTGGCGTCGCCCGCGAGCGTGTGGTGGCCGCTGTACTGCGACGCGGTCGCGATGCCGCCCACCGACGTCACCGTGCGCGTGGCGTCGAGGCCGGAGAGCGTGAACATGCCGTTGCGCGCGTTGAAGGCAGTCGCCAGCGTCGCGCTCGGCACCGTCACGTGTGACGTGGTGACAGTGGTGCCGCCGTCGGCCACGACGCTGCGCGAGACCGTCGCGGCGCCGTCGAGCGTCGCGGTGCCCGCCGGCAGCGTCAGCGCCAGGCCGGTGACGGTGAGGGCGACGGCGACACTGGACGGCGACGTGCCGTGGTCGGCACTGGTGACGTCCATCACGACGCTGCCGTTCAACTGCGCGGCGCCCGCCTGGCCGGTGCACTGCGCGTAGGTGACCCTGTAGTGCTCCCCGGCGTCGAGCTGGCCGTTCAGCTCGCTCGCCGCCGTGCCGCCGGTGACGCTCAGCGTGGCCGTGCCGCCACCCGCGCAGGCGACGCTGACGTTGGTGATTCCAGCGGCGGCGGCGGGGGCCGCCGACAACGCCTGCTCGCGATCCGACGACGCGGCCGCCGACTGCGCGGTCGCCTGGGCGAGCGCCGTCGTCGTGTCGACGACGGTGTCCAGCGCCGACGCCGTATCGCTGCCGGTCGCCGTGGCGTTGGCCGAATCGGCGGTGGCGTCGGGTTGCGACAGCGGCGTGGCGGTCGCCGGCGGTGTGCCGTCGCCGCCGCCACCGCAGGCAGCCAGCAGCAGAACGCCGCACGCGAGCGCCGCGGCCGTGCCAAGGCGCTGCAGCGGAAACCGGTCGGCCGGGGACGGGGTCGAATACAGGTTCATGATCGCTCCTCGAGGGGTGGAAGGGTCGAGTTGCTCGACCCGTGACCGCAGTCTCGGGGCCGCCAGGCGCGGCGCGACCGACGTTCGATGAAGAGATGCGACAAGGCTGTCGCACGCGGAAACAGGCGGTTTCCGGATCAGCCGGCCGGCAGCCGGACGCGCACGCGGGACGCGCCGGCACCGCGTTCGAACGAGAGCGTTCCGCCCATGCGGCGCACGATCTGCTGCACGATCGCCAGCCCCAGGCCGGTGCCCGGCGTCGCGCGGCTCGCGTCGCCGCGCGCGAACGCCTGCGTCAGGCGCGCGCCGTCGGGCGGCGCGATGCCGGAGCCGTGATCCTCGACCTCGAGCACTGCGTCGCCGCCCGCGGCCGCCAGGCGGATCAGCACCGGCGGCTTGCCGTGGCGCATCGCGTTGTCGACCAGGTTGGCGAGCAGGCGCTCGAGCAGCACCTCGTGCGTGCGCGCCACGTGCAGGCGCGCGGGCGCGTCCAGCGCGAGCGCGCCGGCAGGCTCGTCGCGCGATTCGAGCAGCCGGCGCGCGACGGCGACGAAGTCCACGCTCGCCTCGAGCGGCAGCTCGGTGGCGCGCACGTAGTCGAGGAAGCTGGCGATCAGCCGGTCCGCCACGTCGACGTTGCGCACGATGCCGGCCCGCCGCGTCGCGACGTCCGGCGACTCGGGCAGCAGCTCCGCGGCCATGCGGATGCGCGCGAGCGGGCTGCGCAGGTCGTGCGACACGCCTGCCAGCAACAGCGCGCGTTCGCTCTCCTGATGCTGGAGGCGATCCGCGAGCGCGAGCCAGGCGGTCTCGATGGCGGCGATCTCCAGCGTCGGCCCGCCGCCGGCCGAAGACGGCGTGCGACCCGCGTCCTGCGCGTCGTGCGACTCGATGCGGCGCCGCAAGGCCTCCAGCGGCCGTGTCAGCCGGCGCGCGAGCGCCCAGCTGGCGGCGGCGACCGCCGCGAAGCCGAGCACCAGCGCGACGAACAGGCGCCGGAAGACGTACGACTCCACCACCTCGTCCTGGATGCCCAGCCAGCGCGCGTGCCCGTCCGGCGCGGCCACCTCGATCCAGGTGACCGGCCGCGGCACGCCGCGGGTGAACACCACCTCGCCGGCGGGCACGCCGTCCTCGCGCAGGGTCGAACGCAGCGTCGCGATGCGCGGCGCCCAGGCGTTCGACCGGACCGCGTCCCGCGGGCGTTCGTCGCTGACGCGCACCGCGACCGCGCCCGGCGCGTTCGGGGCGGTGTCGCCCAGCCCGGCCGCCGCGCGCAGTGCCGGCGCCCAGCGCTCCGCGGTGAGCCTGGCGATGGTGCGGTTGCGCTCGACGTAGAACACGCCGCCGAACACGAACAGCAGCGCGAACGCTCCCAGCGTCTGCGCGACGACCAGGCGCCGGAAGAGCGTGGGCGCGGCCATCGTCAACGCGGCACGAACACGTAGCCTTCGCCACGCACCGTGTCGATCCAGTCGGCGCCCGGCTGCACCTCCTGCAGCTTGCGGCGCAGGCGCGCCACCTGCACGTCCACGGTGCGATCCTGCGGCCGGTAGCTGCCGGCCTGCACGGCGTCGCTGAGCGCCTCGCGCGAGAGCGCGGTGCCGGGCACGCGCGCGAGCGCCACCAGCAGCTTGAACTCCACGCTGGTCAGCGCCAGCGCCTGCTCGCCCACGCGCACCTCGCGCCGCAACAGGTCGATGACCAGGCCCTCGAAGCGGATCAGCGGCGACTCCGCGCGTCCGGGTGCGGCCCGGCGCAGCAGCGCGCGGACCCGCGCGACCAGCTCGCGCGACTCGAAGGGCTTGGCCAGGTAGTCGTCGGCGCCGATCTCCAGCCCCAGCACGCGATCGAGCGGATCGCCGCGCGCGGTGAGCATCACCACGCCGAGGGCCGGATATCGCGCGCGCCAGCGGCGGCACAGGTCGTAGCCGTTGGCGTCGGGCAGCATCACGTCCAGCAGCACGATCTCCGGGTGCAGCGCGGCGAGGTCGCGCTCGCCGTCGCCGCCGGTCAGCACCGCGTGCGTGGCCCAGCCCTCGCGTTGCAGCAGCTCGACGACCATGCCCGAGAGTTCGGCGTCGTCGTCGACGATCAGGATCAGCGGCTTCGAGTTCATCGGCGGCAGGGCACGGTGGGCACGAGCGCAGTGTAGAGGCGGCCTCCGGGCGCGCGCGGGATGTTTCAGCGTTGTCGCATTTCGTCGTGGCGCCGGCGCGCGGCCGGCGGCCGGCAGCCGTCGAATGGGTGCCATGCACCACCTCCTCCTGTCGGCCGGCGGGCCGCTTCTGCCGCGCGCCCTGGGCCTGCTTGCACTGGCGCTGCTGCTCGTCGTGGTCGCCGAGGCCCTGCTGCGCCGCCACGTCTGGCGGCGGCCGACCGACTTGCGCGGCGTCGCCGCCTCGCTGGGCGACGCGCTGGTGCGGCGTGGCGTCGACCTGCTCGGCCCGGGCGTGGCCGCGCCGCTGCCGGCCCTGGCCTTCGCGCACCGCCTCGCCACGATCCGCATGGACTCGGCCGCGGCGTGGCTGGGGCTGTACCTGCTCGTGGAGTTCGCCTATTACTGGCATCACCGGCTGACGCACCGCGTGCGCTGGTTCTGGGCCACGCACTCGGTGCACCACTCGTCCAACCAGTTGATGCTGGCGTCGGCCGTGCGGCTGGGCTGGACGGGCCGTCTGGGCGGCGCGGTCGCGTTCTTCGCGCCGCTGGCGTGGATCGGGTTTCCGCCGCAGGCCGTGTACGGGCTGCTCGCGGCCGGGCTGTTCTACCAGTTCTGGATCCACGCCGACTGGCTGCCCAGCCTGGGCCCGCTGGAGTGGGTGCTCAACACGCCCGTGCACCACCGCGTGCACCACGCGAGCAACCCCGAATACCTGGACTGCAACTACGGCGGCTCGCTGATCGTGTTCGACCGCCTGTTCGGCACGTTCACGGCGCTGCGCCCCGATATCGAGATCCGCTACGGACTCACGACGCCGGTGCTCAGCAACAACCCGGTCCGCATCGCGTTCGCCGGATGGATCGCGCTGGGCCGCGCGTTCCGGGTGGCGCAGGGGGCGCGTGCCCGGTTGCGGGCCCTGTTCGGGCCGCCCTGAAGCCGCGCCGGCCATTGATTTCGTCCATCGCCGCGATGGACCCGTTGTTTCCCCGGGCGCGGGAGGGCCGGACCGCAGTCCCTACAATCCCGGGATGCTCCAGCAACGCACCCTCAAGTCCATCACCCGCGCCGTCGGCGTCGGCCTGCACAGCGGCCAGAAGGTGGAAATGACGTTGCGACCCGCGGCGGCCGACACCGGCATCGTGTTCCGGCGCGTCGACCTGCCGCAGCCGGTGGACATTCCGGTCAACACGACGTCGGTGTCGGACACGCGCATGGCGTCCACCATCTCGCCCGGGGGCGATCCCGGCGGCCCGAAGGTGCAGACGATCGAGCACCTGATGTCGGCCTGCGCCGGGCTGGGCGTGGACAACCTGGTCGTCGACATCACCGCCGACGAGGTGCCCATCCTCGACGGCTCGTCGGCGAGCTTCGTGTTCCTGCTGCAGAGCGCGGGCATCCAGTTGCAGGACGCGCCCAAGCGCTTCCTGAAGGTGCTCAAGCCGGTCGAGGTGCGTCGGGGCGAGGGCGCGTCACTGGCCTGGGCGCGCCTGGAGCCGTACCACGGCTACAAGCTCACGTTCGAGATCGAATTCAACCATCCGGCGGTCGACGCCACCGGCCAGCAGGTGAGTTTCGACATGGGCGGCGGCAAGTACAAGAGCGACATCGCGCGCGCCCGCACGTTCGGCTTCACCAAGGACCTGGACCTGATGCGCTCGCGCGGCCTGACCATGGGCGGCAGCATGGACAACGCCATCGTCGTCGACGAGTCACGCGTGCTCAACGCCGACGGGCTGCGCTACGACGACGAGTTCGTCAAGCACAAGATCCTGGATGCGATCGGCGACCTGTTCGTCGTCGGCCACCCGTTGCTGGCGAGCTATACCGCCTACAAGAGCGGCCACGCGATGAACAACACGCTGCTGCGCGCGTTGCTGGCCGATCCGTCGGCCTACGAGATGGTCACCTTCGACGACGAGCGCAAGGCGCCGGCCGGCTTCGCGGAGCTCGCGCCGGCCTGGTAACAAGCGGAGACGGGCGGCTGCTCGGCCGCAGGCGAGAATGGGCGCCTCCCCGTTCCGCCGCCAGGCGCCCATGTCGCTTCGCTCCTTCATCGTCCGTCGCTGCCTGCAGTCCTGCCTGAAGGCGACCGGGCTGCGCCTGGTGAACCTGCCCCACGTGGTCGACGCGCGCCGGCACGTGGAGCCGTCGGTGCGCCTGGACGCCGGGTACCTGGTCGTGGACCGGCACGCGTTCGCCCTGATCACGTTCCCGCGCGGGGCCGATGGGGGCGCCACGCCGTCCCACACCGCCGGCTTCGCGAAGCTGTCCGGCGTGCTGCGCGCGATCTGCATGGAGCGCATCGGCCTGGCCGGCCGCGCGGCCATTCCCGGGCCGAAGCGGGCGCTGGAGCTGCGCCGCGCCGGTCGCTGGCAGGAGGTGCTGGACGCCAGCGAGCAGGTGGAGGCGCCGATGCGCGCCGCGCTGGAGGCCTGGCTGCGCGGGTGGCGGTTCAGGGCGTACCGCACCGCGCTGAGCATCTTCAAGCGGTTCTGAGCGCGCACAGGCCTCAATCCCGACTGCACGACGGGATAACATAAACTAGCTTATCATTTTCCCGCTCAGGAACCCGGCGGCGCCAGCCTGCGCCGGTGTTCGACCTGCGGCCGGCCTGGAGAGAGGGTGCCGGTCGAGGCCGACGGGGCCGAAATGCATGTCCGCCCTCGGGCGGACGCGTCTTCATCCCTTCCACGACGTCTTGTGCCGCGGCGCGCCTTGCGCGCGTTTCCCGCGGCGTGCGGTGTCCCTGCCCAGCCCGATTCCACCGGCGGTTTCCGCCGTCCAACCGCTTCGAGAGAAAAGCCGCATGCCTCAATTCCTGGCCGTCCGCGCTCCGCGCCTGACCCCTGCTTCCGTCGCCGTCCTGGCCGCCCTGCTGGTGCTCGCGGCCTGCGGCGACAAGGCGCCGCCCCCGTCGCCGCCGCCGGCGCCGGAAGTGGGCGTCGTCACCGTCGCGACCCGCACGCTGGACGTGCCCACCGAGCTGCCCGGCCGCGTCGAGGCGGCCCGCGTCGCCCAGGTGCGCGCGCGCGTGACCGGCATCGTGCAGAAGCGCCTGTTCGCCGAGGGCAGCGACGTGAAGGCGGGCGAGGTGCTGTTCCAGATCGATCCGGCGCCGTACAAGGCCGCCATCGACAGCGCCAAGGCTGCGCTGGCCAAGGCCCAGGCCAACGAGCAGCAGGCCTCCGGCCTCCTCAACCGCTACAAGCCGCTGCGCGAGGCCAACGCGATCAGCCAGCAGGACTTCGTCAACGCCACGTCCGCCGCCGCCCAGGCCGGGGCCGACGTCGCCTCCGCCAAGGCCGCGGTGCAGACGGCGCAGCTCAACCTCGACTACGCCACCGTCACCGCGCCGATCAGCGGTCGCATCGGCCAGGCGCTCGTCACCGAGGGCGCGCTGGTGTCGGCCGGCGAGGCGACGCAGCTGGCGTTGATCCAGCAGGTCGACCAGGTCTACGTCAATTTCGCGCAGCCGGTCAGCGACATCACCCGCCTGCGCAAGGCCTTCGCCAGCGGCAAGTCCAAGGCGCTGGGGCTGACGATTCCGGTGCGCATCGCGCTCGACGACGGCAGCGAGCTGCCGCAGCAGGGCAAGCTGCTGTTCTCCGACCTGACCGTCGACCAGACTTCCGGCCAGGTCAACGTGCGTGCCAGGGTGGCCAACCCCGACGGCGCGCTGATGCCCGGCATGTACGTGCGCGGCCGCATCGCGCAGCAGCAGGTCGACTCGGCCTTCCTGCTGCCGCAGCAGGCCGTGCAGCGCACGACGTCCAACGACACGGTGATGGTGGTGGGCGCCGACGGCAAGCCGGCGGTGCGCGTCGTCAAGCTGGGCGGCAACGAGGGCGGCAACTGGATCGTGCTGGACGGGCTCAAGCCGGGCGAGCAGGTGATCGTGGACGGGTTCCAGAAGATCCGTCCGGGCGGCAGCGTGAAGCCGGTGGCCTGGAGCGCGAGCCCGTCCGCCGCCGCGGCGTCGGCCTCGGTGCCGGCTTCCGCCGCCAGCCGCTGATCGGGCACGACACATGGCCAAGTTCTTCATCGAACGTCCGATCTTCGCGATCGTCATCGCGCTGTTCATCCTGGTGTTCGGCAGCGTGGCGATCACGCAGCTGCCGATCGCCCAGTACCCGCCGGTCGCCCCGCCGACCATCGTCCTGACCGCCACCTACCCGGGCGCGTCGGCCAAGACGATGGACGAGGCGGTGATCAGCGTCGTCGAGCAGGAGCTCAACGGCTCGCCCGGCATGATCTACATGGAGTCGGTCAGCCAGTCCAACGGCACCGGCACCATCACCGTCAGCTACGAGCCGGGCACCAACCCCGACCTCGCGCAGGTGGACGTGCAGAACCGCCTCTCTCGCGCGGCCCCGCGCCTGCCCGCGGCCGTCACGCAGCAGGGCGTGCGCGTGGACAAGGCGCGTTCCAACTTCCTGCTGTTCACGATCCTGTCGTCGGACAACCCGGCCTACGACCCGGTGGCGCTCGGCGACTACGCGTCGCGCAACGTGCTGCCGGAAATCCAGCGCATCCCCGGCGTCGGCCAGGCGCAGCTGTTCGGCACCGAGCGCGCGATGCGCGTGTGGGTCGATCCGGCCAAGCTGGTCGGCTACAAGCTGTCGATGAACGACGTCAACACGGCCATCGGCGCGCAGAACGCGCAGGTGTCCGCGGGCAGCATCGGCGACATCCCCAACGTGCTGCAGCAAGGCATCACCGCCACGGTGGTGGTGCAGGGCCAGCTGACCTCGATCGAGCAGTTCGGCGCGATCGTGCTGCGCGCGAACCCGGACGGCTCGTCGGTGCGCCTGCGCGACGTCGCCCGCCTCGAGCTCGGCGCACAGACCTACGCCACGTCGGCGCGCCTGAACGGCCAGCCCTCCACCGGCATCGGCGTGCAGCTGTCGCCCAGCGGCAATGCGCTGGCCACGGCCGAGGCGATCAAGACGCGGATGGCGGCGCTGTCCAAGTACTTCCCGCAGGGCATGAAGTACAGCATTCCGTACGACAGCTCGCGCTTCATCAAGATCTCCATCCGTGGGGTCATCGAGACGCTGCTCGAGGCCGTGGCGCTCGTGTTCGTCGTGATGTTCGTGTTCCTGCAGGACTGGCGCTACACGCTGATCCCCACCATCGTCGTGCCGGTCGCGCTGCTGGGCACCTTCGGCGTGCTGCTGGCGCTCGGCTACTCGATCAACGTGCTCACGATGTTCGGCATGGTGCTGGTGATCGGCATCGTGGTGGACGACGCGATCGTGGTCGTCGAGAACGTCGAGCGCATCATGAGCACCGAGGGGCTGCCGCCGCTGGAGGCCACGCGCAAGGCGATGAGCCAGATCCAGGGCGCGATCGTCGGCGTGACGGTGGTGCTGATCTCCGTGTTCGTGCCGCTGGCCTTCTTCGCCGGCGCGGTGGGCAACATCTACCGCCAGTTCTCCACGGTGATGGTGGCCTCGATCGGCTTCTCGGCGTTCATGGCGCTGTCGCTCACGCCGGCGCTGTGCGGGGTGCTGCTGCGTCCGGTCGAGGCCGGCCACCACCACGCCAAGGGCGGCCTCTTCGGCCTGTTCAACCGCAATTTCGACAAGGTGACGCACGGCTACGAAGGCATGGTCAGCCGGGCGCTGGGCCGCGTGGGCCGGCGCTTCATGCTGATGCTGTTCGCGGTCATCGTCGGCGGCGTCGTGCTGTTCTTCGTCAAGCTGCCGGCCTCGTTCCTGCCGGGCGAGGACCAGGGCTACCTGATCGTCAACGTGCAGTTGCCGCCGGGCGCGACGCGCAACCGCACGCTGGAGGTGATGAAGCAGGTCGAGGGCTACATGCTCAAGCAGCCCGAGGTGCAGGACATGGTGAGCGTGCTGGGCTTCAGCTTCTCGGGCTCGGGCCAGAACGCGGCGCTGGCCTTCGTGCCGCTGAAGGACTGGAGCGAGCGCAAGGGCGCGGCGCATTCGGCGCAGGCCTTGGCCGGCCGCGCCTTCGGCGCGCTGTCCAAGGTGCGCGACGCGTTCATCTTCCCGCTGAGCCCGCCGCCGATTCCGGAACTCGGGACCGCGTCCGGCTTCAGCTTCCGCCTGCAGGATCGCGGCGGCCTGGGCCACGACGCGCTGCTCGCCGCGCGCAACCAGCTGCTGGGCATGGCCGGCAAGGATCCGCTGCTCGCGGGCATCCGCCCCGACGGCCTGGAAGACGCGTCGCAGCTCGAGGTCACGATCGACCGCGAGAAGGCGGCCAGCCAGGGCGTGGGCTTCGCGGCGATCAACGCGGCGATCTCCACCGGCTTCGGCTCCAACTACGTCAACGACTTCCCGAACGCCGGCCGCCTGCAGCGCGTCGTCGTGCAGGCCGACCAGCAGGCGCGCATGCAGCCTGACGACCTGCTGCGCCTGAACGCGATCAACGCCACCGGCCAGCCGGTGCCGCTGTCGGCATTCGCCAGCGTGCGCTGGGTCACCGGCCCGGTGCAGAGCATCCGCTACAACGGCTATCCGTCGATGCGCATCGCGGGCGACGCGTCGCCCGGCCACAGCACCGGCGAGGCGATGGACGAGATGGAGAAGCTGGCGGCGCAGCTGCCGGCGGGCATCGGCTACGAGTGGACGGGCCAGTCGCGCGAGGAGAAGCTCTCGGGCTCGACCGCGCCGATCCTGCTCGCCTTCTCGCTGCTGGCCGTCTTCCTGTGCCTGGCCGCGCTGTACGAAAGCTGGTCGATCCCGATGGCCGTGCTGCTGGTGGTGCCCATCGGCGTGCTGGGCGCGCTGCTGGGCGCGTGGTCGCGCGGGTTCTCCAATGACGTGTACTTCAAGGTGGGCCTGATCACCATCATCGGCCTGTCGGCGAAGAACGCGGTGCTGATCATCGAGTTCGCGAAGGACCTGCAGGCGCAGGGCAAGTCCACCGTCGAGGCGGCGCTGGAGGCCATCCGCCTGCGCTTCCGCCCGATCATCATGACGTCGCTGGCCTTCATGCTGGGCGTGCTGCCGCTGGCCATCTCCAGCGGTGCCGGTTCGGCCAGCCAGCGGGCGATCGGCACCGGCGTGATGGGCGGCATGGCCACGGCCACGCTCGTCGGCGTCGTGTTCGTGCCGCTGTTCTTCGTGCTGGTGCGTTCGTTCTTCAGGAGCAGCAAGCGCCAGCAGGACTTCGACAAAGCGCATTCGCGTTCCTTCAAGTGATGAACCTCTCCAGGAATCCCGTCGCGATGAGCCGTTCCACCTTCTTCCCCCGCCCGACGGCCGTCGCCGCCATCGCCGCGGTCGCCAGCGCGCTCGCGGCCTGCACCACGATGGCGCCGCACTACGAGCGCCCCGCGGCGCCCGTGGCGGCCGCGTTCCCCGCGGTGGCCGCCTCGGCGTCCACGGCGAGCACCGGCGTGGCGCCGCCTGCGCAGGCGTGGCAGTCCTACTTCAAGGACGCGCGGCTGGATCAGCTGATCTCCGCCGCGCTGGCCAACAACCGCGACCTGCGCGTCTCGATGCTCAACATCGAGGTCGCGCGGGCGCAGGTCGGCCTGAGCCGCGCCAACGAGTTCCCCACCGTCAACCTGCAGGGCACGCACACCCGCGAGACCGGCATCCAGACGATCAACACCGTGGGCCTGGCCGTGGCCGGCTACGAGGTCGACCTGTGGGGCCGCGTGCGCTCGCTGACCGACGCCGCGCTGGCGCAGCTGTCGGCCACCGAGGAGGCGCGCAAGGCGGCGCAGATCTCGCTGATCGCGTCGGTGGCCAACGCCTACTACGCGATGGCCGGCGACCAGGCGCTGCTCGACGTCGCGACGCAGACGCTCAAGACGCGCAGCGACACCATGAAGCTGGTGCAACTGCGCTTCGACAACGGCGTGACCTCCAGCATCGACCTGCAGTTGAACAAGTCGCTGGTCGAGACCGCGCGCGTTGCGTTCGTGGCCGCGCAGCGCCAGCGCGCGCTCGACCAGAACGCGCTCGAGCTGCTGGTCGGCGGCCCGCTGCCCGCGCAACTGCCCGCCGCCCCGGCCTGGGACGACATGGCGCTGCCCGACGTGCCGGTGGGCCTGCCCTCCGACGTGTTGCTGAACCGCCCCGACGTGCGCCAGGCCGAGCAGCAGCTGATCGCGGCCAACGCCAACATCGGCGCGGCGCGCGCGGCGTTCTTCCCGGCGATCTCGCTGACCGGCAGCTACGGCACGGCCAGCACGTCGCTGAGCGGCCTGTTCGACCACCAGGCGTGGTCGTTCATCCCGCAGGTGACGCTGCCGCTCTTCGATGCCGGCCGCACGCGCAACAACCTGAACGTGAGCAAGGCGCAGCGCGACATCGCGCAGGCGCAGTACGAGAAGGCCATCCAGTCGGCGTTCCGCGACGTGGCCGACGCGCTCGCGGGCCGCGCGACGCTGGTGGACCAGCTGGCGGCCCAGCAGGCCGAGACCGACGCCGAGGCCGCGCGCTTCAAGCTGTCCGACCTGCTGTTCACCAACGGCGTGGCGAGCTCGCTCGACCAGCTCGACGCGCAGCGCTCGCTGTTCGCGTCGCAGCAGGCGCTGGTGCAGGTCAAGCTGGCGTTGCTGCAGAACCGGATCGCGGTGTATCGGGCGCTGGGAGGCGGCTGGACGGAGGCGGGGACGCCGGCGTCCTGATCCGCACGACCGGGCGGGGGCCCGCCGCGAACGAACCTGGAGTCACCGGGCAAGACCCGGCGCGCTCCTCATGAGGCCGTCACCCCTGGCGGACGTCCCCGGTCCTGCGATCAGCAGTCGGACAACGCGCGTGTCGCCGCTGCGGCCGAGGGGCGTGCGCCGTCCCTTGCGACGCGCCGGATACGCCAGGATCCGTCTGCCATGACCAGCGACACCCGCAATCGCCACGGCGCGGTCGTCCGGCTAGCCAGCGTGACGGCGACGTCGGCGCTGCGCGGCCCGGTTCCCAGCGGTGTCGCGGCCACGCTTCGGCAGGGTCGGACGACGTCGTTCTCCTGGAGGAAGTAGTCGCGGTCCGAGACGCCATCCTCCGCCTGCGCGTCGATTTCGTTCAACAGGGCGGTCGAGACGCGTCCACGCGCTTCTGCGCGAAGTTCCAGGATCGGGTCGTGATCGCTGCGGAACTTCATGACGTACCAGTGATAGAACGCGGCCGTCACGGCAACGGGCGTACGCGCCGGGACGACGCCGACAGGCGCGGCCGGCGCGCCGGCGCCAACGAGCATCGACACGGCGACGATGCGAGAAAGAGGGGCGACGAGCTTGGGGCGCCACGTCGACCCCGGTGGAACTCGATTCTTGTCCATTCCAGGATTGTGCTCGGGCTGGTGCTGGCGCTCGTGCTGGTTCGTCGAATCTGCTGGCGCCTTGCCGGTGGCGCGCGCCTGCCACATGCAACCGGCACGATTCGTTCTCCTCGAACGTGGGAGGCCCGCGGCGACCCCCGATGACACAATGCGGCCGACGCCCGGACCTGGTTGAACCCCATCGTGCTGTTCAAGTCATTGCTGACCTTTCTCAGGAGGCTTTTCATGAACTATCCGTTGCCGAGAAATCGCTTTTCGGTCGATTGGGGCGGCACGCGCATCGGGTTCAGCGAAGTCAGCGGCCTGAGCATCGACGCGCAGGCGCCGACGTTCCGGGACGGCACGACGCTCGCGAACAGCAATGTCACGATGCCGGGCATCCTGCGGTACCCGCACCTGGTGCTCAAGCGCACCGTTCAGAAGTCCGACAACGATTTCTATGCCTGGATCAACACGATCGCGGTCAATACCGTCGAGCGGCGCGACATCACGGTTTCCTTGCTCGATGCGAGCAACGGTCCGGTGATGGTCTGGAAGTTTCGCAACACCTTCCCGGTCAAGCTCGACTACTCGCCGCTGGAGTCCGACAATTCGGGCCCGATGATGGAGACCCTCGAGCTGGCGCACGAAGGCATGACCGTTCAGACGAACTGAGGAACGCGTCCTACCGCGGAAACCGCAACTCGAACCGGATCACCCCCGCGGGCGTGCACGTCACGCGCGCCTGGCCGCGGTGCAGGTCCATGATCGCCTTGACGATCGCCAGCCCCAGCCCGCTGGATTCTGCCGGCCGGCCGCGCGCCGCGTCGGCGCGGTAGAAGCGGTCGAACAGGCGCTCGAGCTGGTCGGCGGGGATGGGCGGGCCGTCGTTCTCCACCGCGATCGTCGAGCCCGCGTCGTCCTGCGTGCCGACCAGCCGGATGGTCGTGCCGGGCGTGCTGTAGCGCAGCGCGTTGACGACGAGGTTGTGAATGGCGCGCCTGCACAGCGTCGCGTTGACGAGCGCCGTGCCGCTCGCGTCCACCGTGAAGCGCAGGTCGGCCTCGTCCGCGGGCCCCTCGAAGTACTCGGCGATCTTGTGCAGTTCGTCGGCCATCGCCAGCGGCGTGCGCTCGATCTCCAGCGCCGCGTGGTCCGCCTGCGCGAGAAAGAGGATGTTGTCGGCAATCAGGCGCAGCCGGTTGAGCTCCTCGAGGTTCGATTCGAGCACCTGCTGGTACTCGGCCGGGTCGCGCGTGCGGTTCAGCGCGACCTGCGTCTGGCCGATCAGCGCGCCCACCGGCGTGCGGATCTCGTGCGCGAGGTCGGCCGAGAACTGAGACAGCCGCTCGTAGCCCGTGGCGATGCGATCGAGCATCGCGTTGAAGACGGCGACCATCTCCTGCAGCTCGCGTGGCGCGTCGTGTTCGGGCAGGCGGAGCGCCAGGTTGAGCGGTTCGATCAACGCGGCCTGGGCGGCGACGCGGCGCAGCGGCCGCAGGCCGTGGCGCAGCACGGCCCACACGAGCAGCGTCGACGCCAGCATCGCGACGAGCGTGCTGGTCAGCGCCTTGTCGCGGGTGTCGGCGATCATCTGCATCTCGCTGACGAGGGGATGGCCCGCCACGACCTCCACCATCGCGCCATCGGGGCCGGAGCGCGCCAGGCCCGAGACCCAGTGCATGCGCGGCCGATCCGGGAGGCGGGCGTCGCGCACGTCCGCCGCCGCCATCGGCCGGTCGGCCGCCACGGGCGACAGGTCGGCGGGCACCGGAACGCGATCGGGATTGACCTCGACCAGCGGCGCTTCGCCAGCGCGTCGCAGGATCAACACGTCGCTCGCGGAGCCGAGCAAGGCCTCGAACAGCATCGAGCGCTCATGCAGGTCTTCCACCGTGCGCGCATCGGCGACGAGGCGGCGGAAGTGTTCCGCGCGTCCGACCAACTGGTCGTCGGCGTGCGCCGTGATGGCCATGTGCGCGGCGACGAAGAAGAACATGCCCAGCATGCCGGTGACCACGAACGCGACCCCGCCGCACAGCAGCATCACCCGCACGGCCAGCGAGCGCGGCCACCAGCGCGCGCTCATTCCGGGCTCCCGCCGGCGTCGACCGGCGCGTCGCCGAACGCGTAGCCGATGCTGCGCACCGTGTGGATCAACGGCGTCGCGAACGGGCGGTCGATCTTGGCCCGCAGCCGCTTGACGGCGACGTCGACGACGTTGGTGTCGCTGTCGAAGTTCATGTTCCACACCTCGGAGGCGATCAGCGTGCGCGAGAGCGCCTCGCCCTGGCGCTTGACCAGCAGGTGCAGCAGCAGGAACTCCTTGTTGGTGAGCGCGATCTCGGTGCCTTCGCGCGTGACCTTGCGGCGCAGGACGTCGAGCTTGAGGTCGGCCACTTCGTAGACATCGGCCTCGCGCACCGCGCCGCGGCGCAGCAGCGTGCGGATGCGCAGCACCAGCTCGGTGAACGAGAACGGCTTGACCAGGTAGTCGTCGGCGCCGAGCTCGAGGCCGCGGATGCGGTCGCTCAACTGGTCGCGGGCGGTCAGGAACAGCACGCGCACGTCGCCCTTCTCGCGCAGCGCCGGCATGATCTGCCAGCCGTCGATGCCGGGCAGCGTGACGTCCAGCAGCACCAGGTCGTAGGCGTTGGCCAGCGCCATCTGCAGGCCGTCGGTGCCGGTGCGCGACAGGTCGACGGCGTAGCCGCTCTCGCGCAGCCCCTTCTTCAGGTAGTCGCCGGTCTTGGGGTCGTCCTCGATGACCAGGATCTTCATGCGATCCGATTCTCCGCCGCCCGCGTCCCGGGGTGGATGACGTTTTTGTCATCGACCCGTCACCCCCGGCCGGCGCGCGAGTTCCTAGAGTCCAGGCTTCGAAACGCCAACCCGAAGGAACACCGCATGTCGAACCGCTTCAAGCTTCTCGCCACCGCCGCCCTGGCGCTGGCCGCCTTCGGTCCCGCGCACGCCGCGCCGGCCGTCAGGAACATCGTCCTCGTGCACGGCGCCTTCGCCGACGGCTCGGGCTGGAAGGCCGTCTCCGACATCCTGACCCGGGACGGCTACAACGTGAGCATCGTCCAGCCGCCCGAGACCTCGTTCGAGGACGACGTCGCGGCCACCCGCCGCGTGCTCGATCGCCTCGACGGCCCCGCCGTCCTCGTCGGCCACAGCTACGGCGGCATGATCATCACCGAGGCCGGCAACGACGCCCGCGTGAAGTCGCTGGTCTACGTCGCCGCGTTCCAGCCCGACGCCGGCGACAGCCTGGGCAAGCTGCAGCAGAGCATGCCGCCGGTGGGCAACTCGATCGCGCCGTCGCCGGACGGCTTCCTCTACATCGCCCCCGAGCATTTCCATGCCGACTTCGCCGCCGACCTGCCGCAGGCGACGTCCGACTTCATGGCGCGCTCGCAGGTGGGCCTGTCGGTCAAGTGCGCGGGCGCGACGGTGACCACGCCGGCGTGGAAGACCAGGCCGAGCTACGCGATCGTGGCCAAGGACGACCACTCGATCAACCCGGACCTCGAGCGCTCGATGTACAAGCGCGCGGGCGCGATCACGACCGAGGTCGCCGGCAGCCACGTCATCTACATCTCGCAGGCCAAGGCGGTCGCCGCGGTCATCGAGAAAGCCGCCAACGCCGCGAAGTGAGCCCGCCATGCCGCATCCCCTCTCCACGCTGGGCATCGCGCACACCGCGATCAGCCTGATCCCGCTCGTCGCGGGCGTCTACGCCTTCGCGCGCTTCCGGGCGATCGAGCCCGCCACCCGCTCCGGGCGCCTCTACCTGGCCGGGCTGGCGCTCTCGGTGCTGACGTCGTTCGGGCTCTCGAGCACGGGCGGCTTCAACCCGGGGCACGCGCTGGGCATCCTCGCGCTGCTGGCCGTCGGCGGAGCGCTCGTCGCGCCGCGGCTGGGATTCCTGGGGCAGGCGCGTCCCTACCTGGCCATGCTGGGGCTGTCGTTCAGCTTCTTCCTGTTGCTGGTGCCCGGCATCAACGAGACGCTGTCCCGGCTGCCGCCCGCGCACCCGCTGGCGAGCGGGCCGGATTCGCCGCTCGTCCGGGGCGTGCTGCTCGCGTGGCTGGTCTTGTTCGTCGCGGGCTATGCGTTGCAGGCGTTGGCGTTGCGCGCGCGGCCTCGGGCTGAAGGGACGAACTGAGCCGGCTCAGGCCGGTTTGCCGATCGACCTCGGGAGTCGGCACGCAGGCCAGGCCTCGCCTGCAACGCAATTTCCCGCCCGAACCCGACATGGTCAAGTAGGGATTGGGAACCCCGCTTCGCCGCGCGAAAGTTCGCGTGCCGGAGATTGCCTTTCTGTGCCGCTCCGATCGTGGACACGCCTGCAATGAAGGGAGAGATAGCCATGCCATCGGAAGAGGCGACCAGGGCGCTGCGTTCGGCATTGACTGTCGGCGCGGCCTTGTGGCGTATCACGATCACCAATCCTTGGCACTTCGAGGATCCGGGAGGCAATCGCGAGCAGCAGCGCCCTGCCTTGGGCGGCGTACTGGCGGGCATCAAGTCCGCCGGCGGCATGTCCGGCCTGGCCGGAAAGGGCAAGACGGTTGCCCTGCCGTTGACGTCCTGGATCGAGACGGGCCAGTCGACCCTCATCCGGGGAAAGGGCGTCTGCACCGACTGCGCCGCCGCCGCCGCCCTCGCGCTTCGATCCAAGGAGCCCAAGGCACGCATCGAGATCATGAGTGTCGCAACTCATGCGTTCGTGATCTGCGGACGCCAAGGCGGCGAGGAAACGATCAAGACCCCCAGCAAGTGGGGCGAGGATGCTTTCGTGCTCGACATCTGGTTGGCCAACCAATACACGAAGGGGAAAATCGACCCCGCGGCGTGGATGTCCGATCGAACGCAAAAGATCGTGAACTGGATTTTCGAGGATGCGCCCAGGCTCCGCGTCGAGACTGAATTCCCTGCTGACGGCCTGACGCGACGCCTCCGGGGCGGTTGATCGCACGCTCGATCCCTGCACCGCGCGCCACACGCTGCGAAGCGATGCTTGGTTTCCTCGGGCGGCTTGATGTCCTCCAGATCGGGCTTGACACATTTCGATGATTAGCTAATCATCGCATCATGACCCAGGTGTTCAAGGCCCTCTCCGATCCCACGCGCAGGCGGGTGCTGCAGCTCCTGCGCGAAGGGCCGAAGAGCGCCGGCGAGCTCAGCGACGAGTTCAACGTCTCCAAGCCGACGATGTCGGCGCACTTCGCGGTGCTGAAGGAGGCCGACCTGGTCCACAGCGAGAAGGTCGGCAAGACCGTCCTCTATCACCTGAAGCTTTCGGTGCTCGAGGAGGCGCTGCTCGGCTTCGTCCAGTCGTTCGGCCCGGGCGCCGGGGTTCGGGTACCGAAAAAGGAGATCGCACGATGAAGAAGGATCTGATCGCGGCCGCGGGCTGGGCCATTGCATTCCTGGCCCTGGCACTGGCTGGCCGTTTCGCTCGCGAACTGGGCTATGTCGACGGCGAAACGGTCACGCGAGTGATGAGCGGCGCCATCGGGCTGTACGTCGTCTGGTACGGCAACCGCTTGCCCAAGGCCTTCGGTCCGAGCGCCACGGGTCGCCGCGTGAGGCGGATGGCGGGTTGGTCCCAGGTGCTGAGCGGGCTCGTCTACATGGGGCTGTGGGCGTTCGCTCCGATCCCGGTGGCGGTCAAGGGCGGCAGCGCCGCGATCGTGGCGGGCATCGTGGTGACGGTGGCCTATTGCGTGTCGCTGCGGGCCAGGGCGAAGGCCGCCTGATCGGGGTGGCGACTGCCCGCGCGCGCCAGCTCAGGCCGGCAGCGCGAGCGGCTTCGCTCGCGCGTCAGCCCGAACTCAGAGTGCGTACCGCAAACCGACGCTCAAGCCCTGCAGCTTGCCGCCGGCCCAGCAGTGAGGTGCGCCGCCGTTCGGATCGAAGCCGCTGGTGTCCGGGTTGGATGCGTCGTGGCAATCGGTGGTCACGCCGCGACCGCCGGCACCGAGGTCGTAGTGCGCGGAGGAGTGGTTCGCTGTCTCCGCTACGTCGAAGTAGAAGCTCAGGTTGCTGTCGACCTGGTGCTTCCATGCCAGGGTGAACAGGTTCGCGGCGTTGTCCGAGCCGGAGCCGCCCGGCGTGTTGTGTTGGCCCGTGTCGCCCTGGGCCTGGTTGGCGTGCGCCCAGCCGAAGTGCACGCTGTCGGTTGCGTCGATGCTCTGGCTGGCGGCCAGCCAGTAGCCGGTGCGGCTGCGTTCGTTCTGCGACGCGAGCGCAGAAGGCACCTGGCGAACCATCTTCTCGTAGATCGCGCTGATCGTCGTGCCGGTGCGCATGCGGTACTGCGCTCCAATCTTGCCGGCCCACTCGTTCGCGACATCGCGCGCGTCGAAGGTCGGCAGGTCGCTCGTGCGATTGACCCCCCGGTGCAGTTCGTAGGCGCCCGTCACGTACAGGCCGCCCGTGGTGAAGCCAGCGCTGACGCTGTAGGCAGAGCCGAAAGAGCCGTCGTTGCAGGCGACCGGCAATCCGCCGCTGCCCGGGATGTTGCCACCCGTGCAATCGGTCTCGCCGGAAGCCAGATTGCTGTTGTCGTAGGCGCGGTTCTGCCCCGGCGAAATCAGCGCGCTGATGGCGAGTCCGCCCATGTTCGGAGATTCGTACCAGATCGCATGATCGAGCCGGGTTCCGAATTCGACCCGGTTGTCGCCGCCGGTGTTGCCCATGATGGCGGCGTAGTCGCCGATCATTCCCGAGAAAGCGTTCATCGTGTTCGTGGAAATCTTGTACGGCGCGTCGGTCTTGCCGATCTTGACCGCGCCCCACGCCGGCGAAGAGAAGCCGATGAAGCTGTTGCGCGAAGTCAGTCCACCCTTGACGACGTCGCTCGTGTTGCTGTTCGAGCCGTTGGTGCCCGAGGTCGCCGACACGTCGATCTGCGTCTCGAACTGGTAGACGAAGTTCGCCGGGAGCGAGCCGAGCGTCTGGAAGCCCCGCACGCCGATGTACGAGATGTTGCTCGAGATGTCCGGCATCCAGCCCGTGCGACCGACCGGCGGCGCGCCGTCGACCGTCTTGCCGTGCAGCCCCTTGGTCATCGCGTCGACCGACAGGTCGAGGTTCGCATAGATCGAGACCTCGCCACCGCGGGTCAGAAGCGTCATGCCGTTGCCGGCTTTTCGCTCGATTGGCGCGGCGTCGGCAATTGCCGCAGGCGCCGCGCTCGCCGCCGCGGGCTGCGCGCTCGCCTGCGGGCGAAGCGCCTCGAGTTGGGCTCGCAATTGCTCGACCTGCTGTTGCAGCATGTCGACCTTGTCCCTCAGGTCGCCACTCTGGCCGAAAGCCGTTCCGGACGCTGTCAGGCCACCGATGCCGATCGCGATCGCGCAGGCGCGCGCCACGGAGTTGATTCCGTATTTCAATCGTGTCTCCATATATTTGAAATTCCGCCTCGATTAACTCGAAATGCGCAGCGAATCACGCCTGATAGAATTCAGGAGGCGAGTTGCAGCACCGCTCGAGCGACGATCTCGGCGCGAATATAAAAGTTGCGAATCCCTTTGTGAGGGTCTGGCGCATGCTCGTCGGAAGATGCGGATTTCTTCCTGGGAGACGCACGGATTGGACTGTCGGACAGGGCGTTGGAAATTCTCTTGATCTGAGTCAATTTCCAAAAAAGACGAAGATTCCCGAAGACCCGCGACTATCGCGATTCGAAAACAATTCGGATTCTTCGTCGAATCATGCTCGTCAGGTATTTGAAAAGTGACCTGCCGCTGACATCGAACAATTAGATGAGAATTATGGAATCAACCGATTAATATAATTGACAGCATATTGCAAGCCCGATGCAAGGGTGACTCATCGGCGCGCGGCGGCAGGGCCGGCATGCGCGATCGCGAACATGCGGTAGCTCTTCAGCGCGCCGACGGCTGCAAGCTGCCGGCGCCACCGACAGGGCGCCGGCGTGGCGATGTTCGGGCTCAGCCCGGCACGGCGACTGGCGTCGCGAGCGGCTTCGTTCGCGCGCCGACCAGCACCAGCCACAGGATCATCATCGGCTCGCCCAGCTCCAGCACGAACACGAACGTGCCGAGCGGGGCGGCCAGGCCCGGCGCGATCAGCGACGTGAACGCGCCCAGCACGTAGCCGAGGCTGGACGCGATCACGAGCCACCCGAACACCTTCGGGATGAAGCCGCAGCGCAGCGCCAGCAGCCCCAGCGGCAGCAGCCACAAGCCCCAGAAGACGGCGGCCAGTTGCAGGCCCTGCGCGTGCAGGTGCATCAACAGCAGCGCGAGGGCGTCGAGCTGCGGCTTGCCGAACGCCGAGAGCCACGCCGGCGCGCTCGCGACGGTGGACGCCGCGACCTCGCCCAGCACGTTGAGGAACACCATGGGAATGGGCACCAGCCCGAGCACCAGCATCTGCTGCGCCAAGGTCTTGTTGACGGGCTTGAACAGGTTGTAGAGCACCAGCACCATGAAGACTTCCACGGCCTGATGGAACAGCTCGCTGGCCATGCCCAGGCGCAGCATCGCGTCATGGGCCGCGATCAGGGCGGACGTGGCGGCGGGATCGCCCGCGACGACCAGCCGCGCGGGCACCACCATCAGCCCGTAGGGCGCGGTGATCGCGACCAGCAGGTAGAGCAGGCCGGCGATGCGGGCCTGGCGCTTGTCGTCGTTCATTGCGCGATGCGCCAGCGGTCGCCCTGCTTGCGCACGTAGTGGTCGAACACGAAGCGCCAGGGAATGGCGATGACCACGAGGATCACGAGCGAGCAGGCGAAGGTGTTGGCGGCGGTGGCCTCGTCCACCTGGCCGCTGCGCCACAGCGGCAGGGCGATCACGCCCAGCCAGACGGCTTTCCACACCAGCTCCCACAACAGGATCGGCAGCATCTGCAGCGGATAGCGCAGGCCCAGCAGAGACAGCAGGGAGAACGCGAGCAGCATGCAGGCGATGATCCCGTCCGCATACGCCCACGGGTGCGTGCGATGGAAGAACTGCGGCCAGACGAGCATGCCCAGGCCGACGACGACCAGCAGGTACATGGCGCGCAGCAGGTACAGGCGCCACGTGGGCACGTCCCGGGCAGCGACGGCGTCGACGCGGGCCATCATTCCACCGCCTTCAGGATCTTCTCGATGCCGGCCAGCCGCGCCTGCACGTCGGCCAGCGAATCGGCGATCGTCTTGAGCGCCGCGGCGTGGTCGGCGTTGCCGGCGGCCTGTGCGCGCGCCTGCAGGACCAGCGCGCGATAGCGCATGCCGAACACGACCAGGATGGTGCCCAGCGGCAGGCACAGGGTGAGGAAGTAGACGCTTTCGGACATGGGCACCTCTAGGAGTCGGTGGGGTTCGTCAGGGACGCGGCGGCCTGCGCGATGGCGGCCGGAGAGAGTTCGAGCATGAAATCGGCGACCGCGAAGTAGTTCAGCGCCTTGCCGTCGGCCGAGAGCTCCAGCTGGCTGGTGACCAGGCCGGCCTCCTCGAGCTTTTGCAGGTGCAGGTGCAGCAGCGGACGGCTGAGCCCCAGGTCGCGCGCCATCTGGCTCACGTAGTTGCGCCCGCCGGTGGCGAGCGCCGCGACGATGCGCAGGCGGTGCGGGCTGGCCAACGCCGCCAGCATCGCCAGCAGCCGGTCGCCTTCAGGAATCGCGTTTTTCGATTTCACGTGTCAATAATATCTGACACGTGAAACGAACACAAGCGAATTGTTGGAACAAGACCGATGGATCGCCGCGACCGGTCCGGTCGCTCAGATGGACGCGAGCAGCGCCAGGCTCAAGGCGGTCGACGCGGCCAGCAGCACGACGGCGTAGAGGACGCTGACGAGCAGCGCGCGCCCGATGGTCGGCATCCAGCGTCCACCGTAGGCCTCGCGCATCGCCCAGACGCCGTACACCGGCACCGCCAGCTGCAGCACGCTGCCGATCGAATCCGGCACGAGCCGGATCGCCATCAGCGCAAGAAACCAGAACGCGTGCAGGTGAAGGCTGAACACGAAGTGCTCGCCGTAGGTCATGCGGCGGCGGCGATACGCGAGCATCATGATGCCGGCGAAGGCCGGCAGCAGCACGAAGATCACGTACGGTGCGAGGCCCAGGAGATGGGTCCGCATGTGCTCCATCGTCTCCTGCGGATGCGCTTCGTAGCGCTTGCCGAGGTCGTTCAGCCAGGCCTCCACCCGGTTGCAGCGCGACGGCCCGGTGTCCTCGCACTCGCTGGCCTGCATCATCTCGACCTTCGGCAGCGCCGCCACCGAGGCCGCGCCCGACGGCGCTGCCGCGGCGGCCGACGCGGCCCGGGCCTTGTACTCGGCGATAGACATCGAATGGCCGTCGACCTTCACGACCATCGCGGGGTCAATGGCGCCGGCCGTCAACTTGAGCACCAGGAAGAACAGGAAGCTGGCCGTCAGGTACAGGCGCAGGGGCAGCACATAGCGGCGACGCCGTCCGTCCAGGTACTCGCGGGTCAGGCGCCCGGGGCGGCGCAGCAGCATCCCCAGCGTGCGCCAGAGCGAACCCTCCAGCGCCACGTAGTGCCCGACGAACTCGTGCAGGAACTCGCCCAGCGTGGGCGGATGCAGCGTCGTCTCCTGCCCGCACTCGGGACAGAACTTCAGGGGCGCCTGTTGGCCGCAGTTGCGGCAGGCGAGGTCGGTGCGAGCGGGCGGGTGTTGCACGCGCGCAAGCTTAATGCATGCTCGGCAGGATCATTCCGGCCATTGCGGCTCCTCGCCACTGTCGTCGAAGCGCGGGAAGATCGTCAGGTTGACGATCTTGCCCTTGGCGGCCCACAGCATCAGGCCGTGCTGCTCGCTCTGGAAGCACTTGCCGGAGTCGCCGAAGTCGTCGGTGAGCTCGAGGTCGTGGATGTCGGCCTCCCGGGCCAGGCGGGGCAGGTCCTCGAGCTCGCAGCCGATGATCGCGATGCCGTTGACGGTGATGTCGGGCGACCAGGCGGTGATGGACTCGAGCTTGGAATCGGCCACGGCCTCGAACTCGAGCTCGATCTCGCCGCCCTGGTAGAACCAGGTCTCGACGGCGCCGCCCTCGTCGTCGCGCGAGGTCTCCACCGAGTCGGGCTTGCCGGCGGCACCGCGCACGATGTCGCGGCTCATGCCCAGCACGAAGGGGGCGATTCCGAAGTAGGGGGTAGCGTCGGCCATGGGATCTCGAAGAAAAGGGGTCTCGGACGTCAGTATGTACGACCGCCGCGGAATTGGGCGTGTTGCTTGCGCGCCAGGGGGGTGGCGGCGGCCAGCGCGGCCATCGTGTGACCGGCGTGGGCGTGCATGATCGCCAGGCCGAGCGCGTCGGCGGCGTCCTTGCCGGGCAGGCCCGGCAGCGCGAGCAGGCGCGCCACCATCTCCTGCACCTGTTCCTTCTTCGCCTGGCCGTGCCCGACCACGCCCTTCTTCATCTGAACGGCCGTGTACTCGGACACCGGCAGGTCGGCCGCCACCAGCGCCGCCATCGCCGCGCCACGCGCCTGGCCCAGCAGCAGCGTGCTCTGCGGGTTGACGTTGACGAACACGATCTCCATGGCCGCCTGCTGCGGTGCGTAGCGCTGCACCACCTCGCGCACGCCTTCGAACAGCACCTTGATGCGGCCCGGCAGGTCGCCCAGTTCATGCTTGACGGTGCTGATCGTGCCGCTCGCCACGTAGTGCAGCTTGGGACCGTCGCACTCGATCACGCCGAAGCCCGTCGTGCGCAGGCCGGGGTCGATGCCGAGGATGCGGATCATGGTGTCAGCTCTTGAGCTGGAAGTACCAGCGCACCGAGTGGAAGAAGACAGGCGCCGCGAAGCACAGCGGCGCGACGCGGTCGAGCAGGCCCACCGCGCCGGTCACCTGGCCCGAGTTGCCCCAGTAGTTGACGCCGGCGTCGCGCTTCAATGCCGTCATCACGAACTCGCCCAGCGTGCCGGCCGCGCCGGCGATCAACGCCATCACCATCGCCTGCGGCAGCTTGAACGGCGTGATCCAGAACAGCAGGCCGCCGACGATGGCCGCCCCCAGGCAGGCGAGCCCCCAGGCGCGCAGGCCGAACGTGCGGTCGATCATGCGCGCCACCGGACGGCGGCGCAGGCGGCTGCTGATGAAGGTCTCCAGCATCTGCGCCGTCACGGTGACGATGACCAGGAAGAACACGAGGAACGGGCCGCGGTCGTGCGTGTGCGGGAAGTCCAGCAGCAGCAGCGCGGGCGCGTGCGACAGGCCGAACACGCACACCATCACGCCCCACTGGATCTTCGCGTTGCGCTCCAGGAAGCGCAGCGGGTCGCCGCCGAGCGCGCTCAGCACCGGAATCGCCAGGAACACGTAGACCGGGATGAACACGGTGAACAGGTCGAAGCTGCGCGCGCCGGCCAGCACGTACTGCACCGGCAGCACGACGAAGAACGCCAGCATCAGGCTGCGGTGGTCGGCGCGCCGCGTCTGCATCAGCGTGACGAACTCGCGCAGCGCGAGGAACGAGAACACCGCGAACAGGATCGTGGCGCCCGCGGCCCCCGACACCCACGCGAGCCAGAACACGATCGCACCGACCCAGGTGGCGCGCAGGTCGGCGGCGAACTTGGTCAGGCCGTGGTCGTTCTGCGGTTCCTTGTCGCGCATCGCGACGAAGACGGCGCCGGCCGAGACGAGCATCAGGCCGCCGAACAGGATCAGGAACAGCAGGCCGATCTGCTGCGTCGCCGAGAGCGATTGCAGGTATTTCATGCGCCGCCGCCCGGCTTCAGCGCGATCACGGCGTCGCGCGCGCGCGCCAGGAACTCGGCCTTGGGTTCCTCGACGCCGAGATTGCACGGCGCGCCGAAGGTGACCGTGCACAGGATGGGCACCGGCACCACTTCGCCCTTGGGCATCACGCGCTGCACGTTGTCGATCCAGCAGGGGATCAGCTGCACGTTGGGGAACTGCCTCGCCAGCCGGAAGATGCCGCTCTTGAAGTCCTGCGGCATGCCCTTGTTGCTGCGCGTGCCCTCCGGGAAGATCACCAGCGAGTCGCCCTGCTCGAGCGCCGCGATCAGCGGCTCCAGCGGATCGGGGCCGCCTTCCTTGCGCTCGCGGTCCACGTACACCGCGCGGAACACCTCGCGCGTGATCCAGTGCTTGAGCGGGGTCTTCGTCCAGTAGTCCGCGGCGGCGATGGGACGCGTCTGCACGCGCAGGTCGGCCGGCAACGTGGCCCACACCAGCACCCAGTCGAGATGGCTCTGGTGGTTGGCGAAATAGATGCGCTGTTCCGCCTTCGGCGGCACGCCCTTCCAGTGGCCTTGCGCGCCGGTGATCAACCGTGCCACGGCCGCCAGCACGAAGCCCATTGCATCGGCTTTGTTCATGCCGGCAGTGTAGATGGACGCGACCGTGCCCATTCCGTCGTCAAATACGGGCCATGAAATCCGCCGCGCGCCTGCTGCCCTGGTTCGGCTACGCCGCCTTCTGGCTGGGCGTGGGCCTGTTCTTCTCGCTGGCCGAATGGCAGCACTACATGCGCGCCGGCGGCATGCACCCGTGGGAGCCGTTCCTGTGGGAGATGACGGGCGCGCTGAGCTCGGGCCTGCTCGCGATGTCGGTCTACCGCCTCAACGATCGCCTGCTGGGGAGTGGCCTCGGCCGCGGCGTGCGCATCGCCGCCTACCTGGCCGGCGCCCCGGTCTTCTCGCTGGCGCATTCCGCGCTGATGTACGGCATGCGCGGCGCCGTCTACGCGCTCACCCGCATCCCGTACCACCCCGGCGAGCTGCGCGACGTCCTCGCGTACGAGAGCGCCAAGGACGTCGTCTCCTACGCCTTGCTGCTGGGCCTGTGCATGGGCTGGCGCGCGTTCCGGCGCGAGCAGTCGCAGGCCGTCGAAGTGCAGCGGCTGCGCACCCACCTGGCCGAGGCGCGGCTCGCGCGGCTGCAGGAGCAGATCCATCCGCATTTCCTGTTCAACACGCTCAACCTCGTCTCGTCGGTGATGCACGAGGACGTCGAGCGCGCCGACCGCATCCTGTCCGAGCTGGCCGACCTGCTGCGCCAGTCGATGGGCGCCGCGAACGCGGCCGAACACAGCGTCGCGCACGAGATGCGCTGGGTCGAGCCCTTTCTCTCGATCATGCGGCAGCGCTTCGGCGAGCGCCTGCACACGCGCGTCGACGTCTCCGCGGCGGCCGCCGGCTGCCTGGTGCCGACGCTGCTGCTGATGGCGCCGGTCGAGAACGCCGTCAAGCACGGCGTGGCGCGCAGCGGGGCCGGCGTCGTCGTGGAGGTCGTCGCCGACGTGGTCGACGGCCAGCTGCGCATCGACGTCGTCGACTCCGGCGACGCGCCGGTCGCCGATCAAGGCGGCGGCACGGGTCTCGCGAACGCGCGCGCCCGCCTGGCGACGCTCTACGGCGACGCCGCCGGCGTCACGCTGCAACGCGAGGACGGCCGCACGCGCGTGCGCGTCACGCTGCCCGCGAGGGCGTCCGCATGAACCTGCTCGTGGTCGACGACGA
>FTJN01000788.1_pt7 | contig 62152 bp, 41 predicted proteins | sample 1658361 | NCBI WGS metagenome assembly FTJN01 (sample SAMEA3914819, study PRJEB12502) | metagenome | biome: forest; material: soil | place: Canada | collected 2010-06-26 | depth 0.3 m
CGCCGGAACCGCCCAAGCCGGCCGTGCCGGCCTACAAGCCCGCCTACATCCCGTCGTCCGCGCCGGCCCCGGCGGCGACCAAGCCCGCGCCGCTGACGACGACGCCGACGCCGCCAGCGCCCCTGTCGACACCGCGACCGTCACCTCCGCCACGTCCGCCGCGCCCGGCGGTCACCTGGGCCCAAGCCTCGACCTGGCTGGCCGAGAACGGCCTGGCCTGGCTGGGCGGCGGCGGCCTTGCCCTGGGCGGCCTGCTGCTGGTGGTGATGGCGGCCCAACGCGGCGTCTTCACCCCGCCGTTCCGGATCATCGCCGCCGCCCTGCTCGGCCTGGCCATGGTGGCGGCCAGCGAATGGATCCGCCGCCAGACCCGCGCCCCCGGCGGTCGCCACGCCCTGGCCGCCGCCGCGGCGGCGGGGGCCGGCGCCGTGACCCTGTATGGCGCGGTCTGGGCCGCGCATGGGCTGTACGGCCTCATCCCCCTGCCGGTGGCGGCGGTGCTCGCCGTGGCGGTGTCGCTAGGCCTGCTGGCCCTGTCGCTGCTGCACGGCGAGGACCTGGCCCTGCTGGCCCTGTTCGGCGCCTTCCTGGCCCCGTGGATGACCGGGAACAGCGCCTGGTCGCCCCTGGCGCTGGAGGGCTATCTGGCCCTGCTGGGCGTCACCGGCGCGTCGATCAACGCCCTGCGCCGCTGGGCGCGCGGCGGCCTGGTCACTCTAGTCGGACTGCTGATCTGGACCCTTGTCCAGTTGGTGATGGGCCGTCAGCTCGACGCGGCGATCCTGATGACCCTGGGCTTGGCCGGTCCAGTCGCCGCCGTGTTGTGGCGCGGGCGGTCCCACCCAGCCGAGACGGTCGCCGTCGGCGACCTGTTCGCCCGTCTGCCGCTGATTGCCCTGATCGCCGCCAGCGTGGGGTCGCTGGGCCTGTGGACCATCGACAGCCCCGTCACAGCCGCCGACAGCTTGCAGCCGCTGGCGGCTGGCTTCGTGTCCCTGCTGGTGATGGCCGGCGCGACCCTGGCCGCGCGACGGCGGGTTCCCGCCTTGGCCTTCGCCGCCCCGGTGGGCGGCGCGGTGCTGGGCCTGCTAACCCACCTGCTGTTCCACAAGACACCCGCCGCCGCCTCGCTGTGGCCAGTGTTCGGCCTCATCCTGCTGATCGCCGCCTCCGGCCTAGCGGCGGCGCTGCGGGCCGAGCCCAAGGCGCGCACCAGCCTGCTCGCCATCTCCGCCGTCGCGGCGGCGGTCGTCGCCACCGCCGCTCGGCCGTTCTTCGACCACGGATCCGGAACTCTGGGCAGCGTCCTGGCCGGCCTCACCGCCGTGCTGCTGGCGGCCGGAACGATCGTCATCGCCCGCCGGGTCGAGGATGTGCGTCGCGACGCGGGCCTGGGCCTGTGGGTCGCCGCCGCCGCCGAACTGTTGTTCCTGACGATCCACGCCACGACGCCCATCCACCTCGAACCCGCCGCCTTGGCCCTCGGCGCCCTGGCCCTGGCGGCGATCGGCGGCCGCCTGGCCTGGCGCGGCCTGGCCGCCACGGCGGTGGCCGGCGGGCTGGTCGCCCTGGCGATGATGCTGCGCCCCAGCTTCGTCGCCGACGCCACGTCCGGCCAGTTGTCCCTGCCCCTTCTGGCCGCCGTCACGGCGGTCGCCGCCGCCGCCCTGCTGGCCGGCGCGCGCGTCGTCCGCGGACGCCTGGCCGACCATCGCGCCGAGTCAGAGGCCCTGTCGACCGCCGCCCTGCTGATCCTGCTGAGCGGCCTGTTCCTGATCCTGCACACCCTGTTGGCCAAGCTGGGACCGCCCGCCGTCGCCCGCGACGTCCTGCTGGAAGCGGGCCTGCGCACCGCCCTGATCCTGGCCGCCGGCCTGCTGCTGGCGATGCGGGGTCGTGTCGACGACGGTCCGATCGCCCGCTGGCGGCTGATCGGCGTGACCACCGTGGGCGCCCTCCACGGCCTGCTGACCGCCGGCCTGGTGCTGAACCCCTGGTGGGGCCTAGGACATCTCGCCGGCGGCCTGCCGGTGCTCAACGACCTGATCCTGGTGTTCCTGGCCCCGGCCCTGCTGCTGGCCGCCACCGCCCATCGTCGGGCCGACGCCAAGGACGCCTGGACCCGGGGATGGATGGCCGCCGCCGCCGTCTTCGCCCTGCTGTGGGTGGTGATGACCGTGCGCCACGGCTTCCATGGCGCGGGGATGCACCATGCGCCGATCGGCCGGGCCGAGGGCCTGTCCTACGCCCTGATCGGCCTGCTGACCGCGCGCGCCTTCCAGATCGACCGGCTGAACGCCGACCCCACGGCCTGGCTGCGAGCCGCCGCGCCCGCCGTCGGCTGGATCGCCGTCGCCGTCGCGAGCCTGGTGTTCGGCTGGCTGGCCCATCCCTGGTGGGGACCGTTCGGCGGCGCGCTGACCTCGCCGTCGCATTTGGTGCTGGTGCTGGCCCTCTATGTCGCCGGAGCCGGAGCCGCGTTCAGCCTGCGGCGCGGCGGCCCGGCCCTGGCCCGCACCGCCCTGTTCGTCGCCGTCGGCCTGGCCCTGGCGCTGGTCGCCGTGGTGGTCCGCTGGGCCTTCCATGGCCTGGACCTCGGCGCCCCGCCCATCGGCCGGGCCGAGGCCTGCACCCACGCCCTGGTCGGCCTGCTGACCGCCTTGGCCTTCCAGACCGTTCGACTGGACGCTACTCGCACGGCCTGGCTGCGCGCCGCCGCGCCGGGCGTGGGCTGGACGGCGCTCGGCGGCGCGGTGCTGGTGTTCGGCTGGTTGGCCCATCCCTGGTGGGGACCGTTCGTGAACCCGATGACCTCGCCCCCGCACCTGGCGCTGCTGCTGGCCCTCTACGCGGCCGGCGCGGGCGCCGCCTTCAGCCTGCGACAGGGCGGCGACGCCCTGGCCCGCGCGGCGCTCTGCGTCGCCGTCGGTCTGGGCCTGGCGCTGGTCGCCCTGCTGGTCCGGACAGCCTTCCACGGCCTGGACATCGGAGCCGCGCCGGTCGGCCGGGCCGAGGCCTGCGCCCACGCCGTGGTCGTGCTGCTGACCGCCCGGGCCTTCCTGACCCGGCGACTGGACATCCCGCGCGCCGCCTGGCTGCGCGCCGCCGCGCCGACCGTGGGCTGGTTCGCCCTGGCCTTGGCGATCCTGGTGTTCGGCTGGCTGGCCAGCCCGTGGTGGGGACCGTCCGACGCGCCACTGACCTCGACCTGGCACGTGGTGCTGATCCTGGCCTTCTACCTGGCCGGCGCGGCCGCCGCCCTGACGCTGCGACGCGGCGGAGCAGGCTTCGCCCGCGCGGCCCTTTGCGTGGCGGTCGGCGCGCTGTTCGCCTTCGTCTCGCTGCTGGTCCGCTGGGCCTTCCAGGGCGTGGCCATGCGCGAGGGCCTGGATCGCGGCGGGCTGGAAACCTGGACCTTCTCGGCGGTGTGGGCGGTGTTTGGCCTGGTGGTGCTGTTCCGCGCCTCGGCCCGCAAGGACGTCTCCCTGCGCTGGCTGGGCCTGATCGTCCTGCTGGCCACGGCCGGCAAGGTGCTGCTGTTCGACATGGCCACCCTGGACGGGGTGGTCCGCGCCGCCTCGTTCCTGGCGGTCGGGGCCCTGTTCATCGCCGGGGCCCTGGTGGCGCGCAGGCTGAACGCGGGGCACAAGGACTCGGCCGACGAATCTCCTGACAGGACCCCCATCGCATGAGCTCGATCTCTCGGATTACCCGCCGTGGCGCGCTCGCCGGGATCGCCGGCCTCGGCGCCACGCCCGCCCTGGCCCACGCCGCCGCTCAAACCTATCCGGCGGTCGGCAAGGTCGAGCGCCTCGACCCGGCCCTGGACGCCCTGATCGACGCCGACGCGCCGGTCGAGCAAGTTCTGGACGGCTTCACCTGGAGCGAGGGCCCGGTCTGGGTCGGCGGGCCGAACGGCTTCCTGCTGGTCTCCGACGTGCCGGCCAACAAGATCCTGCGCTGGTCTCCCCTAACCGGCGGCGAGGTCTGGCTGACCCCGTCGGGCTATGCGGGCCCGCCGACCGGCAGCCTGCGGGAAGCTGGCTCCAACGGCCTGATCCTGGCGCGCGGCGGGCTGGTGATCGGCGACAGCGGCAATCGCTGCGTCTCGCGCATCGACCTGAAGACCCGGAAGAAGACGGTCCTGGCCTCGAGCTTCGAGGGCAAGCGCCTCAACAGCCCCAACGACCTGGTCCTGGCCCGCGACGGCGCGATCTATTTCACCGATCCGCCCTGGGGCCTGAAGGGCGACTGGACCTCGCCCTACCGCCAGACCGACTATTCGGGCGTCTATCGCCTGGGAACCGACAACGCGCTGACGATCATTGACCGCACCATCGAGCCCAACGGTATCGGCCTGTCGCCCGACGGCCGCACGCTCTACGCCACCGACCGCAAGTCCGGCTGGGTGGCCTGGGACCTGGACGCCCAGGGTCGACCAACCGCGCGCCGCCAGTTCATCGACCGCGCCACGAGCGGCATCGAAGGTGGCGACGGCCTGAAAATCGACCGCAACGGCCACCTTTGGGCCTCGAGCAAGGACGGAATCTCGATCTTCACGCCCGCCGGCAAGCGGATCGGGATCATCCGGGCCGATGACGTGATCTCCAACTGCGAGCTGGCGGCGGACGGCCATCTCTACATGTCGTCCAACCACCGCGTGCTGCGGGTCAGGATCAAGGCGCGCAAATTGGCCATCTGACGGCGATCCGGCCATGGATCCGGCCCGAGCCTCCTCCAGGCTTGCCTTGGTCCCAGCGGCGCGCCATTGAACCCCTACTGTTGATGTAGGATTTAGATGTGACGTCATCCTCTCCGCCCGTGGTCGCGGCGCCCGTCGTTGCGGTGATCGGCGCGGGCTTCAGCGGCGTGATGACCGCCCTGCACCTGCTGCGCCAGGACACGCCGGTCAGGGTGGTGCTGGTCGAGCGTCGCAGCCCGATCGGCCTGGGCGCGGCCTATGCGACCGACGACCCGGCCCATCGGCTGAATGTCCGGGCCGGCAACATGAGCGCCTGGCCCGATCGTCCGGACGACTTCGTGACCTGGCTCAAGACCCAGGACCTCGACATCGGCCCCGGCGGCTTCGCGACGCGCGGCGACTATGGACGCTACCTGCAGGGCCTGCTGTCGGCCCAGGCGGCGGGACCGGACGCCGCCGGCCGGCTGCTGATCACCCCCGACGAGATCACCGCGATCGAACCGGCCGGCGAAGGCTGGACCCTGACCTGCGGCATGGGCCGAACGATCGCCGCCGACGCCGTGGTCCTGGCCCTGGGCAATCCTCCGCCCTGCGCGCCGGAAGGGGTGGATCCGGAATTGGCGAACTCGAAGGCCTATGTCGCCGATCCCTGGCGGTGGAACCCCGCCGTCCTGCCGGAGGGCGAAGGGCCGATCCTGCTGCTGGGCAGCGGCCTGACCATGGTCGACGCCGCCCTGTCCCTGGCCCGGACCGCGCCCGGACGGCCACTGATCGCCCTGTCGCGACGGGGCCTGACGCCGCGCGAGCATCAGGGGGCGCCGCCCTCGCCGATCCCAACCCCGCCGCCGCCATCGCTGTCGCCGCTCCAAGCCCTGGCCTGGCTACGCGAGACCGCCGAGACCCACGGCTGGCGAACCGCCATCGACGCCGTGCGACCGGCGACGCAGGGTCTATGGCGCGGCTGGAGCCGCAAGCGCCGCGCCGCCTTCCTGCGTCATGCCCGGGCCTTCTGGGATGTGCACCGCCATCGGCTGTCGCCCCAGGTCGCCGAGACCTTGGCGCGGATGCGGACCGACGGCTCGCTGCGGGTGTTCGCCGGCAAGCTCGCCCGGGTCGGCCTGCTGGAAGGCGGCCGGGTGGGGGTCGTCTGGCGGCCGCGCGGCGAGACCCAGACCTGGCATCTGGACGTCGACCTGGTGGTCAACTGCACCGGCCCCTCGGCCGATGTCGAGCGCTCGACCGAGCCGCTGGTCGCGGACCTAGCCGAGCGCGGCCTGATCCGCGCCGATCCCCTGCGGCTCGGGCTGGACGTCGACGCCGACCACCGCGTGCTGCGCGCGGACGGCCAGACTCACCAGACCCTGTTCGCGGTCGGTCCCATCACCCGGGGGGCGCTGTGGGAGATCAACGCCGTGCCCGACATCCGCGTCCAGGCCGCCCAGACGGCGGCGGGGGTGCTTACAGCTCTAGCGCGGCGGCGTGGATGAGCTCCGACAGCTTGGCGATGGCCGGGTGCGGCGAGGTTCCGACCCGGCGGACATAGGCGACCTGGGGCACGGCCGGCAGCCCTTCCGGCGGCAGGGTATTGGGCCTGAACAGCGCGGTGCGGCAGGTCACCGCCAGACCCGCCTCGACAGCGGCCCGCAAGGCCGACAGGCTGGGGGTCTCCAGGGCCACCCGATAGGGCCGGCCATCGCGTTCCAGCGCCGCCAGGGCCGCGTCGCGGAACCGGCAGGGCGGGGCCAGGATGGCCAGGGGCAGGACCGGCAGCTCGGTCAGTCCGGCGTCGCCATGCCAGACCATGGGAACCACGCGCGCCGCGTCCGGATCGTCCTGGGCGCCCATGCACAGCACCACGTCCAGCCGATCGGCGGCCAGAAGTTCCAGCAGCTCGGGCGAACCGGCCACCCGCACCTGCAGCTGGGTGTCGGGATTGAGCTGGCTGAAGCGGGCCAGGACGCCTGACAGCAGGGTCTCGGCGAAATCCTGGACCAGCCCCACCCGCACCGGCCCGACCAGGGCGTCGCCAGTCAGGGCCACCACCGCCCGGTCATTGAGGGCCAGGATCTCGCGGGCGTGGACCAGCAGCGCCTGGCCGGCCGGGGTCAGGGTCAGGCGACGACCGTCGCGATGGAACAGCGGCGTCAGCACCGTCTCCTCCAGCCGCTTCATCTGCAGGCTCAGGGCCGACTGGGTGACGAACACCCGCTCGGTGGCCTTCAGCATCGAGCCGGAATCGACGATGGCCACGAAGCTTCGCAGCAGTTCCGTCGGCAGGTTGGTGGCCATGGGCAGCGCCCCCTAATCGGTCGTCTATGAGAAACTCTGATATGACCCCTGAGGATAAGTCTATTGATCCAGTGGGGTTTCAACGCCTTTCTCTGTGGAGCAAAGGCGCTCGCGCCGCAACGGTCACGGAACGGCTGGAACCCCATGTCTTTGGCGGTCACCCTTAGAAAAACTCAAGCCAGGCCTTGGCATTGGCCCAGGCTGAACAACGCGCGCTGGCTGTCGCCGACGATCCTGCTGCTGCTGTGGGAGGCCGGCTCTCGCCTCGGCTTCATCCCGGCGCGCGTGCTCGCCGCGCCTTCCACCGTGGCTGAAACCTTCTGGGCGATGACGATTTCGGGCGAGCTTCCGGCCAATTTGGCGGTGTCGCTAGCGCGGGCCGGCGTCGGTTTGAGCCTGGCCCTGGTCATCGCCGTGACCTTGGGCCTGGTCTCGGGGCTGTCGCGCTGGGGCGAGACCCTGGTCGACCCGCTGATGCAGATCAAGCGCACCCTGCCCGTCGTCGCCCTGACCCCACTGTTCATCGTCTGGTTCGGCATCGGCGAGGTTCCCAAGATCGCCCTGATCGCCACCGCCGCCGTCTTCCCGCTGTACCTGAACCTGTTCGCCGGCATCCGCGGCGTGGATGTGCGGCTGGTCGAGGCGGCGCGCAGCTTCGGGCTCTCGGGCGGTGACCTGGTGCGCGAGGTGATCCTGCCCGGCGCCCTGCCGTCGTTCTTCGTGGGCCTGCGCTATTCGCTCAGCATCAGCGTGGTGATGCTGGTCATCGCCGAGCAGATCAACGCCCAGGCGGGCCTGGGCCACCTGATCAACAACGCCCGCGACTTCATGCGCACCGACATCATCGTCGTCTGCCTGCTCGTCTACGCCCTGCTCGGCCTCGCCGCCGACGCCCTCGTCCGCACGCTGGAGCGCAAGGCGCTGGCGTGGCGCCCCAGCCTCGTGGAGCAATGATCATGGCCCAGCCCCGTATCCGTAGCCGGGCCTTCGAAGCCCCCACCTCGGCCCCCGCGACCCCGACCGTCCAGCTGAAGGGCTTTACCCGTCGGTTCGGCGACAACGTGGTCATCGACGGTCTGGACCTGACCATCGCGCCGGGCGAGTTCGTCGCCCTGCTGGGCGCCAGCGGCTCGGGCAAGACCACCCTGCTGCGCACCTTGGCGGGTCTCGACTCCGCCGCCGGCCAGGACGTCACCACGCCCGACGCCCGCGCCGTGGTGTTCCAGGACGCCCGCCTGCTGCCGTGGAAGCGGGTCTGGCGCAATGTGGCCCTGGGCCTGAAGGGGGCCGATATTCGCGCCCGCGCCGAGGCCGCCCTGAAAGAAGTCGGCCTGGGCCACCGCCTCGACGTATGGCCCTCCACCCTGTCCGGCGGCGAAGCCCAGCGCGCCTCCCTGGCCCGGGCCCTGGTGCGCGAACCGGCCCTGCTGTTGCTCGACGAGCCCTTCGCGGCCCTGGACGCCCTGACCCGCCTGAAGATGCACGACCTGGTGCTGTCGCTGTGGCGCGAGCACCGGCCCTCGGTGCTGCTGGTCACCCACGACGTCGACGAGGCCATCGCCCTGGCCGACCGGGTCCTGGTCCTCGACAAGGGCCGGATCTCCGCCGAGGAGCGCATCTCCCTGGAGCGTCCGCGCCTGCCCGACGCCCGCTTCCACGCCATTCGCCGCCGGCTGCTGAGCCGCCTGGGCGTCGAAACCCCTGCCCCGCAACCCGCTTCGGCCCCTGGCCCGGCGCCCAATTCGGCCTTGCTGGCCTTCCCGACCGGTGAGGTGGTTCTGTGAGCGCCACCGCGCTGCGGCTGGCCGACACGCCCGCCCTGCCCGACCTGGACGCCATCCTGCCCGGCCTGACCGCCGCCTTCGCCGCCACCGCCGGTCGTCATGACCGCGAGGCCAGCTTCCCGACCGCCAATTTCGCGGCCCTGCGCGACGCGGGCCTGCTGGCCCTGACCGCGCCCAAGCGCCTGGGCGGCCTGGAGTCCGACCTGCCGACCGCCCTGAAGGTGGTTTCGGCCGTCGCCCGGGGCGAGCCGGCCACGGCGCTGGTGCTGGTCATGCAGTACCTGTTCCACGCCTCGGTCGAGGGCCGCTCCGGCTGGCCCGAGCACCTCAAGCAGCGGGTGATCGGCGAGGCCATCAGCGACGGCGCCCTGATCAACGCCCTACGGGTCGAGCCCGACCTCGGCACCCCCGCCCGCGGCGGACTGCCCAACACCATCGCCCGCCGTACGCCCGAGGGCTGGCGGATCAGCGGCCGCAAGATCTACTCCACCGGCTCGACCGCTTTGACCTGGTTCGTGGTCTGGGCCCGTTCCGATGACGCGGAACCCCTGGTCGGCGGCTGGCTGGTCCGGGCCGACACGCCCGGCGTGGTCATCGAGGAGACCTGGGACCATCTGGGCCTGCGGGCCAGCGCCAGCCACGACGTGATCTTCGAGGACGTCCTGGTCCCACTGGATCACGCCCTGGAGCCGCAGCCGGTCGGCGCGCCGTCGCAATATCCCGCCAGCTTCGCGACCTGGTCGGCGGTGCTGACCGCCGCCATCTACGACGCCCAGGCCCGCGCCGCCCGCGACTGGCTGGTCGACTTCCTGGCCAACCGCAAGCCGGCCAATCTGGGCGCGGCGCTTTCCACCTTGCCCCGCTTCCAGGAGGCGGTCGGCGAGATCGAGGGCCTGTTGCTGTCCAACCGCGTGCTGCTCGACACCGCCTCGCGCGGCGAGGTCGGCGGGGTCGAGGCCGGGCTGGTCAAGCACCTGGTCACCGAGAACGCCATCAGCGTGGTCGAGAAGGCCTTGAAGCTGACCGGCAATCCCGGCCTGACCCGACACAACGACCTGGAACGCCACCATCGCGACGTGCTGTGCGGCCGCGTCCACACCCCCCAGTCCGACGTGGTGCTGACCAGCGCCGGCAAGGCCGCCTTCGCCGTTTATGAGGCCGCGAAATGAGCCGCCTGGTCGTCGCCAGCCAGCTGCCTGACGTGTTCAACAGCGTCTTCGCCCAGCATGTCGGCGACGCGCGGATCATCGCCGTGCCACCGGGCCTTCACGCACCCCTCCCCGACGACGCCAAGGTCCTGGTCGCCGCCCCGTTCCGCAAGGCCGGCGGCGTGCTGCCCGCCAAGCCGCCGGCCGGCTGGCCCTATGACGTCAAATGGGTGCAGCTGGTCTCGGTCGGCATCGACTTCTATCCCGACTGGCTGTTCGACGGTCCCGTCGTGACCTCGGCGCGCGGCTCCTCGGCCGTGGCCCTGGCCGAGTTCGCCTTGGCCGCCATCCTGGCCGAGGCCAAGCGCCTGCCCGAGATCTGGATCGACAAGGCCGAGCGCTGGGCGCCGCAACCGCTGAAGCTGGTCGCCGGCACCACCCTGGGCCTGGTCGGCTTCGGGGCGATCGGCGAAGCCCTGGCCCCGCGCGCCCAGGCCCTGGGCCTGAACGTCATCGCCACCCGCCGCTCCGACAAGCCGATCCCGACTCCGGGCGTCGAGCGCGTGGCCGACCTGCAAACCCTGTTCGCCCGCAGCGACCACGTCGTGCTGGCCGCCCCCGCCACGCCCGAAACTCAAGGCCTGATCAGCCGCGAGGTCCTGGCCGCCGCCAAGCCCGGCCTGCACCTGATCAACATCGCCCGCGGCGCCCTGATCGACGACGAAGCCCTGCTGGAGGCGTTGGACGACGGCCGCGTGGCGCGCGCCAGTCTCGACGTCACCCACCCCGAACCGCTCGGCGAAGGCCATCCCTTCTACAGCCACCCCAAGGTGAGGCTGTCGCCGCACACTTCGGTCCACACCCCCGACACCCGCATCAATCTGGCGACCCGCTTCGCCGAGAACCTCGCCCGCTTCCGGTCCGGCGCGCCCCTGGCCGACGTCGTCGACCTGTCGCGCGGCTACTGAAGGACACCACCGATGACCGCCATCAGCCCCGCCCGGGCTTTCACGACCCAGGGCCCTCACCCCGCCAAGATCGAGACCGTGCTGCCGGAGTTCGGCTCCAAGGTCCTGCCCGTCCAGCCGACCCACGAGCAGGAGCGGCTTTATCGCAAGCAACGCCTGGCCGCCTCGTACCGTCTGTTCGGCCGCCAAGGCTTCGACATGGGCGGCGCCGGCCACATCACCGCGCGTGACCCCGAACTGACCGACCACTTCTGGGTCAATCCGTTCGGCGTGCACTTCAGCCGCATCAAGGTCTCGGACCTGATGCTGGTCAGCCATGCCGGCGAGATCGTCCAGCCGCCGGCCAAGGTTCCGGCCCGGCTGAACCGCGCCGCCTTCGCCATCCATTCCCAGCTGCACGAGGCCCGGCCCGACGTGGTCGCCGCCGCCCATTCGCACTCGCTTTACGGCAAGGCCTGGTCGGCCCTGGGCCGGCTGCTGGATCCCCTGACCCAGGACTCGGCCGCCTTCTATAACGACCATGCCCTGTTCGAGGAATTCTCCGGCGTGGTGCTCGACGCCAGCGAGGGCCAGAAGATCGCCAAGACCCTGGGCTCCAAGAAGGCGGTGATCCTCCAGAACCACGGCATCCTGACCGTCGGCCAGTCGGTCGAGGCCGCCGTCTGGCGCTACCTCGCGCTGGAAAACGCCTGCCAGACCCAGCTGCTGGCCGAGGCCGCCGGTCCGACCAAGCCGATGTCGCCCGAGGTCGCCCAGCACACCGCCGGCCAGGTTGGCGGCGAGGCCGGCGGCTTCTGGTCCTTCCAGCCCTATTGGGACGTGATCACCGAAGAAGAGCCGGACCTGTTCGACTGATGATCCTTTCCCGTCGCTACCTCCTTGCCGGCGGCTTGTCCGTCGCCGGCCTCTCGGCGCTGGCCGCCTGCTCGCCCGGCAAGACTGGCAAGCCCGGCTCGCTGGAAGACCTGACCCTGCGCGCGGCCACCTATCGCGGCAATCTGGAAGCCTTCTTCCAGCAGGCCGGCGTCGCCGACACGCCCTACAAGATCGCCAAGTCCGAGTTCGCCGGCGGCAACCTGATCGTCGAGGCGATCAACGCCGGTGCCCTGGACGTCGGCGGCATGAGCGAGATCCCGCCGATCTTCGTCGCCGACGCCCCGGGCAACCAGGTCCGCATCGTCGCGGTGTTGCAAGGCGACGTGAACAATCAGGTCGTGCTGGTGCCCAAGGACAGCCAGGCCCAGGCCTTCGGCGACCTGAAGGGCAAGCGCATCGGCTATGTGAAAGCCACCACCTCGCACTACATCCTGCTGCGCCTGCTGGAGGAAGCGGGTCTGAAATGGACCGACATCAAGCCCGTCGCCCTGTCGCCGCAGGACGGGCTGGCGGCCTTTTCCAGCGGCGCGATCGACGCCTGGGTGATCTACGGTGTCATCGTCCAGCAAGCCCGGGCGGCCGGGGCGCGGGTGCTGCGCACGGCCCTGGGCATCCTGTCGGGCAACTATCTGGTCGCCGCCGCCAAGTCGGCGCTGGACGATCCCCTCAAGCGCCAGGCGCTGGGCGACTATCTGGGCCGCTACGCCAAGGTGGCCGAATGGTCGAACGCCGACCTCGCGCGCTGGGCTCAGGTTCGCGGCGCCGCCACCGGGGTGCCCGCCTCGCTCTATCTGCGCGAGTTCAAGGAACGCAGCAGCCCCACCCGGCTGTTGAAGATCAGCGACGCGGCCATCGCCTCGCAGCAGGGCGTCGCCGACGCCTTCGCGGCCGCCGGTCTGATCCCCGGCAAGGTCGACGTCCGCCCCCTGTGGGACGATCGCTTGAGCAGCGCCCTTCCCGATGCCTAGAAATATTCATAGGTCATATTCGCGTTCGCGATATGAGATGAACTGTAAGTCTATAGATTTTATATGGATTGAGGCGTCCCGGTCATTTGACGTTTATCCCCGATAACAAGAACGGGGATAATGATGTCGTTACGCTCTATTTCGCTCTACTGGATTTCCGGAACGTCCGCCCTGGCGCTGGCGAGCGCCGCCCAGGCCGCGACGCCGTCCGCGCCGGTCGACGCCGACGCCAACGCCGCCCCCGCCGTCGAGCAGGTGGTGGTCACCGCCGAGCGCCGGGTCACCGACCTGCAGAAGACCGCCATCGCGATCTCGGCCTTCAGCCAGCAGACGCTGGCCGACCGCAAGATCGACAATATCCGCGACCTGTCGGGCCAGATCCCCAACTTCAGCATCAGCCGCGTCACCATCAGCCACACCACCCAGACCTACGCCCTGCGCGGGGTAGGCGAGAGCGATCCGATCCAGGAACCGGTGCTGGCCGTCTATGTCGACGACGTCTACATCCCGCGCCAGATCGGCTCGATGATCGAGTTCAACGATCTGGAGCGGATCGAGGTGCTGCGCGGCCCGCAAGGCACGCTGTACGGCCGTAACTCCAGCGCCGGCGCCCTGCGGGTCATCACCCGCGACCCGGGCGACGCCTTCCGCGCCAAGGCCGATGTGGGCCTGGGCAATTATGGCGCGGTCGATGTGCGCGCCCTGATCGAGGGCCCGCTGGTCGAGGGCAAGTTGGCCGGCAGCTTGTCCTACATCCATCACAGCCGCGACGGCGTCACCTTCGACCCGACCCTGAACCACGACGTCAACCGCATCGACCTGGACGCCTACCGCGCCAAGCTGCGCTGGACGCCGACCGACAAGCTGGACGTGCTGCTGACGGTCAACGCCCTGAAGGATCGCAGCGATAGCCGCAGCTATGTGCCGGTGACCCAGCCGGGCGGCCTGTTCCGCAACGACCGCTCCTATTCCGAGGTCGAGCCCAAGCAGGATCTCGACCAGATCAGCGGCGCTTTGCGGGTGCAGTACGAGCTGAACGACAATCTGAAGCTCAAATCGGTGACCTCGTACGGCGGCTTCAACCTCAACCCCGTCGCCTATGACAATGACGGCCAGGCGGCGCTGATCCAGAAGAACCTGATCCACTACAACGACCAGTATGTGACCCAGGAAGTCCAGCTGAACGGCGACTACGGCAAGCTGACCTTCACCAGCGGCCTGTTCTATCTGCATGAGCGGTTCTTCGTGCAGCGCGACGGCTACAGCCGCCGCAACGCCCTGCCGACCGACCCGGTGGTCACCCCCGGCAACTACGGCTTCGCCCGCGCCCACAACATCACCAACACCGACGCCTACGCGATCTTCGGCGAGGCAACCTACGCGCTCAGCGACCGCCTCAGCCTGACCGGCGGCCTGCGCTGGACCAACGAGGAGAAGGAATTCACCTTCGACAACAAGGTGCTGAACCTGGCGGGCCAGGTGACCGGCCAGTCGATCGCCGGCCAGGCCGACAAGATCTTCTCGGCCGTCACCCCCAAGCTCTCGGCCCAGTTCCAGTGGACGCCGGACGTCCTGCAGTACGTGACCTATGCGCGGGGCTTCAAGTCGGGCGGGTTCGACAACCGCGCCACCCGCCTGGACCTGGCGACCCGTCCGTTCGCGCCGGAGAAGGTCGATACCTACGAGACCGGCCTGAAGACTCAGCTGTTCGACAACCGCGCCCGCGTGAACCTGGCGGTGTTCTACAACGACTACAAGGACTTGCAGGTCAGCTACAGCGACCCGGCCTATCCGGGCAATTCGGTGCGCGGCAACGCCGGCAAGGCCCACACCTACGGCGTCGAGCTGGAAAGCGACGTGCGGGCCACAGAGCGGCTCTCGCTGCAAGCCTCGGTCGGTTACCTGTTCGCGGTCTATGACACGTACAAGAACGCCGGCGGCCTGGGCGTCGACGCCGACGGCCACCGGCTGCTGAACTCGCCGCGCTGGAGCGTTTCGGCCGGCGTCACCTACGATGTGCCGATCGAAATCCCCGGCTCGGTTCGAGTGGGCCTGAACGCCCAGTTCCAGACCAAGACCTACTACAGCGCCCTGCAACGCCCGCAGGACGAGGCCCCGTCGCAGACCTTCCTGAACGGCACGGTGACCTGGCAGTCGCCGGATCCGCGCTGGAGCGTGCAGCTGTCGGGCCGCAACCTGCTCGATTCCGACGAGCCGGTCAGCTCGACCTACACGCCCTCGACCGGGGTCTATTACAAGAACTACCCCGATCCGCGGACCTGGCTGGTCACGCTGAAATACGCGCTGTGATCCGATGAGCGCGCCCCGCCTTCACCGCCTAACCGACTTCATCGGCGCCCTCGGGACGCTGGTCGACAGCACCTCGGACGAGGACCTGATCCTCGCCGAGGGCGGGCGGTTGCTGGCGGGGCTGATCGCTCGCGACGACTGGCTGCCGGACGCCTATGCCCAGCCCGATCCGGCCCGCTACCAGCAGTACCTGCTGCATTGCGACAGCCGCGAGCGGTTCAGCGTGGTCAGCTTCGTTTGGGGGCCGGGCCAGGCGACGCCGGTGCATGACCACACGGTCTGGGGTTTGATCGGGGTGCTGCGCGGGGCCGAACTGTCGCAACGGTTCGAGCGTCGGGCCGGAGCCTTCGCCGCGACCGGTCCCGTCCACCGGCTGGAGCGCGGCGAGGTCGAGGCGGTCTCGCCGACGGTCGGCGACGTCCACCAGGTGACCAACGCCTTCGACGACCGGGTCTCGATCAGCATCCACGTCTACGGGGCCAATATCGGCGCCGTGGAGCGCGCCACCTACGACGCCGCCGGCCGGCCCAAGCGGTTCGTGTCCGGCTACGCCAACACCACCCTGCCCAACCTCTGGGATCGCTCCAAACCCGTCTTGGCGGAAATCAACGCATGACCTTGCCTGCCGTCACCCCCCGCGAAGTCCGCCAGGACTGGATCGCCCGCCGCGAGATCGCCCTGCTGGACCTGCGGGAGGAGGACCCGTTCGCCCGCGCCCACCCGTTGTTCGCCTCGCAACTGCCGCTCTCCCGGTTGGAGTTGGAGATCCTGGACCGCGTGCCCCGCAAGGACGCCAAGATCGTGCTCTACGACAACGGCGAGGGCCTGGTCTCACCGGCCGGCAAGCGGCTGGCGGCGCTGGGTTACACCCAGATTCGGGCGCTGGCGGGCGGGCTGCAAGGTTGGAAGGACGCCGGCTACGAGCTCTTCCAGGACGTCAATTCCTACAGCAAGGCGTTCGGCGAACTGGTCGAGGCGCGTCGGCATACCCCATCCCTGCCGGCGCCCGACGTCCAGAAGCTGATCGACGCCAAGGCTGACCACGTGATCCTCGATAGCCGTCGGTTCGAGGAATATGCCACCATGAGCATCCCGGGCGGGATCAGCACCCCGGGCGCCGAACTGGTGCTGCGGGCGCGCGAGCTGGCTCCCGATCCGGCCACCACCATCATCGTCAATTGCGCGGGCCGCACCCGCAGCCTGATTGGCGCCCAGTCGCTGGTCAACGCCGGGGTGCCCAACCCGGTCTTCGCCCTGCGCAACGGCACCATCGGCTGGACCCTGGCCCAGCAGACCCTGGAGCACGGCCAGAGTCGCCGCTTCCCCGCCGTCTCCGACCAGACCCTGGAGGAGGCCCGAACCAAGGCCCGCGACGTCGCCTACCGCGCGGGTGTGCGCCGCATCGACGCCGACGGCCTGGCGGATCTCGCCACCGACCGCAAGCGCACCCTCTACCGCTTCGACGTCCGTACGCCCGAAGAGTACGCCGCCGGCCACCTGGCCGGCTTCCGCTCGGCGCCCGGGGGGCAGCTGGTGCAGGAAACCGACGTCTTCGCGCCCGTCCGCGGCGCCCGCATCGTGCTGGCCGACGACCTGGGCCCGCGCGCCGACATGAGCGCCTCGTGGCTGGCCCAGCTGGGCTGGGACGTCTACGTGCTGGACGGCGGCTTCGAAGCCGAGCTGGAGACCGGCCCATGGCGCGCCGCCGCTCCGTCGATCCCGACCGTCGAGACCATCAGCCCCGAGGACCTAGCCGTGGCCCTGGGCGACGCCGCCGTGGTGGTGCTCGACCTCGCTCCCAGCCCCGCCCACCGCAAGGGCCACGTGCCCGGCGCCTGGTTCGCCATCCGCGCCCGCCTGGCCGAGGCCTTCGAGCGCATCCCCGAGGGCCTACCGATCGTCCTGACCTCGCCCGACGGCCGCCTGGCGCGCCTCGCGGCCGCCGAGGTCGAGGAGATCTCCGACCATCCCGTGCGGGTGCTTGAGGGCGGAACCGAGGCCTGGGCCGCCACCGGCCGCCGGCTGGACACCGGCCTAGTCCGCGCCGCCTCGGATCCGGAGGACGTCTACAAGCGCCCCTACGAAGGCACCGACAACGCCGCCGAGGCCATGCAGGCCTATCTGGACTGGGAATACGGCCTGGTCGATCAGCTGGCCCGCGACGGCTCGCACGGCTTCTACGTGATCTGAGGCCCGCACATGCCTTCCAAGACCTCACTCAAGCTCTATTTCGCCCCCGGGTCCTCGGCCTTCGCGCCGCTGATCGCCCTGGAGGAGCTGGGCGTTCCCTATGACGCCCAGCGCCTGGACCTGGCGGCCGGCGAACAGCGCCAGCCGGCCTATCTGAAGGTCAATCCGCGCGGCCGGGTGCCGACCCTGGCGGTGGACGGCGAGCCCGTCACCGAGGTGCTGGCCATCCTGACCTACCTGGCCCACGCCCACCCTCACAGCGACCTGCTGCCCCTGGCCGACCCGCTGAAACTGGCCCACGCCTATGAGGTGATGAGCTGGTTCGCCAGCACCGTGCACGTGGCCTTCTCCCAGATCGCCCGGCCCGAGCGGTTCGCCGACGACGACACCATTAAGGCCGCCCTGGCCACGCCCGGCGAGGCCCGTTTCGCTCGCACCCTGGCCGACATCGAACGCCTGGCCCAGGGCCCCGGCCCGTGGCTGCTGGGCGAGACCTTCAGCGCTGTCGACGCCTACGCCCTGGTGATCTGGCGCTGGGCCGAACGGCGGCGGATCGACACCGCCGCCTATCCCGCCTGGAGCGCCAAGGCCGCCCGCGCCCTGGCCCGCCCCTCGGTCAAGCGCGCCCTTCAAAAGGAAGCCACCGCCAAGGTGGTCGCCTGATGAGCCGTCCTGATCGAACCCTTGAGAAAGCCTCGCTTTTTTAGCGCCCGCCCGTCCCTAAAGATTTTCACCAATCCAGATCGGAGCCTCCCCATGCCCGTCGAATTCATCGGTATCATCGGCACTCAACATCAGTCCGAGATCCATCCGGCCGCCGGCCCGGTCATCGACCGCGACTATGTCGAGGCCATCGCCATCGCCCACGACGAAGGCGGCTTCGACCGCGCCCTGGTCGCCTTCGGCTCGACCTCGCCGGAAAGCCAGCTGGTCGTGGCCCACGCGGCCTCGGTGACCAAGCGCCTGGCCTTCATGATCGCCCATCGCCCCGGCTTCACGGCGCCCACCGTCGCCGCGCGCCAGCTGGCCACGCTGGACCAGTTCACCGGCGGCCGCGTGGCCGTGCACATCATCACGGGCGGCTCGGACGACGAGCTGGCCAAGGACGGCGACCACTTGACCAAGGACGAGCGCTACGCCCGCACCAGCGAGTATCTCGACATCGTCCGCCAGGAATGGACCAGCGAAAAGCCGTTCGATTACAAGGGCGACTACTACAATGTCGTCCAGGCGTTCGGCGGGGTGAAGCCGCTGCAGAAGCCGCAGATCCCGGTCTATTTCGGCGGCTCGTCCGACGCCGCCATCCCGGTGGCCGGCAAGCACGCCGACATCTTCGCGCTGTGGGGCGAGACCCAGGCCCAGGTCGCCGAGACCATCGCCCGCGTGCGCCACGCCGCCGCCAAGCACGGCCGCCAGGTGAAGTTCTCGCTGTCGCTGCGTCCGGTGATCGCCGAGACCGAGGAAGCCGCCTGGGCCAAGGCCGACGACATCGCCGCCCAGGCCAAGGCCCTGCGCGAAAAGGCCGGACTGCCGACCACGGGGCATACGCCGCCCAACGCCGGCTCGCAGCGCCTGCTCGACGCCGCCAAGCAGGGCACGCGCCTGGACAAGCGCCTGTGGACCGGAGTCGCCGCCGTGACCGGCGCGGCCGGCAACTCCACCGGCCTGGTCGGTACGCCCCAGCAGGTGGCCGAGGCCCTGCTCGACTATTACGACCTGGGCGTCACCACCTTCCTGATCCGCGGCTTCGACCCGCTGAACGACGCGGTCGCCTATGGCCGCGACCTGATCCCGCTGGTCCGCGCGCTGGTCGCCGAGCGCGACGCCCAGCCGGCCGCCGCGGCGAGCTAAGACGATGGCGTTCGACGCTGATCCGCGCTGGCTGGGCGACGCCGCGTTCCAGGCTCCCGCCTGGCCGGTGGACGCTTCGTCCGGCGCGGAGCCGCCCTACGACCTACACACGCCGCCGGTGGATCCGCCGGTCGACTTGGGGGCGTTCAAGGACGCCTTGGCCCGGCTGGCCAGCGGCGTGGCGATCGTCTCGTGTTGGGATGGCTCCACCCCTCGCGGCCTGTTGGTCAGCTCGATCACCGGCCTGTCGGTCGAGCCGCCGCGCTTCCTGTTCTGCGTGCGCAAGGAAGCCTCCAGCCACGACGCCCTGCTGGCGGCCGGCGCTTGCGGGATCGCGATCCTGGCGGCGGACGACGAGGCCGAGGCGCTGCGCTTCGCCTCGCCCGCCCAGGCCCATGAGCGCTTCACGGATCCGCGCTGGGACCTAGCCAAGCCCCACGCCCCGCGCCTGCACGCGGGACTGACCTCGGCGGCCTGCGTGATCGACCAGACGATCGACGCCGGCGGCCACACCGTCGTGGTGGTCACCGCCACCCATCTGACGGTTCGTCCCGGCGCGCCGTTGGTGGCCTACGATCGCGGACTTCGCACCCTCTCGGCCAATTCGGCGGCCTGACGCCTACTGCTGAACCTCGCGCCGCCACGCCGCCGGACTGGCCCCGACCTCGCGGGTGAACACCCGGGTCAGGTGGCTCTGGTCGGCGAAGCCGCAGCTGAGGGCCACGTTCGACAGCGGCATCGCGCACGAGCGGATCAGGTCCTTGGCCGCGTCCAGCCGACGCTGGACCAGCCACTGATGCGGCGTCGTCCCCAGCGACTGGCGGAAGGCCCGCGAGAAATGGCCGATCGACAGGCCGCACTGGCGCGCCACCTCGGCCAGCGAGACCGCGCCGTCCAGATTGGCGGCCAGGATCTCCTTGGCCCGCCGCGTCTGCCAGGGCGCCAGCCCGCCTCGCACCCCGCGCGACATCGGAACCATGCCGCCGTAGCGGGTCGCCACGTGGGTCGCCAAGGCCAGGGCCAGGTGATCGACGAACGGCCGGTTGCGGGCTAGGCCGCCGTCCGCGTCGGACGGAATCGAGGCGGCCAGGTTGGTGATGGTCGGGTCGTGAAAGCCCACCCCTCGCTCATGCGCCAAGTCACCGACCGGCGCGGCGTTGCAGTCCAGGGCGATGGCGTCAAAGGCGGCGCGGGGAATGTGGAAGTGCACGGCGTGATAGGGCTGGTCCAGCAGCAGACGGGGACCGCGCCGCAGGTCGTGGATCACGGTCTGGCCCGCCGCCACGTCGTGAACCGGCGCCGCGACGCCGTCCTCCCAGTAGCGCTGCCGGGGATAGTCGCGCAGCTGTAGACGGACGATCACGGCGTCGACGCGGGGGGCGATCGGCGTCAGGTCCTGGGTCGCCGCGAGCAGCCAGTGTTGGTCGACCGCGATCTCGCGCTTGCCCAGGGTCGGACCGGCGACGAACAGGCCGGCCGACTTCGCCGCGTCGCCCTTCTCCGTAACGCTATGGACGATCATGGCGCGCTCCGATGCTGCGTGGGCAGTGACCAGACGATTGCTTCCAGGCCGCGAGCGGTAAATCCCGGAAGGGTAGGTCGTGGACGCCCGATCGGGTGGCGCGGCTTCGGTCGTGGCTCAGTCGTCCAGCCGGATCACCCGCCGTCCGAACCACCGCGCGTCCAACGAATAGGCGCCGCCGCCCGTCAGGGCCAGGCCGATCACGTGCACGGCGTTAAGGGCCAGCACGCCGGCGAGGACACCGTCGGCCCGGATCGCCGCGAACACCACCAACCCCGCGCAGACCGTCGCGAGAACGCGGGTCAGCACGCCGACGGCCAGTCCACCCGCCAAGACCACGAGCGGAAGCGCCAGCCACCCGAACATCAGGTCACGGAAGGCGACGGCCAGAACGCAAACGGCGGCCAGACGTGCGAGCAAAAGCGCCACGCCGATCAGCCCGCTGGGGAACATGGGGCCAGGAAACATGGCAAGGGTCCTGTTGAAGACCACAGCGCTAGCCCGGACGACGCCCCCTCGTTAAGCTTCCAACGGGGTACGCGCGCATACCCCTTTCGAGGTTTCGCGTGTCGGAAGGCCGTGGAAGCAACGCTTTGGGCTTTCGGCGCCCGGTTTGGGGGCGATATCGGATGAAGACGGCCGCCGGACTGTTCTTCGCGCTCGCTCTCCTGGTCGGGCTGCTTCCGGCCGGCCGCGCCCTGGCCCTGGATCCGGCCCAGGCGATCACCCAGTTCAAGCACACCAGCTGGACGGCCGAGGACGGCGCCCCGACCAATATCTGGGCCATCGACCAGTCGGCCGACGGCAATCTGTGGCTGGGCGCGGCCGGCGGCCTTTACCGGTTCGACGGGGTGACGTTCGAGGCGATCCCTCTGGCCAACAACGACTATTCCCACGCCCAGCACATCAACGCCGTGGTGGCCGCCAGGTCCGGTGCGATCTGGGTGGGCTACCGCCGGGGTGGCGTCGCGATGTTTCGCGACGGCCGGCTGCGCCAGTTGCCCGGCACCGATCGCCTCAGTGTGCTCAACATGGTCGAGGACCGGGACGGCGCCGTCTGGACCGCGCTCAGCACTCCCCAGCGGAACCTGGGACGGTTCGTCGGCGGCCAGTTCCAGATGCTGGACGCCTCGTGGAACCTGCCCGAAGGCTACATCACCAGCCTGGTCGTCGATCGCGACGGCACGCTGTGGGCGGCGATCGAGGGCAGCCTGTCGTTCCTGCGGCGCGGCGCGAACCGCTTCGAGCGCACCGCCATCGTCATCGGCAAGGGCGCTGGCCTGGTCCAGGCTCCCGACGGACGCCTGTGGGTGTCTGACTCGCTGGGCGTGCGCGCTCTGCCCGATCCCCGCAAGGGCCCAACGACGAGGATCGACGCGCGGGCCTATCCGGTGTCGGACGCCGCCCGCCTGGCCCACATCCTGTTCGATCGGGACGGCGGCCTGTGGGGCACGAACTTCTCGACCGGCGTCTTTCGCATCGCCCGTCCGGCCGTCCTGACCACCGCCGCGCCCGCCGCGCGCGTCGAAACCTACGAAGCCAAGGACGGCCTGAGCTCGAACAAGACCGTGCCGATCCTGCAGGACCGGGAAGGCAATATCTGGATCGGCACCTCGGCGGGCCTGGACCGGCTGCGGGCGGCCAATGTGGTGGTCGAGCCGGCCGTCGCCCGGTCGTCGCGCTTCGGCTATCTGCAGTTCGTCGACCGGGGCGGGGCGGTCTATGTCGGCGACAGCGACACGCTCTACAAAGCCGCCCCCGGCCAGGCCCCGAAGGTGGTCCTGGAGCACTTGAACAATCCCACCGCCCTTTGCCAGGACCAGGCCGGCGCGATCCACGTTGGCGTCGAGGACGCCCTCCTTCGGCTGGATGGCGGGCGGACACGCACCACGCCCTTGCCCCTCAAGGGCGAGCCCTATTACGGCTGCGTGACGGATCGGCGGGGAAACCTCTGGTTCGCGCTGTTCGGCGACGGCTATGGCCGGCTGAACGATGGGGGCTGGACCGCCTTTCCGCAGCCCGTGCCCAACGGCATCTCCAACCACCTGGCGATCGACCGCCAGGATCGCGTGGTGCTGCCGACGCCCCGGACGATCAGCCGGGTTTCTCCCGACGGCTCGGTCCAGGTCCTGCCCATCGACAAGGCGCTGGCGGTGGGCGGCGTGCGCTCGCTCTACCAGGGCCCGAACGACTTCCTGATCGGATGCGAGTTCGGGCTGCTGCGCCTGACCGGCGACCGCTTCCAGGCGCTGCAGGTCTCGCGCTATCCTTGGGCCAAGGGCATCCAAGGCGTGGTCCAGACCCCAAACGGCGAAACCTGGATCCTCGGCGTCCTGGGCGTCATCCGTGTACGGACCGATGATCTGGACAAAGCCTTCGACGATCCCCGCCGGCCGCTGAACTACCAGCTCTTCGACCTCAAGGACGGCCTGCCCGGTCCGCCCCAGCAGAACGGCTCCAAGGACGTCGTCATGGGCGGGGACGGCCGCGTCTGGTTCCTGACCCTGGAAGGCGTGGCCTGGATCGATCCGGCCCACATCGCCAAGAACACCCTGCCCCCGCCCGTGGCGATCCGCGCCGTGACCGTCAACGGCCAGACCCATGCCGACCCGCGCGACCTGACCCTGCCCAAGGGCGCCTCCAAGCTGCAGATCGACTATACGGCCTTGAGCCTGAGCATCCCCGAGCGGGTGCGCTTCCGCTACCGGCTGGAGGGCGTGGACAAGGACTGGGTCGAGGCGGGCGGCCGGCGACAGGCCTTCTACACCAACCTGAAGCCGGGCCGGTATCGCTTCCGGGTCGTGGCCTCCAACAATGACGGGGTCTGGAACGATCAGGGCGCGACCCTGGCCTTCGAGATCCCGCCGACCTTCGTCCAGACCCGGCTGTTCCTGGGCCTGTGCGTCCTGGCGCTGGCGGGCCTGCTCTGGGGTCTCTACGCCCTGCGGCTGCGCCAGATGTCGGACCGCATTCACGGCCGGCTGCGGGAGCGCATGGCCGAGCGTGAACGGATCGCGCGCGAACTGCACGACACCCTGCTGCAGGGCGTCCAGGGCCTGATGTTGCGCCTGCAGTCGGTGGCCGACCAGATCCCGTCCGATCAACCGGCCCGCCAGGCCCTGGAGCAGGCCCTGGACCGGGCCGATGACGTCATCGTCGAAGGCCGCGACCGGGTGAAGAGCCTGCGCGCCGAGCCGCCCGGAGACCTGCCCAAGATCCTCGCCGAGGTCGCCGACCGCCTGGGGCTGGAGCCCGAGGTCAAGGTCCGGGTGGTGGTCGAGGGGACACCACGGCTCTTGCATCCCATCGTCAGCGAGGAGATCGAGCGGATCGCGGCCGAGGCCCTGTTCAACAGCCTGCGCCACGCCCAGGCCCGAAGCGTCGAGATCGGCGTCAGCTATGGCCGCCGGGCGCTGGGCGTGCGGTTCCGCGACGACGGGGTCGGGTTGGACCAGGCCGTCTTGGACCGCGGCGGTCGCGAAGGCCATTTCGGCCTGACCGGCATGGGCGAACGGGCCCGCAAGATCCAGGCGGCGTTCGAGATCCTCAGCCGTCCGGGGGCCGGCGCCGAGATCGAGTTGACCGTCCCGGCCGGCGTCGCCTACCTGACCGCCGGCAAACGCGCCTGGCCGTTCGGCTTGCGCCGCGTCCTGACGAGCGAGACCTGAGATGACCGCCGCACCGTCAGACCCGTCCGGCCCGGAAATCCGCGTCCTGGTTGTCGACGACCACCCGATGCTGCGCGAGGGCGTGGCCGCCGTCCTGGCCTTGCAGCCGGACATGGTGCTGGTGGGCGAGGCCGAGAACGGCGCCGAGGCCATCGCCCGCTTTCGGGAGTTGCGGCCCGACGTCACCCTGATGGACCTGCAGATGCCGGGGGTGAACGGGCTGGAAGCCATCGAGGCCATCCGCGCCGAGTTTCCGACCGCCCGGATCGTGGTGCTGACCACCTATGCCGGCGACGTCCAGGCCCTGCGCGCCCTGAAGGCCGGGGCCACGGGCTACCTGCTCAAGAGCACCCTGCGCCGCGAACTGCTCGACACCATCCGCAATGTCCATGCCGGACGTCGCCAACTGCAGTCGGAAGTGGCCCACGAGATCGCCATCCACGCCATCGACGAGGCCCTCAGCGAGCGCGAGACCCACGTGCTGCGTCTGGTGGCGGCGGGCCGGGCCAACAAGCAGATCGCCTGGGAGCTGTCGCTGTCGGAGGACACCATCAAGGCGCACCTGAAGAGCATCTTCGCCAAGCTCGACGTGTCCGACCGCACCCATGCCGTCACGGTGGCGGCGCGACGCGGCATCATCGAACTCTGAACCGGACCTTGCCTTTCTAGCGCAGCGCCGCCACCGCCTTGCCGCCGCCGGACGCGGCGGCCTGGGGCGGGCAGCCTTCGCCGGGACAGGCCGCGCCTTGCGTCGTCAGGTTGGGCTCCGGATCCCAGTCCAGGGTGAAGTCCGGCGACTGGGTGACGTGCTTGAGCGCCGTGGAGCCGTCCTGCTCGTCCGACGGAAGCGGATTGATGGTGAACGTCGCGCCGGTGAAGGTCAGGTCGTAGTTGGTCGACAGGCCCAACGTGCCGCGCGTGATCCCATAGCCGCCGGGAACCTCGCCGGGGTCGCGCGCCAAGCCGCCGGTGAAGGCCTCGCCCGCGACCAGACCGCCCACCGTGATGCGGTAGGTCAGGGGCGGATCGACATGGCCGAACGGCTTGAACCCGTTGTCGGCCGCCACCGTCACCGGCCGGCGCAGGATGTCGGCCAGACCGCCGCTGACTCCGCCCAGGTCGTAGTTGGCGGCGTCCAGGCCGGTTAGGGCGGCGCCGGACACCGTCACGGTCTTGCCGACCCCGGCGTTCTTGTCGGCGAAGGCATAGGCCCCCGAGGCCGAGACGGTGTCGCCGGCCACCACGCCCGTCAGGCTGATCGAACCGGTGGCGATCGTCGCGCCGTCATAGGTCTTGGTGTTGGCGGTCAGGGCGCCGGTCAGGGTCTTCTTCAGGATGTCGGCCGAGCCCGCGCCCACCGAGGCGAGGGTGTAGTTGGCCGCATCGCCACCCGATAGGACCACGCCCGAGGCGTTGACGACCTTGCCGGTCGCCGCCGTCTTGCTGGCGAAGGCGTAGGTTCCCGAGGCGCTCACCGCGTCGCCGGCCACCACGCCGGTCAGGCCGATCGCGCCGGTGGCGGCGGTCGTGCCGTCATAGGTCTTGCCATTGGCGGCCAGCGCGCCCGTCAGGCCCTTCTTGAGGATGTCGGCGGTGTCCGTCGACACCGCGCCGAGGCTGTAATTGGCCGCGTCGCCGCCCGACAGGATGACGCCCGAGGCCGTCACCGTCTTGCCGGTCGCCGCCGTCTTGTCGGCGAAGGCGTAGTTTCCGCCGGCCGAGACGCTGTCGCCGGAGATCACACCGATCAAACCCACGGAACCGGTGGCGATCGTCGTGCCGTCATAGGTCCTGTCGTTGGCGGTCAGCGCGCCCGTCAGGCTCTTTTGCAGGATGTCGGCCGTGTCCGTGGACACCGGGCCGAGGCTGTAGTTGTTCGCGTCGGCGCCGGCCAGGCTCACGCCGAGGGCCGTGACGGTCTTGCCGATCCCGGCGGTCTTGTCCGCGAAGGCGTAGCCTCCCAAGGCCGAGACGGCGTCGCCGGCCACCACCCCGGTCAGGCCGATCGAACCGGTGGCGATCGTCGTGCCGTCATAGGTCTTGTCGCTGGCCGCCAACGCGCCGGTCAGGTTCTTTTGCAGGATGTCGGCCGTGCCCGCCCCGACCGAAGTCAGGGTGTAGTTGCCGGAGTCGGCGCCCGACAGGATCACGCCCGAGGCGGTGACGGTCTTGCCGGTCCCGGCGTTCCAGTCGGCGAAGGCGTAGGTTCCGGCGGCCGTGACGCCATCGCCCGTGATCACCCCGGTCAGGAGCACCGCGCCCGTGGCGGTCGCCGTGCGATCATAGGTCTTGTCGTCGGCGTCCAGCACGCCGCTGAGGGCCTTGGGATCGATGCGCAGCGAGCCGGTCCCGTAGGCGAAGGCGTAGTTGAGGTCGGAGACCAGGCTGCCGGCGCCGGCGGTCAGGGCGTAGGTTCCGACAGTCTTGCTGGTCGCGCCCGATATCAAGGGGGCGCCCGACCAGGCGTCGGCCGCGAGGTCGCCGCTGACCAGACCGGTGATCGTCGCCGAGGTGGTCGGAACCAGCCCGTTATAGGTCACGATCTGGCTGTTGGGCGTCACCGTCAGGGTTGGTTGATAAGCGTAGACGAAGCGGTTGCCGGCATTGGGGGCCGTGGCGAAGGCTTCGTTCGAGAAGTCGTAGGCCGAGCCGTAGAAGGCCTTGCCGACCAAGCCGTTGAACGTGTTGCCCGCCGTCGAGCCGAGCGGCGCGCCGACCGCCTGGGTGTAGATCAGCCAGCGGCCCGCGAGGTTGGTGGCGGTCACCGCGTCGGCGCCGCGCGCGTTTGTGAACACCCCGTCCGAGGCCAGCACCACCGCGTCGCCCGAGCCATTGGCCTGGACCGTGCCCGTGCTGGCGAAGGTCATGCCGCCATGCGAGGCCAGCGACACGGCGCCCGTGCTCAGCACGGTTCCGTTGATGGTCAGGGATCGGCCATCGACCAGTTTCAGCAGACCGCCGGTATTGGCGAAGTCGCCCAGCTGGATCACCTGATTGGCGGCGCCGAAGTTCGCCCCGCCGACCGCCGAGCCAGTCAGCTTCTGGGCCGTGATGATCCCGGTCGAGACCTGGCCGATCGCATGGTCGGAGCGTAGGTCCACCGTCTGGCCAACTGCGTTGACCGCGCCGTAGAGGTCGAAGGCCGTGGTGTCGTGGAAAGCAAAGCCGCCCGTGGTGACGGTGACCGCGTCCAGATAGGCGACCTGATTGTCGCCCAGCAGGACGACGCCGGTTCCCGAGGTCACACCCAGTGAATTGGCGTGGATTACGCCCTGCTGGGCGATGTCGGTGGAAGCGTTCAGGGTCAGCGCGCCGCTGACATTGACCACCCGGCCGGGAATCGCGTCGCCGAACCGCAGATTGCCGGTGGCCGAGGTCACGGCGAGGTCGCCGGTGACCTGGGCCGCGATCAGGCGCGTATCGCCGCCGCCATTCACTTGCGAATTCCCATGCGCGGATAGCCCGTCCACCGTCAGGGCGCCGCTGGGGCCGTCGATCCGAACCGCCCCGGTGATCGAACGCGCGGCGATGATCCGCTGCGAACCGCTGACGACCTTGATGTTGACCGCGTTCAGCGCGTCGATCGTGGTCAGGTCGGCCGTGGTGGTGTGATCCAGGTTGACGTCGACCTTGCCGTTCGAGGCCGAGGCCTCGACCGTCGTGCCCGAACCCGCCGAGGTGACGATATTGGCCGAGGTGATCGCGCCCGGCGTCGCCGCGCCCAAGGCCACGTCGCCGCTGGAGGAGCGAACCACCAGGCTATTGGATCCCGTGCCCGTCAGGATCGCCGACCCCAGGGTCGCCTTACCCAAGTTGGCGTAGATGAAGATCTGGTCACTGGCCGTGGCCGAGCCGATCGTGGCGTTGCCGACATCGCCGTGCGCGATAGCGCTGCCATTCGTCGCGCTCAGGGTGGCGACCTGAGCGTTCTTGGCTTCGAGATAGACACTGCCGGTGTCGCTGATCATGGCGCCGCCGGTGAGGTCGCCATCGACCATCTGGACCCCGATACCGCCCACATAGTGCAGGTCGTGTCCGGTGAAGTCGAAGTCGCCGGCCGGGACCTTGATGAACCAGCTGCCGGTCTGGGCGCCCAGCGGCGACAGGGCATTGGCCGAGAAGCTGCCGCCCGTCAGGTGATAGTCATGATCGGCCGTGACGCTGGTCGCCACGGTCACCGCTCCGGTTCCCCCATTCAGGGCCAGGTCGTAGTCGGCCGCGGCCGTGTCCAGCGAAACGCCCTGGCCGGTCACCCGGACCTCGCCGTCGCCCACGCCCGTCCCGGCGTCGAGTTGGGCCAAGCCCTTCACCGCGCCGGCCTGGGCGGTGATGGTCAGCTTGCGGCCCGCGTGGAGGGCGGCGGTTCCCAGATCCAGGTCGCCCAGGGTGTCGGTGATGGTGACGTCGTGGTTCTCGCCGAAGAACAGGAACGGGGTCAGGGCGTCGCCCAGGAAGTCGTGGGCGGTGATCGTGTAGTCGCCGCCGCTGCTGGTGGTGTCGACGGTCTCCAGCGTGCCGGCCATGGCCTCGAGCGTGATGTTGTAACCCGCCAGTTCCTCGATCTTCAGATCGCCGGTCTTCTGGACGATGGTCACGTCGCCATCGATGGCGGAGCCGGCCAGGACGATGCCGTTGCTGGCCGAGTTGATGTTGATCACCACGTCGCCGTCATAAGACATGACCTGCAACCCGCCGGAACCGCAGCCGCAGCCGGCGTCGGTGATCGCGTAGTTGGCGGCGGTGATCGAGGCCTTGTCGTCGGCCCCGAAAGTGGCCTTGTTCAGGGCGATGACCGCGATGCCGTCAGCCCCCTCGCCGCCCCGCAGGGTCGCGTCGCCGTTCAGCGCCACCACCTGCACGGTCTGGCCCGCCTCGGCTTTTTGCACCACCGCGTTGCCGGTCGCCGCGCCCACGTCGATCGCGCCGTCGGCCGTGATGTGGTCCGCGCTCACCGCGCCGCCGATCAGTTCCAGGTCGCTGTCGCTGGAAACCAGGCTGGCGGCGCTGGCGTCCACCAGGCCGTCGGCCTGCAGGTGGACCAGGCCCGCGCCGTGCGCCGAGCCTGTCAGCGTCAGGTCGCCGCCATAGGCGTAGAGATCCAGATTGCCGGTGTTCGCCGTGGCCGTGCCCACGGTCAGGGCGCCGTCCAGCGCCTCGACATAGACGTCATCGGTCAGGGCGGTGATCGTGCCGAACGTCGCCGCGCCGCTGCTGATGGTGACGTCGACGCCCGCGCCCTCCACGGTGTCGATGGCGTCGCTGGTGTCGAGGTGGGCCATGGCGTCGCCACCGCCGGTCGACTTGACCACCGCCGTGCCCGTATTGCCGCCCGTCCGGCTGAAGACGTTGGCGGTCGTGATGGCGGAATAGTCTGGATCACCAAGCACCGCGTCGCCATCGGCCGTGACCGACAGGTCCTGGCCCGCGCCCGATCCCGTCAGGACCGCCTTGCGCAGGATCGCCCCGCCGCCGCTGGAGGTGACGGTGATGTCGCGCGCGGCCGTGGCCGAGGCCAGGTCGATGTCGCCCGCCGCCGTCGCCTTGACGTCTCGCGTGGCGGCCGCGGAGCCGGCGGTGATCGTGTCGCCCGCGTCGAAGGTGACGTCGCCCGCGGCCACGCCCGTGCCCTGGGTGATCCCCGAACCCACATTGACCGCGCCGTTGGTCGACCGCGCCAGGACATGGGCGTCGTCCGTCGCGCCGACGCCGGTCGACTTCAGCGTCGCGCCGCTGGCCAGGACGTCGCCCGAGGTGGTGGTGACCTCCACGTCGTCGCCGGCCGTGGCCGCGGTGGTCACGGTCGCATGGCCGGTGGTGGCGGTCACGAAGAGGTCGCGCGCCGCCGTCCCGCTGGTCAGGCTGGCGGTGACGCCGGTTACCTTGATGTCGCGGGTGGCGGTGGTCGCGCCGGCGCTCGCGGTCGTCGCCGCCTGGACGGTGATGTCGCCGGCCTGCGTGCCGGTTCCTTGGGTCTGGAGCGTGTTGGTGGCGGTGACCGCGCCGGTGTCTGAACGCAGAAGGATGTGCGCGTCGTCGCTGGCGCCGGCGCCGGTCGACCTCAGGAAGGCGCCGCCGGCCGTGATGTCGCCATTGGAGGCGGTCAGCTCGATGTCGTCGCCGGCGAAGATGCGGTTGGTCACCGTGACCCCGGTCGTGCCGGTCAAGGTGGCGTCACGCCCCGCGTCGAGGGTGCTCAGGAAGATGAGCGGAGCGGTGAGCAGGGTGTCGCGCGCCGAATTGCCCAGGGTCAGCGACACCGAGCCGTTGCTGGTGAGGACGATGTCGCCCGAGGTCGTGGTGGTGGCCGAACCGACCGAGGTGTTGGAGTTCGAAGAGACGGTGACGCCGGTCGCGCCGGTGATCGAGGTGACGGTCGCGCCGGGGCCGCCAGCGGCGACCTCGGCCGTGCCGCTGGTGGCGGTGACTTCGCTGGCGGTGATCGAGCCCGAGGTCGTGGACACGTCCACCGTGGCGCCTTTGGCGATCGCGACGTTCAGGCCGCCGCTCGACGCGCTGAGCACGACGTCGCCGGTGCTGTTGATCGAGGCGCTGGTCGCCGAGCTGATGGTGGTCATCCGGATCAGGGCGTCGCTGGCGGCCCGCAGGTTGGCCAGCGGGTCGCCAGCGTCGACGAAGCTGGCGTCGTTGATCCCCGAGCCCCGGCTGAACAGGAAGCCGCCAGCGGTCATGGTCGCGCCCGGCGAGACGATCACGCCTTGGGGCGAGTAGAACCAGACGTTGCCGGCGGTGGCCGCCCCGACCTTGCCGGTCACCACGCTGCCGCTGTCGAACTGGATCTGGCTGGTGGTCTTGTTCAGCACGATGTCGCTGGCGGAGTCGAACAGGAAGTTCATCGCGTCGCCGCTGCTGAGGTGCAGGTCGGTCCAGTTGATCACCGTCCGGGGCGCGTTCAGGTCGATCTGCAGGGTGATCGCGTCAGGGAAGGTGATGAACGGTTGCGAGCCGCCGCTGGAGACCGTGATGTTGGCGGCGCTCGGTATGCCCGGCAGGGTTCCCGCCAGGGCGGGCGGGGCCAACATCGCGGCCACGCCGCAGAGGGCCGAGGCCGCCAGCAGCGTGGTCCGGCGCGCGGGGCGCGAGGCGGCGCGGGGAAGGATCGGGCGGATCGACGACGGGGTCATGGCGGACACTCCGGGAACTTCGATGGTCTAGAACAGGGCGGCGGACAGGGAGATCAGGACGCGCGAGGGCGGCTCGTCGCCGGTCCCGAACGGGCTGTCGAACGGCTTGGCCCAGGTCAGGTCGACGGCCACCCGCGAGGTGACCTGGGCGCGGACGCCCACCCCAGCCGAGGCCAAGTCCAGCTTGCCCGCCCCGACGCCCAGATTGGTCAGCTCGGCGGTGTCATAGAAGGCGTAGGGCCGCCAGGCGGCGCGGCCGCCGTTTAGCGCCAGGGGTACAGTGCTCAGTTCGAACGTCGCGGAGACGGCGCGGTCGCCGGACGCCACCGACGGGTCGTAGCCCCGCCCGATCGTCAGGTTGCCGACCCCGTATTCCTCGTAGGACAGCAGCGGATCGTCGGTGTGCTGCCAGGCGACGGCCAGCTTGCCGATCACCGGTCCCGCCAGGCGTCCGCCGATCTCGCCCTCGGCCCGCGTCACCGTGGCGTCCGGCTTGGCCAGGAAGCGCGAGGCCCGCGGATCGCCATAGCGGCTGGCGCCGAGATTGTGGACGCCCTGGCGCACCTCAAGCGTGCCTGTCATGGCCACCGAATGAGCCGCCAGGCCGGCCGGGGCGTAGTGGCCGTCGAGCCGCAGGAAGAACACCCGCAAATGGTCGTCGGTCAGCACGGCCGCGCCGCCGCCGAACTCGACCTTCTGGTCGATCCAGTCCAGCCCGACCCCGATATTGAGGTTGTGGCGGCGATGGCGCATCAGCGGATAGGTCAGGCGAACGCCGCCGGCGAACGACTCGCCCTCCAGGTCCAGCGGCTTGAGGGTGTCGCCCGGTCGGGTCCAGGCCCAGGAGCCCGACAGGTCGGCCACCAGGCCGTCGCCGCCCAGGTAGAAGCGCTCGGCCACCTGGATGACCCGCTGCTCGTCGCTGGACAGCGTGCCGTAGCCGAGGATCGAGGTCCGCTCGCCCAGGGACGTGAAGCCGTTCAGGTCCAGCCGCGCCAGGGTCAGGTCGCGGCCCACGCTCTTGGAGCCGTAATTCTGGGCGACCACCGAGCCGTCGACGGCGTCACGGGCGATGGTGATGTCCAGGTCCAGCGCGCCCTGGCCTATCGGCGAGGGCTTGAGCACCGACTGGATGCGCGCGCCAGGCACGTCGGAGGCCAGCAGCAGGTAGCGCTGGGCGACGTCGAGATCGAACGGCGCCATGCCGCGCAGATGGTCCAGGAAGCGGACGACCTGCTTCTGGGCCGGGCCGGCGTCGCCGTGATAGTTCACCGCCGCGATCCGCGCCTCGACCACCGTCAGGGTCAGCTTGCCCTCGGCGATCCGCTGCTCGGGAATGACCACGCTGGCCAGCACGCCGCGCCGCAGATAGAGCGCCGCGGCCCGGTCGCGGATATCGCAGACCACGCTCAGCGGCGCCTCGCGGCCGATGAACTCGGCATAGGTCGAGGCCAGGGCCTGGTCCGACACCGCCAGGGCGCCCGAAGTCGCGCCCTGGAATGTCACGGCCTTCAGGGTGACCTTGATGGGGCTGCCGCGAAAGGCGCAGGACCCCGCCTCGACGCCCTTGAACAGGTCGCCGCGCGGCGCGGCCGCGATCGGGGCGGCGTTGGCCGGATCCAGTTCCTGGCGCGACGGCAAGGCCACCTGCGCGGCGGCTTGAGAAGCGGCAAGCAGGGCCGCGCCCAGACATGCCGTCGCGCCCGCGCCCATGACGGCGCGACGCATCCTGACCAAGACTCGCAAGTCCCACCCTCCGGTCATCACGTTGCCCCACCCCAATGCAGCGCTATGTCGTGAACCCGCCATATAACATTGGTCGGGGAACGGCAATCGTGAGGCGAGCAGGCTCGGATCATCGACCGCAAGGACGGTGCGGCGCGCTCTGCCGTGACTCATGATGGCGGCCAGACACGGCAAGGCCCGGACGTCGATGACGCCCGGGCCCTCTAGGGCGACTATTCGCTGCTAGTAGCTGAAGGACAGACCGAACCGATACGAGCGGCCGTAGCTCTCGGCCTCGCGGAAGCGGCTATGGTTCTGGAAGAAATAATAGTCCGTGGCGTTGTTGAGGTTGTTGGCCTCTGCGAACACCTCGAATTGCTTGGTCACCTTGTAGGCGACCTTGGCGTCCACGGTGCTGAGCGCCCCGAAATAGCCGTCCGACTTGCCGGTCGGATCGCTGACGTTCAGGCCGCCGTCGGTGTCGAGATAGGCCGAGTGGTAGGTGTAGGCCACGCGTCCCGAGAAGCCGTACTTCTCATAATAGACCTGGGCGCTGGCGATCTTGTCGGCCTGGCCGACCAGCGGGGTCTTGATGCTACGTCCCGGCACCTTCAGCTCGCCGTCGGTGAAGGTCATGTTGAAGTTGACGCCGAAGCCGTCGAGCGGCGAGGGCAGGAAGGTCAGCGGCTTCTGGATGTTGAACTCCAGCCCGGTGACGCTCGACTTGGTGCCGTTGACGTAGGAGTTGACGATGGCGTTGGTCAGCGGGATGCCGCCGAACGTCCCGGTCTGGCCCGTGGCGGTCGACGAGAAGATCGGGTCCTTCAGGTCCTTGTGGAAGACGCCGATCGAAATGCCGCCTTCGCCGGGGAAGTAATATTCCAGCGACAGGTCGTAATTGACGGCCTTCTGCGGCTTCAGGTCGGGATTGCCCATCGAGACCGTGTTGCTCGAGGTGTCGACGGTCACGGTCGGCGCCAGGTCGACGAACGGCGGGCGGCCCATGGCCGTGGTGATCGCCGCGCGGACCAGCAGGTTCGGCGAGACCGTGTACTTGAAGTTCACGCTCGGGAAGTAGTTCGTATAGCTGTAGCTGCCGAACGAATTGAAGTCGCTGTTGAGGGTCGTGGTCGCGGTGAAGGCGATGGCCTTGGTGTCGCCGTTGGTGTGTTCGACCCGCACGCCCGGGATGACGGTCAGGTCACCAAAGCCGATGCTGGCCATCACATAGCCGGCGGTGACCGACTCGATGACCTCATAGTCCGAAGTCACCGACTGCGAGATCCGATCGCTGGCGTTGACGGTGAACAGGCTGGGATTGCCGTCGACATAGGCCTTGACCGAGTTGAAATTGATCGTCGGGCCGAAGCTGTAGTCGCCGTCGAACGTGGTCGGGATCGTGATGTCGGCGTCAGCGGCCAGGGTGCGCGCCGCGGCGGCTCCCGTGGCGACGAAGGTCTGACCGGTCTGGTCCTGGAAACGATTGCGCTTGAGGTACTTGGCGCCGAACTTCAGGAAGCTGTTCTCGCCCCAGGCGTCCATCGGCAGCTTGTAGTCGGCGCGGATCTGGTTGAGATCCTCGCCGGCCCGGCGCGACACGCGTTTGTAGTTGTTGAGCCGGAAGTTGGCCGGGTTCAGCGCGGCGGCGTTGGCCGTCACGTTGTCCATCAGGCCCTCGCCCAGCTCGAACGTCCCGCCGATGCCGGTGGAGGCGGCGGCGCGGTATTCGACCTCGTCGCGGACCGGATCCTTCTTGTGCGATTCCGCGCGCGTGCCCTGCACGGTCAGGACGCCCGGACCCAGATCGAAGTCGCCGCCGAGCGACAGGGTGGTGGTGTCGGTGGTCTCGTGACGCTGGCGATTGAGCCGGCGGGCGGTCGTGGAGCCGGCGTTGATCGTGCCGCCGTCCGCCGTGAGGTTGGTGTAGCTGGCCGCCGAGGCCGGGAAGAACAGGCGGAAGCGGTTGCGCTGCTCGTTGTCGTCGAACTGCGAATACATCAGGCGCGCGTACATCTTGACCGCGTCGGTGGGCCGCCAGTCGAAATTGGCCACCGCGCCCTTGCGAGTGCGATAGGCCGGATCATAGACCCGGCTGTCCAGCTCGGCGGGCAGGTCGATGCCGTTCACCAGTTGGCGGCTGGTCGACAGCACGTCCTCCGAATAGGAAGGACGCTTGGAGTAATTCAGGGCCAGCACCAGGCCGAACTGGTCCTCGGCGCCGAACTTTCCACCGGCCGAGATGTCGCCTTCCTTGGCCTTGCGGTCGGTGTTCTCGTAGCGGCCTCCAACGATGCGGGCGCTGAAGATGTTCTTCTTACGGTCGAAGGCGGTCAGGGTGTTGATGTCGACCTGGCCGGCGATGGCGTTGGCGTCCAGATCCGGCGTCAGCGACTTGACCACGGTGACCGAGCCGATCAGGGCCGAGGGAATGTCGTCCAGCTTGACGTTGCGATCGGTCGGCTCGGGGGCCGAGGCGGTCTGGTTGTTGATGGTGACGTTGGCGAGGTTCGGCTCGATGCCGCGAATGATCAGATAGCGGCCTTCACCCTTGTCGGTGGCCACCGACACACCCGACAGGCGGCGGACGGACTCGGCGACGTTCTGGTCCGGCAGCTTGCCGACGTCATTGGCCGAGACCACTTCGACCGCGCTGATCGCGTCGCGCTTCTTGCGCAGCGAATCCCGGTCCGAAGCCCGCTGGCCCGTGACCACCACTTCCTCGACCGTCGTGGTGTTGGGCGTGGCGGCTTGCTGAGCGGCGGCCACGCAAGGCGCCACGATGCAGCTGCCGAGCAGCAGAGCGCTCAATAGATTCCTGGATGCCATGGACGTCACCCTCCCCTTCTGTTCGCCGACTCTCCGCAACGGCGCCATTGGGCGCTCTGGGCCGACGACCAGACATTACGAACAGATTTTCCATTTTGCAAGTCGGATGGAAAATTTCGTGCAGTTTTCAATTTGACCGTTTGTTCCACAAAGGGATCGCCCGTCCTTTAGCGAGTCTCGGCGGCCCGCGCCCTCCATTCCAGAGACACGGCCAGTCCGCCCAGGTCCGATCGACCCAGGGACAACGTCCCCGCCGAGGCCTCGATCAGATCACTGACGATCGCCAGGCCCAGACCGTGGCCGGGCCCGGCTTCGTCCAGCCGACCGCCGCGCATCAGCGCCGCCTCGGCCCGCCCCTCGTCCATGCCGGGGCCGTCGTCGTCGATCGACAAGGCCACGCCGCCGTCGATCGACGCGCCTGAAATCCGCACCTGGCGACGAGCGAAGCGGGCGGCGTTCTCGATCAGGGCGCCCAGCATCTCGGTCAGTACGTCCTCGGAGACCGGGGCGCGCAGGGTCGGGTCGATCTCGACGTCGAAGATCAGCCGCTCGCCCTCGGCGGTGCGCTCGACCACCGCCACCAGCCGCTCGACCACGGCCAAGGGGGCTGCTTCCGCGTGAATCAGGGTCTCGCGGGCCGCCGCCGCGCGGGCCCGGGCCAGCTCGGCCTCCAGCGCCGCCGCCATGGCCTCGATGGCCCGATCCAGCCCATCGGCCGCGTCGGTCGCGCCCTCGGCCCGGGCCCGCCGACTCTGGGCCGACAGAGCCGCCAGGGGAGTTTTCAGACTGTGGGCCAGGTCGCCGGCCCTACGGCGGGCCCGGGCCAGGTCGGCCTCGCGCGCCTGGGCCAAGTCGTTGATGGCGCCGATCAGCGGGGCGATCTCGCGCGGATGGTCGTCGGCCAGTCGCGCGGACGGGCTGCCGCGAAGGCGGGCTAGGTCAGCGCGGATGCGGGTCAGGGGTGACAGGCCCAGCACCACCTGCGCGGTGGCCGCCGCCGACAGCACCGCCCATAGCCCGACCAGGAAGATCGCCAGGTCGCGGCCGAACTCGGACCGGGCTTCACGCAGGGTCTTCTCCTCGCTGGCCACCTGGACCAGCACGGTCGGGCCGGCGTGGTCGGGCTGGACGAGCCGCTCGACCAGCAGAATGCGGTCGTCGAACGGCCCGGCGGCGATCCGTGTGCGCCAAGCCTCGCCCACGGCACTGGCCGGCGGCTTCAGCGCCTGGTCCCACAGCGAGCGCGAGCGGACCACGCCGGCCGGCGTGGAGACCTGCCAGTAGAGGCCGCCCGCCGGGGTCGCCAGGCGCGGATCGGTCGGCGGCGCGGCCACCATGGGCTTGCCCGCCGGGTCGACGGCCAAGGCTCCCACCAGGTTGAGGGCCACGCGGGTCAGTTCCTGGGTCTCGCGCCGCTCGATATGGCGCTCGAACAGCCAGGTCATGGCCAGCCAGGCGACGACCAGGGCCGCCAGCACGGCCAGGGCTCCGCCGAGAATCAGGCGCAGACGGAGCGAGCCGGCTCTCACGCCGCCCCGCCCAGCTGGTAGCCGAAGCCGCGCCGGGTCTCGATCACCTCGGCCCCGACCTTGCGCCGCAGCCGCACGACCAGGGCCTCGATGGCGTTGGCGTCACCGCTGTCGGCCACGCCGTAGAGATGCTCGGCCAGCTCCCCGGCCGACACCGCCCGTCCTGGCTGGTGGGCCAGACAGTCGAGCAGGCGGAACTCCAGCGGCGAAAGGCGGATCGGCGCGCCATCGACCGTGGCCGACATCCGCCGGGTGTCCAGCGCCAGGCGGCCGATCTCGATCACCGGCGAGGTTCGCCCCGCCGCTCGGCGAACCAGGCCGCGCAGCCGGGCCAGCAGCTCGCCCATCTCGAAGGGCTTGGCCAGATAGTCGTCGGCCCCCGCCTCGATGCCCTCGACCTTCTCGGTCCAGTCGCCGCGCGCCGACAGGATCAGCACGGGAAAGGCCCGGCCCTCGGACCGCCAGCGGCGCAGCACCGACAGGCCGTCCAGGCGCGGCAGGCCCAGGTCAAGCACCACGGCGACGTAATCCTCGACACTGCCTCGGAAGGAAGCGTCCTCGCCGTCGCGGGCCAGGTCGACCACGAAGCCGGCGGCGCTCAGCGCCCTGACCAGATCGGGTCCGACGACCGGATCGTCCTCGACGACCAGAGCCCGCATCAATCGTTCTCGATCTTCAGAACCACGCCGGTGCGGGCGTCGATGTCCAGTTCGCGGACCCGGCCGTTGCGGCCCAGGATCTTGACCTCGTAGACCAGCTTGCCGTCGTCGTCCTCCAGCTCGACCTTCAGCACGTCGCCGGGGGCGCGCTGTTCGGCGATGGCCAAGATACGGGTCAGCGGCAGGACCTGACCCTGGGCCAGGGCGGTCCGGGCGGCCTCGTGGTCCTTGCTCTTGTGATCGCCGGCCTGAGCCGCCGTGGCGGCCAGCGCCGAAGCGAGCGAGAGGGTGAGCGCGGCGAAGAGAGGGGTGATGCGGTGCTGTTTCATGGACCCGAGGATTTCACGCCCATCCTGACACCGCCCTGACGAACCGCAACGGCGGGATGTCAGCCGCCCACAGGCACAGCTCCTTTCAGGGCGCGGAACAGCCGCGCGGGGGACGCCGCCATGACCGATATCCGCCTTGTGATCCTGACCGGATTGGCCGTGGCGGGAACCAGCGCGCCGGCCCTCGCGGCGCAGGATCCGATCACCCCCTATCCCGCCGCCTATTTCGCCGACGCCCAGCCCTATTCGGCCTTCGACATGCTGACCCGCCTGCCCGGCTTCACCTTCGACGGCGGCGACAGCGACGTGCGGGGCTTTTCCGGCGCGACCGGCAATGTGCTGATCGACGGCCAGCGGCCGACCAGCAAGCAGGAGAGCCTGGAGACCATCCTGCGCCGTATCCCGGCCAAGGCGGTGGTTCGCATCGAACTGATCCGGGCCGGCGCGCCGGGGATCGACATGCAGGGCCGCACCCTGATCGCCAATGTCGTGCGGGTGCGCGCGACGACGACGCGCGGAAGGCTGGAGGCCGCCAGCGCCTTCCACGAGGACGGCGTCACCACCCCGCGCCTGGCCGGCGAGCTGTCGCGGCGACGAGGCGACCGGTTGCTGGACCTGTCGGCCTCGGTCGGGCGCACGGTGGACGACGAGAAGGGCCAAGGTCCGAGGATCCGGACGCGTCCGGATGGAAGCCTGGAACGCGACGCCGTCTATCGCGAGGACAAGGGCGCCCGCGTCGCCGAGGCGGCCGCCGGCTACGAGCGCCAGGCCCTGGGCGGCAAGCTGCGGCTGGACGCCACCGTCAGGAACGAGAAGACCCGCGCTGACATCCAGGAGACCGAGCGCTTTCCCGACCCCTCCGTCGAGACGGTGGTCGAGCGCGAAGATGTGACCGAGGCGGAGGTCGGCGGCCGGTTTGAACGCCCCCTGAACGTCCGATGGGCGCTGGAGACCCAGGCCCTGCACCACGCCACGCGCACGCGGGCCGGCGATCGGTCGGTCGAGGGTTCGGAGAGCTCGGCCACCCGCGTCGCGTCGCGAGCCGGCGAGACCATCGCGCGCGCCCTGCTGCGTCGCGACGGCGCGCGGGCCAGCCTGGAACTGGGCGGCGAGGCGGCGTTCAACAGTCTCGACAGCCGCTCGGCGCTCGAGGAGAACGGCCAAGCCGTCGTCCTGCCGGCGGCCAATGTGCGAGTCGAGGAGCGCCGCGCCGAGGCCTTCGCCACGATGACCTGGCGGCCGCGCCAGACCCTGACGGTCGAGGCCGGGGCCCGCGTCGAGGCCTCGCGCCTGACCCAGACCGGCGACAGCCAACTGGAAAAGACCTTCCTCTATCCCAAGCCGCGCCTGCTGGTGACCTGGGCCCGCGACGCGAACCATCAGCTGCGGTTCGAGCTGGAGCGCCGGGTGGGCCAGCTGGATTTCGAGGATTTCGTCAGCTCCACCTCCCTGACCTCCAACACCATCACCGCCGGCAATCCGGACCTGGAGCCCGACAAGACCTGGCGGCTGGCGGCGACCTGGGAGCGGCGGTTCGGCAAGGCCGGGGCGATCGTGCTGACCGTCCGCCACGACCAAATTTTTGACGCCGTCGACCGCGTACCGATCGTCGGTCCCGGCTATGCCTTCGACGCCCCGGGCAATATCGGCGACGCCACCCGCGACGAGATCGAACTGAACGCCAGCCTGCCGCTCGACGCCCTGATCCTTGGCGGCCTGCTGAAGGCCGACGTCACCGCCCGCCGCAGCCGGGTCGTCGATCCCGCCACCGGCGCGCGGCGCGGCCTGTCGGACGAACCATCGCTGGAAGGCGCCCTGCGTTTCACCCAGGACCTGCCCGCCCGGCGCCTGCGTTGGGGCGTCGACGCCATCCTGGCCGAAGAGAAAATGGAATACCGGTTCGACGAGGTGCGCACCGATCGGGTCGGCGCCCGCTGGTCAGCCTTTGTCGAGACCCGTCCCGCCCCGGCCTGGAACCTGCGGCTTGAGATCGACAACCTGACCAGCGGCAAGGTCGACCGTCGGCGCGAGCAATATGCGGGCCTGCGCGGCGCGGCGCCGCTGAAGCGGATCGAGACCCGCGGCCTGGACCACGGGGCGTTCGCCGGCGTGACCCTGCAGCGAAGCTTTGGGGGCTAGGCCGCCTTGCGGGCCGCGCCGCCCATGGCCCGCCAGCGCTCGCGCTTGGCCAGGGCGCGTTCCAGGGTGATGCGCTTGACCGGCAGGCCCTTGCGCAGCTTGACCCAGGTGAACTCGCTGATGCCGAACACGTCGAACAGATAGCGGTCGGTGATGGCCGGCAGGCTGGCTCGCAGGTCGGCGAACTCTTCGGCGGTGACGGTGACAAGGTCGAGCATGGCGGTCGTGTCCTTTTGGCGCATGCGGGATCGACGAGCGGCCGGGGTCGGCGCTCGTTACAACGGTTTGGTTACAGATGTAAGAACGTTAGGCGGTCTCGACCGGCCTCAACTCGTGCAGCAGGGCGGCGCTGAGCTGCGGCGTCACGGCCAGGACCGTGCCGTTCATCAGGTCCAGCGGCCGGCCCAGGGTGTCGGTGACGACGCCGCCGGCCTCGCGGACGATCACCGCCCCAGCGGCCATGTCCCAGGCGCTGACCGACTGCTCCCAATAGGCGTCGAAGCGGCCGCAGGCGACATAGGCCATGTCCACCGCCCCCGCGCCCAGGCGGCGCACGCCCGACACGCGGTCGGTCAGGCGCTTCATCTCGGCGTGGAACTGCTCCTGGCGCGGCTTGCCCATGAACGGGATGCCGACGCCCAGCACGGACTGCTCCAGGCCCTGGCGGCTGGAGACCTGGATCGGCGCGTCGTTGAGGAAGGCCCCCTGGCCGAGCTCGGCCCGGAACATCTCGTCCAGCATCGGCACGTAGGTGACGCCGGCGATCACCTCGCCGTCGCGGGTCAGGGCGATGTTGACCGCCCAGATCGGCAGGCCGATCAGGAAGTTGGCGGTGCCGTCCAGCGGGTCGCAGATCCAGGTGTGCGAGGCGTCGGCGCCGGGGACCACTCCGCCCTCCTCGCCCAGGAAGCCGTAGTCGGGATAGGCCTCGGCGAGGATGGCCTTCACGGTCTGCTCGGCGCGGACGTCGGCGATGGTGAAGGGGTCGGCCGGGCCGTTCTTGTGCTTGATCTCCAGGGTGGCGATCTCGGCGAAGTCCTGTTTCAGGCGGTCGCCGGCGGCCCGGGCCGCGCGCAGCATGGTCTGGATCAGGGGGGAGGGCTGGCTCACGATCAATCTCTCAGCTTCGTGCGCCACAGGCTGGTGGCGAGGGTCAGGGACAGGGCCGAGGCGCCGATCCAGAACAGGATGGCCGGCCCGAAGTCGTAGTGGCGCACGCCGTCGACGACGCGCATGCCCTTGTCGATCAGGGCGCCGCTGATCTGTTCCTGGAGGGCGGCGCCGATGTAGCTGAACACCCCGATCAGGCCCATGGCCGCCCCGGCCACCCGCTTGGGGCAGATGTCGGTGGCGAACAGCCCGCCCAGCGAGGTGACCAGGGCCGTCATGCCCAGGCCGAACAGGATCATGCCGGCGATCAGCACCGGATAGGTGTTGGGGCCATAGAAGATTATCCCCAGCCCCACCAGCTCCAGCACCCCGAACAGCAGGTTGGCGGGCGGGCGGCGGGCATTGAACAGCTTGTCGGAGATGAAGCCGTAGCCGATGGCCCCGAAGATGCCGGCCAGGGTGCTGATCATCAGCATGCCGCCGGCCTGGGCCAGGGAATAGCCCCGCGCCTCTTGCAGATAGAGCACGCCCCAGCTGTTGATGGCGTAGCGGGTCACGTAGATCAGGGCCGACGACAGGGCCAGGGCCCAGACCGCCGGGATCTTCAGGATCTGGAGCTGGGTCTTGAAGGTGCCGCCGGCCGCCGACTTGGCCTTCTCGGCCTGCCAGTGGTCGTTGCGCCAGTCGGCGACGGGCGGCAGGCCCAGGGTGCGGGGCCTGTCCTGGATCAGCAGGTAGCTGCCGATCGCGACCAATACACCGCAGAAGGCCGGCGCCCAGAAGCCGTAGCGCCAGCCGAACGCCCCGACCACGCCGCCGACCGCCACGAAGGTCAGGCCCTCGCCGATCGAGTGGGCCGTGCTCCAGATGCCGTAGTATCGGCCGCGCTCGCGGTTGGAGAACCACTGGGTCATCGACACCACGCCGGCCGGAGCCCCGAAGCTCTGGAACCAGCCGTTCAGGCCCCACAGCACCGCCGACAGCGCCACGGTGGTCGAAAAGCCCATGCCGATATTGGCGATGGCCGAGATCAGCACGCTGAAGGCGAAAAACCGCTTCATATTGGCGTGGTCGGCCAGGAAGCCGTTGGTGAGCTTGCCGAAGGCGTAGGTGTAGAACAGGGCCGAGCCGATCAGACCCAGCTCGGTGGGGGTGAAGATGCCCGCGTCGATCAACGGCTTCTTGACCACGCCCAGAGCCAGCCGGCAGGTGTAGGACAGGCCGTAGCCCAGGGTGATTGCCACCATGATCCGGAAGCGATGACGCTTGTAGAGCGTATCGATCGTGCCCTGGTCGCCCAGTAGCGGGGCGTCGAGGCCGGGCGCGAAGAACTTCAGCAAGGCGGTCATGATGCGGATCGTCTCCCCGGTTCCCGCGACGCTTCGAACGGCGTCGTCATCGACCTCATTCGAACAAGCTATTTCATTTCAAATCTGAATGGAAGATTTTTTCTACTTTGGGAACGATTTGGAACGCGCAAAAAGAAAGGCCCCGAACCCGGAGGTTCGAGGCCCAGTTCAGCGCACGCGGGAGCGCTTTCATCGGGGGAGGAGCCCGAAGTCAAAGGGTGGGAATGATGAAGCTCTGGTCCAGCACGGCCCCGCCCTTGGGCCAGCGCTGGGTAACGGTCTTGGTGCGGGTGTAGAACCGCACGCCGTCCAGGCCGTACTGGTTGAGGTCGCCGAAGCCCGAACGCTTCCAGCCGCCGAAGCTGTGATAGGCGACCGGCACGGGGATCGGCACGTTGATCCCGATCATGCCGACCTCGACCTGGTCGGCGAACTCGCGGGCAGCGTCGCCGTTGCGGGTGAAGATCGCCACGCCGTTGCCGTACTGATGGCGCGAGGCCAGGGCGATCCCCTCGGCCAGGGTCTCGGCGCGGACCATCTGCAGCACGGGACCGAAGATCTCTTCCTGGTACGAACGCATGGTCGGCTTGACGTGGTCAAACAGGGTCGGGCCGACGAAGAAGCCCTCCTCGTGGCCTTGCAGGGTGAAGCCGCGGCCGTCGACCACCAGCTCCGAACCCTCGTCGACGCCCATCTGGATGTAGTTTTCGATCCGCGCCTTGTGGGCGGCGCTGACCACGGGGCCGTAGTGGGCGTCCTTGTCGGTGCTGACGCCGACGCGGAGACCCGCGATCGCCGCGACCAGCTTCTCGCGCAGGGCGACGGCGGTCTTCTCGCCGACCGGCACGACCACCGGCAGGGCCATGCAGCGCTCGCCGGCCGAGCCGTAGGCCGCGCCGATGATGTCGGCCACCGTCTGGTCCAGATCGGCGTCGGGCAGGACGACACCGTGGTTCTTGGCCCCGCCCATGGCCTGCACGCGCTTGCCGTTGGCCCCGGCCCGCGAGAACACCGATTGGGCGATGTCGGAGCTGCCGACGAAGCTGACGGCCTTGATGGTCGGATGGTCGAGGATCGCCTCGACGCAGTCCTTGTCGCCGTGCACGACATTGAGGATCCCCGGCGGCAGGCCGGCCTCCAGCAACAACTCGGCCAGGCGAACCGGCACCGACGGATCGCGCTCGGACGGCTTGAGGATGAAGGCGTTGCCGCAGGCGATGGCGGGTCCCATCATCCACATCGGGATCATGGCCGGGAAGTTGAACGGGGTGATTCCCGCCACCACGCCCAGCGGCTGGCGCATCGAATAGACGTCGATCCCCGGACCAGCCCCTTGGGTGTATTCGCCCTTCAGCAGGTGCGGAATCCCGCAGGCGAACTCGATCACCTCAAGCCCCCGCAGGATGTCGCCCTTGGAGTCGGCGATGACCTTGCCATGCTCGGACGACAGCAGGTGGGCCAGCTCGTCCATATTGGCGTTGAGCAGGCGCACGAACTCGAACATCACCCGCGCCCGGCGCTGGGGATTGGTAGCGGCCCAGGCGGGTTGCGCGGCGGCGGCGTTGGCGATGGCGGCGTCCAGCTCGCTGGCCGAGGCCAGGGCGACCCGCGCCTGAACCTGGCCGGTGTTGGGATCGAAGACGTCGCCGAAACGGCCGGACGTACCCTCGACGGCGCGACCGCCGACGAAGTGGGGAATGCTGCGCATGACGCGCTCCTTCTTGGTGACTAGGCCTTGCGGGCGATCCAGTCGTGGGCCGGGTCGTTGCGGAAGATCCACTGGCGGTGCGGACCGGCCATGACGTTGAGATAGTAGAGGTCGTAGCCGTGCGGGGCGCCGACCGGATGGTAGCCGCGCGGCACCATCACCACGTCGCCGTCCTGCACGCAGACCGTCTCATCCAGGCTGCGGTCGTCAGTATAGACGCGCTGGAAGGCGAAGCCCTGCGGCGGGTTCAGGCGGTGATAATAGGTCTCCTCCAGCGCGGTCTCCTCGCCGTCGGTCGCCGTGTCGTGCTTGTGCGGCGGATAGCTGGACCAGTGGCCGCCGGGGGTGATCACCTCGACCACCAGCAGGCCGTCGGCCGGCGCGCTCTCGGGCAGGATGTTGCGGACGTGACGGACGTTCGTGCCCTTGCCCCGCACTTCGCGCGGCATGTCGCCCGCCGCGATCAGGCGGGGCGGCAGGCCGGGCTTGCCGGGGGCCGAGCAGACGGCAAGCTCCACCGCCGTGACCGCCGTGACCGCGAAGGTCGCCCCGGCCGGCGCGTAGACCACGCCGGGGGCGGCGTCCTCGAACACGCTCGCCCGGCCGCCGATCTCGCCGAAGTCGCGCACACCGGCGGTGACCGACGCCTTGCCGCTCATGACCACCAGACAGGCCTCGCGATCGACGTCGCCGCCCTCGAACCGTTGGCCGGGCTCGAGCGTGACGACCTTGAAGCCGACATGGGTCCAGCCGGCCGATTGGGGCGTGACTTCCAGCACCGCGCCGGAAGCGTCGGGCGCGTGGGGACGGACGAGGAGGTTGACCATCGCTAGGCCGCCTTCAGCCCGGCGGCGGCCGCCTCGCGCTTCAGGGTCGCCAGGCCGATCTCACCATACTGGCGGGGATCAGCGATGGCCGGGTCCTGCTCGGCCTCGACGATGATCCAGCCGGAGTAGCCGATCTCGGCCAGGGCCTGCATCACCGCGCCGTAGTCGAGATAGCCGTCGCCGGGCACGGTGAACATGCCGGCCAGCACGCCATCGAGAAAGCTGCCGCCGCCGCGCGAGATCACCTTGCGGAACACCTCGCTACGGATGTCCTTGCAGTGCACGTGGGCGACCCGGTGTGGATAGGAGCGGATCATCGCGACCGGGTCCAGTCCGCCAAGCGCCGCGTGGCCGGTATCGACCGTCAGGCCGACGGACGGGCCGGTATTGGCCAGGAAGGCTTCCAGGTCCTCGGGCCGCTCGACCACGGTGCCCAGGTGGTGGTGGTAGGCGAACTTCAGGCCCTGGCCCTGGATGTAGTCGGCCACCTTGGTCAAGCGCGCCCCGAACGCCTTCCAGCCCTCCGCGTCCAGGCGCGGCGTGGCCGACAGCGCCTTGGACTTGTCGCCGTGGATGGCGTTGCTGGTCTCGGCGTGGACGAAGACGGTGCTGCCCATGGCCTTCAACAGGGCCAGGTGCTTTTGCAGCGCGGCGATCTCGTCGTCGGCCGACTGGACCAGCAGGTTGCCGCTGTACCAGCCGCCGACCAGGGCCAGGCCATAGCTGTCGAGCAAGGGCTTGAGCACCGCCGGGTCGCGGGGGAACACCCCGCCCAACTCAATCCCGGTGAAGCCGATGGCCTGACAGTCGGCCAGCACCTTCTCCAGCGGGGTGTCGCCGCCCAGCTCGGGCATGTCGTCGTTGATCCAGGCGATGGGGCTCACGCCGAAACGGATGGTCATGGCGTCAGTCTCCCGTACGCTGTTGCTTGATCTTGTTTTCGTAATCGGCCCGCGCGGCGTTGACGGTCGGGCGCGCCGAGACCTCGGGCACGGCGACGTCCCACCAGGCCCCGCCGCCCTCGGTCGTCGGCATCGGGTCGGTGTCGATGACCACGACATAGGTCCGGTCGCTGGCCTTGGCGCGTTGCAGCGCCGCCTCGAGTTCGGCGAGGCTTCCCACCTTTTCCGACCGCGCGCCGAGGCTCTTGGCATGGGCGGCGAAGTCGATGTCGGGCAGGGTCTGGTGGACCGTATCGACCAGCAGGTTGTTGAACGGCGCGCCGCCGGTCGCGGCCTGCAGGCGGTTGATGCAGGCATAGCCGCGGTTGTCCAGGACCGTGACGATCAGCTTGGTCCCCAGCATCACCGAGGTGGCCAGTTCGGAATTGAGCATCAGGTAGCTGCCGTCGCCGACCATCACATGGACCTCGCGGTCCGGCGCGGCCATCTTGACGCCCACGGCGCCGGCGATCTCGTAGCCCATGCACGAGAAGCCGTATTCGACGTGATAGCCGCCGGGTTGCTTGGTGCGCCACAGCTTGTGCAGCTCGCCCGGCAGGCCGCCGGCCGCGCAGACCACCACCGCGTCGTCGGACGCCGCCCGCGACACCGCGCCCAGCACCTGGGCGTCGGCCGGCAGGGCGCGGTCGTCGGACGCCGTGGCGGCGTCGAAGATGGCGTTCCAGCCGGCGATGCGGCCGGCGCTCTCGTCGGCCCAGGCGGCCGGAGCCTTCCAGCCGTCGAGCCGCTCGCCCAGGGCGGCGATCACCGCCCCGGCATCGCCGACCACGCTGGTCGCGCCGTGCTTGTGGGCGTCGTGGACCGCGACATTGACCTGGACCAGCTTGCGGCCCGGCGCGCCGAACAGGGCGCGTGAACCGGTGGTGAAGTCCTGCAACCGTGTACCGATGCCGACGATCAGGTCGGCGGCCTCGGCGGCGGCGTTGGCGGCCGACGAGCCCGTCACCCCGACGCTGCCGAGATTGCGCGGATGGTCCCAGACCAGGCCGCCCTTGCCGCCTTGGGTCTCGGCGACCGGCAGGCCGGTGTCGAAGGCCAGGGCCGCCAGGGCCGCCTCGGCGCGGGCATAGAGCACCCCGCCGCCGCTCACGATCAGCGGCGCCTTGGCGGCCTTGATCAGGGCGACGAGGTCATCCAATTCGCGGGGATCGGGATGGGGGCTGCGAATGCGCCAGACGCGCCTCTCGAAGAAGCTCTCCGGATAGTCGAAGGCCTCGGCCTGGACGTCCTGGCAGAAGGCCAGGGTCGCCGGCCCGCAGGTGGCCGGGTCCAGCATGGTGGCAAGCGCGCGCGGCAGGCAATCCAGGATCTGCTCGGGCCGGACGATGCGGTCGAAATAGCGCGACACCGGCTTGAAGCAATCGTTGGCGCTGATGGTGCCGTCGCCGAAGTCCTCGACCTGCTGCAGCACCGGATCGGGCCGACGACTGGCATAGACGTCGCCCGGCAGGAACAGCACCGGCAGGCGGTTCACATGCGCCAGGGCGGCGGCGGTGACCATGTTGGTCGCGCCGGGGCCGATCGAGGTGGTGCAAACCATGGCCCGCTCGCGCCGCGACTGCTTGGCGAAGGCGATGGCGGCATGGGCCATGCCCTGTTCGTTGTGGGCGCGCCAGGTCGGCAGCACGTCGCGCACGCCGTGCAGGGCCTCGCCCAGGCCGGCGACATTGCCATGGCCGAAGATCGCCCAGACCCCGGCGAAGTACGGAACCTCGCCCGCGCGGGTCTCGACATATTGCCGGCTCAGCCAGCGGACGGTCGCCTGGGCGGCGGTGAGACGGATACTAGCCATTACGCGGCCTTCTCCCCGGCGGCGCGCAGCCGCCGCCAAGCGTCGACCAGCACCTTGAACTTGTCGGCCAGGGCCACGACGGCGGCCTCGTCGTCGATGCGGTCGCTCAGCCATTCGCGAGCGACATCGTAGAAGATGGTCCGGCCCACGGCGAAGCCCTTGATAATCGGAAACGGCGCGGCGACCTCGAACGAGGCCAGCAGTTCGGCCTCCGGCGCCGACAGGCCCAGCAGCACCACGCCCCGGCACAGGGGATCGTTCTCGTTGACGGCCGCGGAGATCTCGCGCCAGGCGGCGGGATCGGAGACCGGCTCCAGCTTCCACCAGTCGGGACGCACGCCGATCGCGTAGAGCCGGCGGATGGCGCGGGCCACGGTGCGATTGTCGCTGTCCAGGCCCTTGGGCAGGATCACCTCGACCAGCAACTCGTGGCGTGTCTTGCGGCAGGCGTCGAACAGCCGGAGCAACTGGCGCTCCTGCTGCTCGCGCAGTTCGACCGCGTCGTCGGGGTGATAGAAGACCAGGCACTTGACCACGTGGTTCAGCGGCCATTCGGTCAGCTCGGTGGCCACGTCGGCCGAACTCTCGAATTCCAGCGGCCGCGACTTGGGCAGCTCGATCGGACGGCCGATCCAGTAGGGATGGTCGCCGGCCTGGGCCAGGGCGTCGAAGCCGAAGCGGCCGTCCAGCAGCACGCCGAACCGGGGGTCTCCGCCCGCCACCTTTTCGACGGCGCGCAGGGCCAGGGTCTTGAAGTGCGGGATCCGCGCGGCGTCGCCCCCGGTCTCGGCGATCAGGTCCTCGAACTGGCTGCGATGGTCCATGGCCAGGACCGTCAACTCCTCATGGACGCCCTGCCGGGTCGTGGCCCAGTGGGTGTGCTCCAGGTCAGTGTCTTCACGCAGGCGGAACGGCCGCTCGCGCTCGCCCAGGAACTGCTCCAGCTCGATCCAGGTCGGCATGGCCGGGGCGCAGCCGTGGCGCGAGACGACAATCGCCCCGCAGGCATTGCCCCATTCGCAGCAGGTCTCGACGCTTTCGCCCCGCAGCCAGCCGCGCAGGAAGCCGGCCATGAAGGCGTCACCGGCCCCCAGAACGTTGAACACCTCGACCTTGAAGCCCCGGGCGCTGACGCCCTGGTCCAGGGTGTCGGGCACCACGCCCGGGAAGGCGACGCAGCCGTCCGGGCCGCGCTTGCAGACCAGGAGGGCGTCCGTGCGTTCACGGATGGCGCGCAGGGCGGCGATGGTGTCGGTCGTGCCGCCCAGGATGTGGATCTCTTCCTCGGTCCCGACGATCAGGTCGCAGAGGGTCAGCACCTCTTGCAGCTTGCGGGTGACGTCCTGGTTCTCGACGAAGCGGTTCTCGCCGGCGTCCTTGCCGGTCAGGCCCCACAGCACCGGGCGGTAGTCGATGTCGAAGGCCACCCGGCCGCCGGCCGCCTTGACCGCCTTGGCCGCCTTCAGGCTGGCCGCGTACACATTGGGCTGGGACAGGTGGGTGCCGTTGATCAGCACCGCGCCGGCCTGGGCGAACCAGGCGGCGTCGACGTCGTCCTCGGTCAGCGCCATGTCGGCGCAGTTCTCGCGGTAGAAGATCAGCGGGAAGGTGTCGCGGTCGCGGATGCCCAGGATCACCAGGGCGGTCAGGCGCTCGGCGTCGGTCAGCACGCCGGCCACGTCGACACCCTCGCGGGCCAGCTGTTCGCGGATGAAACGGCCCATGTGGTCGGCGCCGACCCGGGTCAGCAGGCCGGTCTTCAGGCCCAGCCGCGCGCCGCCCGAGGCGGTGTTGGTCGGACTGCCGCCCAGATACTTGGCGAACGAGGCCATGTCCTCCAGCCGCCCGCCGATCTGCTGGCCGTAGAGGTCGACGCTGGAGCGGCCCACGGCGATCAGATCGAGAGTTTTAGCGTCCTGAGCCATGCCGGTTCCACGTCACTTCAAGCCGATCTGCGCCGGCGATATGTAACGCATATTCTAACTCTGGAACGCTTGCAATATCCATTTCATTCCGGAGGCAAAATGGAACAAGCCGTTCAGCCCGACTTCGACGCCTTGGCCGCGCGCCCCTTGCTCCGTGAACTTTCGAAGGCGAATCCGATGACCAGGGCCTGGGCCAGGCAGATCGAGGCGGCTAACGAGCGGAAGGTCCGCACCTCTGATTCGCGCACGTGCAGCACCAGGGTGGCCGGCTTGGCGATCGGGCTGACCAGGCTGTCGCTGATCGACAGGATCGACGCCCCGCGCGCCGCGGCCATCTCGACCGCCTGGATCGTCTCCTCGGCATAGGGGTGGTAGCTGACGGCGATCAGCACGTCTTTCGGCCCGATGGTCTGGACCTGCTGTTTGGTCAGGCCCGCCACGCCGTCGATGAACAGGGTGCGCTTGTTCACCTGTTGCAGCGAATAGGCCAGATACGAGGCCACCGGGAACGAGCGACGGAAGCCCACCACATAGACCGTCTCGGCCTTGTCGATCAGCTTCACGGCCTGGGCCATGTCGGCTTCGCTGACCGTCTGGGCCAGGTTCTGCAGGGCCAGGGTGTTGCCCTCGACGAACTCCGACAACACGTCGGCCCCGCCCTCGGGCTTCTTGGCCACCGCCTCGTTGAAGTGGCGCACCCGCTCGCCATAGCCCAGGGCCGCGTGACCGGACAGCAAGCCGTCGCGGAACAGCCGCTGCATCTGGCTGGCCCCGGGATAGCCGAAGGTCTTGGCGAACCGCACGATGGCCGAGGGCTGCACGCCGCAGCGCTCGGAGATCACCGCCAGGGTCTCCAGCGCCATCTCGTTGGGCTCGTCCAGCACATAGCGGGCGATCTGCTGCAACCGCTTGCTGAGCGAGTCGTAGCGCTCGAGGATCGCGGCTCGCAGTTCCTCGGCCGTCTTCGGCGCGGCCGTCATCGCTTCACTCATCGTTCCCTCGACATGATCGCTTCAGGTTTAGAATATCCGTTCCGCGCACGAACACAAACGCACCAGAATCGCAGGTCCGTTCCACTTTCTGTCTGGAAGGAATTTTTGTTCCATATTACACAACCATGGAACACGGCCGTTCGATTGAGCCGCGACGGGGAATGAAGCGATGATCAAGGTGGCGCAACTGGGCGCGGGACGGATGGGGGCGATCCACGCCCGCAACGCCGCCGCCAACCCTCGGCTGGACCTGGTCGGCCTGGTCGACCCCCGCCCCGAGGGCGCCGGCCCGCTGGCGGCCGAACTGGGCGCGGCGCTGATGACCTTCGACGCCGTCCTGGCCGATCCGGACATCCGCGGCGTGATCGTCGCCAGCTCCACCGACGCGCATCTGGACAATGCCCTCAGCGCTCTACGCGCCGGCAAGTTTGTCTTCTGCGAGAAGCCGCTGGACCTGGACCTGGCCCGTCTGCTCGCCGCCTCGGGCGAGCTGGAAAAGGCGGAGGGCAAGCTGTTCGTGGCCTTCAACCGGCGTTTTGATCCGCACTATCGGGCCCTGAAGGCCAAGATCCAGAGCGGCGCGATCGGCCAGCTGGAAAGCCTGCACATCATCAATCACGACCCGGCCACCCCGCCCCCGGCCTTCATTCCGACCAGCGGCGGTCTGTTCAAGGACTTCACCATTCACGACTTCGACCTGGCGCCGTGGCTGATGGGCGAGCGGCCGGTGCAGGTGTTCGCCTGGGCCAGCTGCCTGATCGATCCGGAGATCGGCCGCCTGGGCGACGTCGACACTGCTAAGGTCGTGTTGACCACCGCCAGCGGCCGCCTGTGCATGATCAGCAACAGCCGCCGCAGCGGCTATGGCTATGACCAGCGCATCGAGGCCTTCGGCTCCAAGGGCGCGGCCCGGGTCGACAACCTGACCAACACCGCCGTGTCGGTGTGGGGCGAGGCCGGGGCCCAGGCCGACCGGTTCCCCTACGCCTTCATCGACCGCTATGCCGGGGCCTATGCCGGCGAGATGGACCACTTCGCCGACATACTGGCGGGCAAGGCCAAGCCGGAAGCCGGCTTCGCGGCCAGCGTCGCCTCGCTCGAACTGGCCGAAGCCGCCGCCCGCTCGGCCGCGACCGGCGCACCCGTCAGACTCTAGAGTATCGAGGTTCCCATGCACGACATCGCCATTTTGGGCGCCGGCCGCATCGGTCGCATCCACGCCAAGAACGTCGGCGGCCAGCCAGGCCTGCGGCTGAAATACGTGGTCGATCCGGTCGCCGCGGCAGCCGACGGCCTGGCCGCCGAGACCGGCGCCAGCGTCACCGACCTCGACACCGCCCTGAACGATCCGTCGGTGACCGGCGTCATCGTCGCCAGCTCGACCGACACCCACCTGGACTACTGCCTGAAGGCCGTGGCGGCCGGCAAGGCGGTGTTCTGCGAGAAGCCGATCGACCTGGACCTGGCCCGCGCTCGCTCGGCCCAAGGCATGCTGGGCGGCAAGGACGTCAAGCTGTTCCTCGGCTTCAACCGTCGCTTCGACCCCAACTTCCAGGGCCTCAAGGCGCGCCTGACCGGCGGCGTCGTGGGCGCGCTGGAGACCGTGCACATCACCAGCCACGACCCGGCCCCGCCGCCGGTGTCGTACGTCAAGGTGTCGGGCGGTCTGTTCAAGGACATGGCCATCCACGACTTCGACATGGCCCGCTGGCTGCTGGACGAACCCGTGACCGAGGTGTTCGCCGCCGCCAGCTGCCTGGTCGATCCGGCCATCGGCGAGGCCGGCGACGTCGACACCGCCAAGATCCTGCTGCGCACCGCCGCCGGCAAGATCTGCGTGATCTCCAACAGCCGCCGCAGCGGCTACGGCTACGATCAACGCATCGAGGCCTTCGGCGCCAAGGGCCTGGTCCGCGCCGACAACGTCATGGAAAGCACCGTCAGCGTCTGGGGCGAGGCCGGCGCGTCCAGCGACGCCTTCCAGAACTTCTTCCTCGACCGCTACGCCGAGGCCTATCGCCGCGAGATGGCCCACTTCGCCGCCATCCTGCGCGGTGATGAGCTGCCGTCAGTGGGCTATGTGGACGGGGTGGAAGCCTTGGCCTTGGCCGAGGCGGCGGGTCAATCGGCGAAGACTGGGCAGGTCGTGAAGCTGTAGCACACTGCACTTGCCCCCTACGGATCGCTTCGCGATCGTCTTCCCCCATAGGGGGAAGAGCCTAAGCGGCGAGGCTCCGCCTCCTATGGGGGCGGACAGACCGCGAAGCGGTCAGTTGGGGCAAGTCAGAGCACAAAAAAGAACGGCGGCCTTCTCGCGAAGGCCGCCGTTTTCAGTTTTCACCTAGGTCGGTTTCAGCGCGCGGCGGGGCTGGCCAGCTTGCCGCCGACGATCTTCTGGAAGGTCTCCAGCGGGCACAGGGTGGGCTCGCCCTTCACGCCGCAGCCCGGGATCGGGAAATAGGCGTAGGCCGGCGGATTAGCGGCGGTCAGGGGCTGCAGCTCGCGCAGCTGATCCATGCTCTGGGCGGTATAGAAGGCCCGCACGAAGGCGTGGCCGCCGGCGTCCTTCAGCAGCTCAAAGCCCATCGCGCCGCCGGGGGGCGGATCGTCTCGCGGGTAGTCGGCGCTGGTGAAGTGGACGCCGAGGAAGCCGCGCATTGCCGCGATATTGGTGTCGTGGCCGACCAGCAGGGTCAGGCGGCCGGTGTCGGCCTCGCCGTTCAGGGCCGCCAGGATCCGCTTGGCGACCGGCGCCGCGTAGCGCTCGGCGATGTAGGGCGAGCCGACCTCATAGCGGAACTTGACCGGATGGAAGCGCAGCATGGCCTGGATGTCGGCCTTGGAGGCGCGGCCCCAACCGACCTGGTCCATCGGCTTGCCCTCGACATATTCCAGCAGCACCGTCTGGCCGGCCGTCGAGGCGATCGACAGCGCGCCCTCGATATCCGGACCATCGGCGGGATTGCCCTTCAGCGTCGACGGGCGCTGGGCGATGCCGCAACCGGCCTTGGTGGCCGGATCGCAGCCCAGCACGCGTTGCAAGACGGCGAAATCCTGAGCGTGGACCCGGGCCTCGCTGGCGACGCCGGGCGTGACCCGCTGGGCCGACTTCAGGGCCAGGGCGCCGTCGATCGCCGCCCCCTCGGCCGGGTGGAACACCGGGTCGTTGTCCTCGCTGTCGGGGTGGGCGACGGTGATGCCGCAGCCGGGCTGCAGGCCTTCGACGAAGGCTTCGGCCGTCTTGATCGCCCGCGACTTGCCGCTGGCCCAAACCACGACCTCGCCGGCCGGCGCGCAGCCGGCGCGGGGCAGCAGGCCGCGCGAGCCCAGCAGGGTGCGGTTGTAGACTCCCATCAGCCGCGCGCCCTCGCTCCCGTGCGGGGTCAGGTCACCGAACGGCGTGGTCCAGCTCGACCACGGCTGGGCGGTGGTGCCCTCCGGGGTCGCCGGGGCCTTGGTCGGCGGGCGGACGCTGTGGCGCATCAGCATGACGACGCGCTCCAGCTTGAGATCCGAGGTCGGACCGCCGGAAGCGGCCGGCGCGGCCAGAGCCATCCCGGGCGCGATCAGCATCGCGGCGGCCGTCATCAACATGTTTCGAATCTTCGCCATAAGGCCTCCCTCGCCGCCCGATCTCGCCCGATCTCGCTCGGGGGACCGTCTCTTGTTGACGCAACAATACGAACAGATATTCTATTTTACAACACGGATAGAATTTTTCTTGCATATCCGCCGGATCGTCAGCGTGGCGTCAGCGCCGCCGCTCTAGGCCAGTCGCACGACAATGATGCGACACCACGAAAAGGGGACGACCATGACCTACCGCCGCAAGACGCTCGCCGCCAGCGCTCTGGCCCTGCTTTTCATCGCCGCCGCCCAGCCCTGTCTGGCCCAGGTCGCCGCGCCTATCGGGACCACCGCCCCCACCGCCCAGGGCGGCGCCAACGCGGCCGCCCTGCTCTATAACCGCGCCGATCCGGGCAAAAGCCTCATCGCCGCCACCGGCGAGCTGGGCGGGCTGGAACTGTACGGCCTGGACGGCCGGCGCGTCGGCGCCCTGCCCGGCGGCGAGGTCCATGGCGTCGACGCCCGCGACGCGGTCGTGGCCGTGCTCGACCGCCAGGCCGGCCGCATCCGCCTCTCGGCCTTCGACTTCGCCACCGGCCAGGCTCGCCCGCTCGACGCCCGCCCCCTGATGCTCGGCTATGCCGGCGAGGGCCTGTGCCTGCACAGGAGCGCCCGGGACGGCGCGCTCTACGCCTTCGCCCTTGGCCGCGAGGGCCAACTGGACCAGTGGCTGCTGTTTCCCACGCCCGACGGCCAACTGGACGGACGCCTCGTGCGCCGCCTGCATCTGTCGTCCGAGGCCAAGTACTGCGTGACCGACGACGCCAGCGGCGCCCTCTATGTCGCCCAGAAGGCGGTCGGCATCTGGCGCTACGACGCCGACCCCGAGGCCGAGGCCGTTCCCACCCTGATTGACGCCGCGCGCCTGGGCCACATAGCCGGCGAGACCGGCGGCCTGGCCATCGTCAACGGCGGTCCCCAGGGCGGCTACCTGATCGCCGCCAACGCCGACGCCGGCGACTACACTGTCTATGACCGCGGCCAAGACGACCGCTTCCTGGGATCGTTCCGCATCCAGACGGGCGGCGTCGACGCCGTCGAGGCCCCCTCCGGCCTGTTCGCCCTGCGCGCCCCGGTCGGCCCGGGCCTGCCGGCCGGCGCCCTGCTGGTCACCGACGACCGCAAGGTCGGGGCCGACACCAAGATCCTGTCCTGGGCCGATGTCGCCGCGGCCCTGAAGGTATCACCCGGCCAGGCCGCGCCGCCCGCCGCGCCCAGCACGCTGGCCCTGGTCAAGCCGACGATGGAAACCCAGCCCGTCGCGGGCGGCGGCGACGCGGCCGACGACCCGGCGATCTTCGTCCACCCCACCGACCCGTCGCGCAGCGTGATCATCGCCACCGACAAGAAGGCCGGGCTCTATGTCTACGACCTGGCCGGCAAGCCGCTGCAGTTCCTGCCCGACGGCAAGATGAACAATGTCGACCTGCGGAGCGGCTTCAAGCTGGGCGGCAAGGCGACCACCCTGGTGGCGGCCAGCGACCGCACCCACAAGTCGATCGCCCTCTACACGCTCGATCCCGACACCCGCATGCTGACCAATGTCGCCGACGGCGTGCAGGCCACCGGCCTGTCGGATCCCTACGGCCTCTGCATGTACAAGAGCCGCGAGGGCGCGACCTACGTGTTCATCAGTGATCCCGACGGCCATGTGCGCCAATGGAAGCTGGTCGCCACCCCGGCCGGCAAGGTCCGCGCCGAGCCCGTGCGCGACCTGAAGTTCGACACCCAGACCGAGGGCTGCGTCGCCGACGACGAGACCGGCCGGCTCTATGTCGCCGAGGAAGACGTGGCTCTATGGAAGCTGGGCGCCGAGCCCGCCGCCGGCCAGGCCCGGACCGCCGTGGTCCATGTGAAGGACAACCCCGCCCTGAAGGACGACCTGGAAGGGGTCGGCCTCTACGCCCAGGCGGGCGGCAAGGGCTATCTGGTGGTCTCCAGCCAGGGCAACAACAGCTACGCCCTGTTCAAGCGCGAGGGCGACAACGCCTATGTCGGCGGCTTCGCCGTGATCGCCGACGGTGTGAGCGGCATCGACGGCATCTCCGAAACCGACGGCCTGGACGTCACCAGCGCCTCGCTCGGCGCGGGCCTGGAATCCGGCGCCTTCATCGCCCAGGACGGCCGCAACGTCTCCCCGCCCGAGAACCAGAACTTCAAGCTGGTCCCATGGTCGGCGATCGCGGGGAAGCTGGGGCTGCCGTAGGGGGCCTCACCGTCCCTCCTGCTGACGCTTTAACACAACGAACGTGGACCTGGCGCGAAAGCGGTCGCGGGAACGCCAGGTCATACCTCCCGAACAGCCACCAAAACCATGGCCGACAGCTCGCGCGCGACCGCTTAACCGTTTCCGAGAAACGGCTTTTCGCGGTCTGGAATGTCAGGAGAAAATGGCGCGCCCGGAACGATTCGAACGTCCGACCCTCAGATTCGTAGGCTGCTCATAAGCCTTGGAATCGTTGATTTTTTCAGCCTCTCTTCAAAAAGAAGCCGAGCGGGGCGATGAGGCGGCGCTGGGCGCATTGCGAAGCCAGGCTGTCTTCCGCCGCAAGGAGGGCGCCGATGTGCTCATGGCGACGCCTCCGCGATATGTTCCAGTGAATCGCCCGCGCCGGTACGGGTGACCAGGCCGACGAATGGGACGGCCCTACCGTGCCGTAGGTCGCCCACCGACAGAATGCACTCAGCACGCCCAAGCTATCGCGCGCGCCTCGCCATGGGGGAGATTTCAACGGCGATGAGCCGCAAGGGTGCAGGCCGCCACGAACTCTATCCCTCTCACTATCGAAAATGAGGCGCGAGGGGCATCACGGCCACCGCGTGGGGGATCAGCCCGCCGGTTGGTCAGCGCGCGCGCGAATGGTAGCCGCGCCAAGCCGGGTGGCGGCCTACAACCGGTCGCCTCGACCGTCAGGAACGGGTGTTGTCGGACGTTCGCTGCTTATCGATCCTATGGCTGCTGCGCGCCATTTGCGGACCTTGGCTTGGCGCCGGAAAGCGGATGTTCGACGACGCTCAATGGCGGTGCTCTGACACGGTGAGACCGAGCGGCGTAAAACATATGACGAAACTCGGCCATGAGTCCGATGGCGACAGAAAAGTCGTCTCGGCGCGCTGTGGGTTCGCCGTTGTCGCGCGTCATGCACGGTGAGACAAAACTCCACAAACCGGGCTGACGCCCACTAGGCAGGATCGTGCGACTTACCAGCGAACCAGACCTGCAGGGATTGGACCGGCGCTATCGGCCGGCGCTGATGGCGTTTTTCATGCGTCGCGCCGCCAACCACAGCGACGCCGAGGACATGACCCAGGAGCTGTTCGCCAAGCTCGCGACCTCGTCCACCGGCGAGATGGACAATGCCGACGCCTACATCTTCCAGATGGCCGCCAACCTGCTGCGCGACCGGGGTCGGCGCGAACGGGTGCGGGCCAACTATCGCGCCAGCGTTCATGCCGGCGCGGTCGATCTGGAGCCGCTGGATCCCGCCCGCGTGCTTCTGGGGCGCGAAAGCCTGGGCCAAGTGTCCGACGCCTTGCGCGAACTGCCCGAACGCACCCGCGCCATCTTTCTCCTGTTCCGTCTGGAAGGCATGAAGCAATCCGAACTCGCCGCCCTCTACGGCGTCTCCGTCAGCGCGGTGCAAAAGCACATCCTCAAGGCCATGACTCATCTGACCAAGCGCATGAGGGTCGGCGAATGACCGCCACCCGGTCCGAAGAGCGGCTGGAGGCCGCCCGCGAGCAAGCCGCTCTGTGGTGCGTGCGCCTAGCCGATGAGGCGCTGTCGCCGGCCGAGCAGGCTCAGTTGCAGGCTTGGTTCGAGACCGACGAGGCCCACCGCGGTCTGCTAGACGACGCGGTCACCGCCTGGCGCGCCGTCGAGGAGGAGGCCGCCAGTCCGGGCATGATCGCCCTGCGCGGGGAGGCCTTGGAAGACCTGCGTCGGGCCCAGCGCGGACGGTGGGCGCGGCCTGGCCGCCAGCCAGCCATCTGGACGGCGATCGCCGCCTGCCTGGTTGTGGCCGTCGCCGGCGGCGTCGCTTGGCGCGGCAGCCTGCCCGACGTCTACCGCACCACCGAGGGTGAGCGGCGGATCGTCGAGCTGGCCGACGGCTCGCGCGCTTCGCTCGACAGCGCCACGGTGCTGAAGGTCAAGTACGAACGTGGCCGTCGCCGGCTGTGGCTGGACAGCGGCCGGGCCAAGTTCTCGGTCGCCAAGGACCCGCTGCGCCCGTTCTCGGTGGCGGCCGGCGACAAGCTGGTGGTCGCCACCGGCACGGTGTTCAGCGTCGAGCGGCTGACCGGCCAGATGCGCGTGGTGCTCTACGAGGGCCACGTGGCGGTGCTGGACGACAAGACCGGCCGCGCCGACACCGCCGTTCCGGTCCGCATCGGCGGCGCGCCCGCCGACCGACTGCTGACCCCCGACCACGAGCTGGTGACCTCGACCAAGACCGACGCCACGGTCGTTAGCCAGCTGGACCCAATGCGCGCCAAGGCCTGGGAGAACGGCCAGCTGGTGTTCCAGGACGAGCCCATGGACCTGGCCGTCGAACGCGTGAACCGCTACGCTCGCGACAAGCTGAAGATCGGCGACCCCAGCGTCGCTCAACTGCGGATCAGCGGGGTGTTCACCTCCGGCGACACCGGCGCCTTCGTCGACGGGGTGACGGCCGTGTTGCCAGTCCACGCGGTCGCGGCCAATGGCGTGACCGTGCTGAAAATCGACCGCGGCCAAAAAAATTCCGCACCGGCCGGTGTGTCTTCGACGAGCTGAGGCGTCTCACTTTCCAAAGCGCCGCAATCAACGTCGGCGCGTTTGGGAGGGAAGACACATGCGCAGATCTTTCGACCGCCGTTTGGCCTGGAGCTCCACCGCCGTCGCGGCCTTGATGCTCCTGACCGCCCCCGCCACCGTCCATGCCCAGCCACAACGGGCCACCTACAGCTTCGACATTCCGTCCCAGGACCTGAGCAGCGCCCTGCGCGCCTTTGGCCAAGCCTCGGGCCAACAACTGGCCTTCGATGAGGCCAGCGTGCGCGGCAAGCGCGCCCCGGCCCTGAGCGGCGCCTACACGGCCGAGGCCGGCCTCAAGCGCCTGCTCAGCGGCACGGGCCTCAGCGCCCAGCCGACCGCCAGCGGCGTCTACGCCATTCGTTCCAAGACCCTGCTGGTGGCCACCAGCGCCCAGAGCCAGGCCCAGCCCGCCGCCGCCGCCGTCGAACCCGATCCCGAAACGCCCTCGCAGGTCGAGGAAGTGATCGTGGTCGGCACCCCCGGCGGCAAGGGCATCGACAAGCTATCGGCCAGCTTCGCGGTCACCACGATCAACGCCGACGACATCACCAAGGCCTCGCCCAAGAGCACGGCCGAACTGCTGACCCTGGTGCCCGGCGTCTGGGTCGAGACCTCGGGCGGGGTCGCCGGCGCCAATGTCTTCGTGCGCGGCTTCCCCGCCACCGGCGACGCGGAGTTCCTGACCATCCAGCTGCAGGGCGCGCCGATCTATCCGCCTTCGACCCTGTCGTTCCTGGAGAACAGCTCGATCTTCCGGGTCGACGAGACGGTGTCACGGATGGAGGCCCTGCGCGGCGGTCCCAACCCCATCTTTTCCAACGGCCAACCGGGCCTGACCACCAACTTCCAGCTCAAGGACGGCGGCGAGGAGACCCACGGCCTGGTTAAGCTGACCACCTCCGACTACGATCTGCGCCGTGTCGACGGCGTACTGAGCGGCAAGCTGGCCGACGACCTCTATTTCATGGTCGGCGGCTACGCGACCACCTCGCCCGGCGTGCGCGACACCCAGTTCGACAACGAAGTCGGCCAGCAGTTCACCGTCAACATCACCAAGCGGATGGAGCACGGCAAGCTGAACCTCTACGCCCGCTATACCGACGACCATGGCGCCTGGTACCTGCCGTTCGCGGTCAACGTGCCCGGCATCGACAAGGGCGAATATACTCAGCTGGGCGAGGCCAGCCGCTTCCACACCCTGCAGATCAACGCCGCCGGCGCGACCCGCAATTTCGACCTGGCCGACGGCCGGGGCTTCAAGGGCTATGTGGTCGGCGGCGGGTTCGAGCACGAGTTCGGCGACGGCTGGACCGTGCGCGACCGCTTCAGCCTGACCGACGGCGACGCCAACACCTACGGCCTGGTCGGCGACGGCGCGGCGATCACGGTGGCCGCGCTCAACACCGCGGTCCCGGGCGCGATCAAGACCCGCGGCGGATCGACCCTGGCCTCGAACGACTACGTGCAGAACTGGGGCGCATGGATCGTCGAAAAGAAGATCAAGGCCGTCACCAACGACCTGTCGATCGCCAAGACGGTAGGAACCCACCAGCTGTCGGCCGGCTATTACGCCTCCAGTTTCAGCTCCGACGACTTCTGGACGATCGGCAATGTCGAGCCGATGCAGGTCAAGGCCAATGGCGACTACCTGGCCGCTCCGATCACCTGCGCCAACCTGGCCGCGGCCGGCAGCGGCTCCAGCTGCTTCAAGTTCGGCCTGACCTCGGCCGGCGACGGGCGGGTGGACGCCCTTTACCTGGCCGACTCCTGGCAGGTGATCGATCCGTTGCGCATCGACCTTGGCGTGCGCCGCGAGCGCTTCCAGACAGACTATGTGGTCGACGACGGCCCCGGCTATCCCGACGGCCTGGCCCCGCGCACCACCGACTACAGCAACAGTAAAACCTCCTACACGATCGGGGTGAACTACGACCTCAACAGCATGTCGGGCGTGTTCGGCCGCTATTCGCGCGGCTATAAGTTCCCCAGCTTCGACAACTTCCGCGAAGGCCTGACCGACACCCTGTCGGTCGATCAGTACGAGCTGGGCTACAAGCTGCGCTCCGGCCCGTTCGAGCTCTACGCCACCGGCTTCGCCAACAAGTTCGAGGGCGCCAAGTTCGCCGATGTCGGCGGCATCCAGGAGAGCAACAGCAACAAGGCCCATGGCGTCGAGCTGGACGGCCGCTGGCGCTCGGACTTTGGCCTGTCGCTGGCCCTGAACGGCACCTGGCAGAAGACCGAGATCGTCAAGTCGTCGATCCCGACCAACAAGGGCAACAGCGCCCAGCGCCAGCCCGACTGGATGATCCGCTTCACCCCCAGCTACGACGTCGCCTTGGGTTCGGTGAAATCGACCTTCTACGGCACGGTTAGCGCCGTGGACGATCGCTTCGCCGACAACGCCAACACCCAGGTGCTGAAGGGCTACACCAAG
>FTJN01004060.1_pt1 | contig 56914 bp, 46 predicted proteins | sample 1658361 | NCBI WGS metagenome assembly FTJN01 (sample SAMEA3914819, study PRJEB12502) | metagenome | biome: forest; material: soil | place: Canada | collected 2010-06-26 | depth 0.3 m
CTGATCGCCAAGGCCCCGGGCGACTTCGCCAAGAAGGCGTTCTTCCTGACCACCGGCGCCGAGGCCGTCGAGAACGCGGTCAAGATCGCGCGCTCCGCCACCAGGCGCTCGGCCGTCATCGCCTTCGGCGGCGGCTTCCACGGCCGCACGCTGCTGGGCATGGGCCTGACCGGCAAGGTCGCGCCGTACAAGGCCGGCTTCGGCCCGTTCCCCGCGGAGATCTACCACGCCAAGTACCCGAACGAGCTGCACGGCGTCAGCGAAGCCGACGCGCTGGCGTCCATCGAAGCCATCTTCAAGTACGACGTCGAGGCCGAGCGCGTCGCCGCGCTCATCATCGAGCCGGTGCAGGGCGAAGGCGGCTTCTACGCCATCACGCCGGCGTTCGCCCAGGCGCTGCGCGCGCTGTGCGACAAGCACGGCATCGTCTTCATCGCCGACGAGGTGCAGACCGGCGCCGGCCGCACCGGCACCTGGCTGGCCAGCGAGCAATGGGGCGTCGCGCCCGACATCATCACCATGGCCAAGTCGATGGCCGGCGGCTTCCCCATCTCCGCCGTCATCGGCAAGGCGTCGCTGATGGACGCGCCCGGCCCCGGCGGCCTGGGCGGCACCTACGCCGGCTCGCCGCTGGCCTGCGCCGCGGCGCTGGCGGTGCTGGACGTGTTCGACGAGGAGAACCTGCTGGAGCGCTCGAAGTCCATCGGTGCGCGCCTGACCGCGGGCCTGAAGAAGATCGCCGCCGACCACGAGAGCATCCAGGACGTGCGCGGCCTGGGCTCGATGATCGCGATCGAGCTGTTCAAGGACGGCGACCGCAGCCAGCCCGACGCCGACCTCACGAAGCGCCTGTGCGGCGAAGCCGCCCGACGCGGCCTGATCCTGCTGTCCTGCGGCTCGTACGCCAACGTCGTTCGCGTGCTCGTGCCGCTGACGGCCAGCGACGCGCTGATCGACGAGGGCCTGGCGATCATGGCCGACAGCTTCAAGGCCGTCGCCTGAGCGTTTGGCGCGAGCAAGCGCCAACATCCATCGAAGAGCCGCCCTTGGCCGCACATTCACGGTGCGCCGGGCGGCTTTTCTTTTCGTTGCATTGACTCACGCAAACCCGGCCGTTCATCACGGCGGCGGGGCACCCGCAGCGGGTAGAGTGGACACCGTCACAGGCCCAGGCAGGCGTCGCCGCGCCACGGCCCCAGGAGATTTCGAATGGACATGAAGACTTCCCCCATCGCCACGCTCAACGACGCGGGGCTGCTCAAGACCGCTGCGCTGATCGGCGGCGAGTGGATAGACGGCGCCGCGCGCTTCGACGTCAACGATCCCGCCACCGGCCTGAAGCTCGCCGACGTGCCCAACCTCGGCACCGCCGAGACGCGCGATGCCATCGCCGCCGCCGACAAGGCCTGGCCCGCGTGGCGCGCCAAGACGGCCAAGGAGCGCCATGCGGTGCTCATGAAGTGGTTCTCGCTGATCATGGCCAACGCCGACGACCTGGCGCGCATCCTCACCGCCGAACAAGGCAAGCCGCTGGCCGAGGCCCGCGGCGAGGTCGTCTACGGCGCCAGCTTCATCGAATGGTTCGCGGAAGAAGGCCGGCGCGTGTGCGGCGAGACCATCCCCACCACCGACAACGGCAAGCGCTACCTCGTGCTGAAGCAGCCGGTGGGCGTGTGCGCGGCCATCACGCCGTGGAACTTCCCCATCGCGATGATCACGCGCAAGGTCGCGCCCGCGCTGGCCGCCGGCTGCCCGGTCATCATCAAGCCGGCGGAGCAGACGCCGCTGTCGGCGCTCGCGCTGGCCGAACTGGCCCAGCGTGCCGGCATGCCCGCGGGCGTGCTCAACGTCGTCACCGCCGACGGCGCCAACTCGGTGCTGGTGGGCAAGGCGCTGTGCGAGAGCGACACCGTGCGCCACCTGTCGTTCACGGGCTCCACCGAGGTCGGCCGCATCCTGATGCGCCAGTGCGCGCCCACCATCAAGAAGCTGTCGCTGGAGCTGGGCGGCAACGCCCCGTTCATCGTGTTCGACGACGCGGACATCGACTCCGCCGTCGAAGGCGCGATGGTCTCCAAGTACCGCAACGCGGGCCAGACCTGCGTGTGCGCCAACCGCTTCTACGTCCAGGAGGGCGTCTACGACACCTTCATCGCGCGGCTGGCCGAGAAGGCGCGCGGCATCAAGGTGGGCAACGGCTTCGAGCCGGGCATCAACCAGGGCCCGATGATCGACGGCAACGCGGTGGCCAAGGTCGAGGCGCACATCTCCGACGCGCTCGCCAAGGGCGCCCGCGTGGTGGTGGGCGGCGCCCGCATCGACGACCGCTTCTTCACGCCGACCGTGCTGGCCGACGTGTCGTCGGAGATGCTGTGCACGAGGGAGGAGACCTTCGGACCGCTCGCACCCGTGGCGAAGTTCAAGACCGAGGCCGAAGCGATCGCGCTGGCCAACGACACCGAGTTCGGGCTGGCCAGCTACTTCTACAGCCGCGACGTCGGCCGCATCTTCCGCGTCGGCGAGGCGCTCGAGTACGGCATGGTGGGCGTCAACACCGGCCTCATCTCGACGTCCGAGGTGCCGTTCGGCGGCGTCAAGCAGTCGGGCCTGGGCCGCGAAGGCTCGCACCAGGGCATCGAGGACTACGTCGAGGTCAAGTACCTCTGCCTGGGCGACATCGCCAAATGACGCGTCGCGCCGGAGTGTCCGCGACGAGCGTCGCCGTCGTCGCGCTTCTCGCGTGCGCGCTCGCGGGTGCGCCGGCGCGCGCGGGCTCGCTCACCGTGCGTGACACGACGGGCGCGTGGACCGTCAACGAGGATCCGCAGGCCGACGCCAACGACTTCCTGCTCAAGCACCTCGTCAACGGCACCTCGCCCGACGAACGCTTCGGCCGGGGCGGCCAGACGGCGTTCACGCTGGGTGCCGCCAACGATCCGCCGGCCAGCGTGCGCGTCGACTCGACGCGCCGCACCTGGATGGTCGGCGCCAGCCTCGCGGGCAACCAGCCGCAGCCGATCGTCGCGCGGTTCCTGGCCGACGGCAACGCCGACCTGCACTGGGGCGTGCAAGGCAAGCTGCAGCTGACGCCCGGCGGCGTCGCCGTCAAGCCCAACGACCTGCTGCCGCTGGCCGACGGCTCGGTGCTGGTGGCCGGCGAGGTCACCGGCGTCGCCACGCCGCGCGCCGTGGTGTTCCATCTCAACGCCGACGGCTCGCTCGACCGCAAGTTCGGCTCCGGCGGCGTGTGGCAACGCGCCGGCGACGACGACGCCTCCACCGCCACCAGCCTGGCGGCCAGCAGCGACGGCCTCGCCGTGGTCGCCGTGAGCGTGCGCGGCGCGAAGCCCGGCGCGGAGCTGTGGGCCATGACGGACGTCGCGCCCGCGGTGCTCCAGCGCAAGCCCATGGACGACTCGAGCGACGGCGAAGACCTGCGGGTCGACTGGGTCACCGATCATTGGGTGCTGGCCAACGGCGGCGGCCCCACCACCATCGTGCCGCCCGCGCTGCTCACCAACCGCGCCCAGGCGCCCCAGGCGCCGGCCGCGGCCAGCGATCCCGGCTCGGGCGGATTCAATCCGTTCACCACCGAGGCGGCGTCCGCGCCCGAGGCTGCGCCCGACGACGGCGGCTCGACGTGGAACTGGGTCGTCGGCGCCCTCGCCTTCGTGCTCGTGGCCGCTGCGGGCTACTGGATGATGAACTCCGGCAAGTCGAAGACGGTCGTGCGCAAGCCGCCGACGGACTGAGGCGAGCCGCTCAGTCGTCGTTGGCCGCGCCGGCGATCATGTGGCCCTGTTCGGACACGTTGCCGTTGGACGCCTGGCCCACCGCACGCCGCATCAGCGACGCGGCGTCCTTGCCATGCGCCGGGTACTGGCCGATGCCCACGGTGCCCATCACGGGCAGGTCCTGCCCGGCGACGTTGAACGGCTGCTTCAGCGAAGAAAGCAGCTTGCGCGCCACGCCGTCGGCGTCGGATTCGGCGTCGATCCAGGCGAGCAGGACGCCGTACATGTCAGAGCCCAGCGAGGCCACGACGTCGCTCGCGCGCAGCGCCGCGCGCAGGCGCACGGCGGCCTTGCGGCGCAGCACGTTGGCGGCCTCGACGCCCAGCGCCAGCTCGGCCGCGCGGAAGCCTTCGAGGCGCAGCACGATCAGCGCCATCGCCGCGGGTTCGCGCTCGCGCAGCGCCAGCAGGTGGGTCATGTGCTCCAGCAATTGCGCGTGCGTGGGCAGGCCGGTGGTGAGGTCGGTGCTGAACGCGCGCTTCGCGCTCGCGTCCATGCGCTTGCGCTCGATGGCCACGCGCAGCACCCGGCCCAGGGAGTCGTCGCTCGCGTGGCGCTTGGCCAGCACGTCCTGCACGCCCATCTGCAGCAGCTTGATGCACTGCGCGGGCGTCGGCTCCGGGGCCACGACCACCACGGCGGCATCCATCACCGCATGCGCCAGGCCGGGCCACGCCAGCAGCTTGTCGTAGTCCGCGGGCGTCTTCACCTCGACCAGCAAGGCATCGCACGGGCTGTTGTGCAGCGCATCGGCGACGTCGCCCAGGCCGCGACACGCGTTGACCACGAACGGCCCGTAGGACGACGTGAACAGGTCCGGCGCGACGGCACTGAGGCAGATGACCTGGTAGGGATTTCCCATGGGTGCCAACGTTGGAGTTGCAACGATGATGCCCCAGCTTTGCTGCGGTGCACAGACGGGGAAGCACTGAAGCATCCCCTGAACAAGGCAGCATCGCGCCCGTTCATCGCCGCAATGCAAGACGCCCGGCGGGAACCGGGCGCGGCGTTGGAGCGGGTGATGGGAATCGAACCCACGTATGAAGCTTGGGAAGCTGCCGTTCTACCATTGAACTACACCCGCAGCGCACGCGATTCTACGTGCATCCGGGCCCACGCACGCCAGTGCGCGACGCGCCGGTCAGCGCGCCCCCGTCGCGACCTGGCAGGTGTTGGCCGTGCAGGCCAGGTCCGGCGGCTGGACGACGAGGGCCGAGCACGCGGTCACCGGCGGCGGGGCGATCGCCACGGCGTGGATCGCCAGGGCGCGCTCCTCAGCGGCCGCTGCGCTGGCTGCGTCCGCCGTCGGCGACGCGAGCGAGTAGGGACGATAGTCCACGGCGGTGCAATGAGCCTGCGGCTGCACGAGCTGGAGGTTGGCGCATTGCTGAACGGCAGCGCACGGCGAGGCCGGCGCCAGCGAGATCGCCTCGGCCCGCTTGGCGTTGGCCGCGTCCACGGCCATCTGGTAGTCGTCGGAGCTCGAGTCGCCGCCGCACGAGGCGAGCGACGCCAGCGCGAGCGCGAGCGCGAGGAGCGAGTGCCTGGACATGCGATACGCCTTCCTGATCGGCTGGTGGGGTCCACGACGCGGACCGCCCACCACCGCGGGTTTTAACGATCGCACAGGCGCGTGTCAATCGGCGAGGCTCGCCGCCTTCGCCGAGTCGACGGCGAGCACGCACGCTGCGGCTCAGGCCAGCGAATCGCGCGAGCAGGCCCAGAACGTCCGCAGCAGCGACGCCCCCGGCCCGGTCTGCGCGCTGCCTTTCCAGCGCGCCGCCGCGAGCTCGACGAACTCCTCGGGACCGGGCCGCGACAGGCCCATCGTCCAGTCGCCGAACTCGCGCTCGAGGATGGTCTGGTTCATCAGCTCGTTGATCTGGTAGTGGCTCTCGCTCGCGCGGATGCGCTCGAAGGTCGCCAGGACCGCCTCTTCCTCGCCTTCGAGGTACTGCATGAAATTCCCGTCGCAGTACAGCAGCACGCCCGTGATGCCGTTGAGCGCGTTGCGGCAGCGCGCCTCCGACACGATGCGCTCGAGCTGCTCGTCGAGCAGGTTCCACGAGGCGGCGCTGACGTAGGCGATGGCGTGCATGGGGACCCGGCCGGTCAGGCGAACGCGACGCCGCGCGCGTCGGCGGTCTTGAACGCGGCGACCAGGCCCAGCAGTCCGGCGGCCTGCTGCTTGAGGCTCTCGGCCGCGGCGGCGCTCTGCTCCACCAGCGCGGCGTTCTGCTGCGTGCCCTGGTCGATCGACGCCACGGCCGTGTTGACCTGCTGGATGCCCGTGGTCTGCTCGCCCGACGAGGCATTGATCTCGCCGATGAGGTCGGTCATGCGGCGCACCTGGGCCACGACGTCGTCCATCGTGGTGCCGGCCTCGCCGACGAGCTGCGAGCCCGCCTCCACCTTGTCGACGCTGTCGCCGATCAGGACCTTGATCTCGCGCGCGGCCTGCGCCGAGCGTTGCGCGAGGCTGCGCACTTCGCTCGCGACCACCGCGAAGCCGCGACCCTGTTCGCCGGCCCGCGCCGCCTCCACCGCCGCGTTGAGCGCGAGGATGTTGGTCTGGAACGCGATGCCGTCGATGGTGCCGATGATGTCCGCGATCTTCTTGCTGGACGCGCTGATCTCGCTCATCGTCGTCACCACGCGCTGCACCACCAGGCCGCCCTTGCCGGCGACGTCGGCCGCCGCGGCGGCGAGCTGGCTGGCCGCCCGCGCGCTCTCGGCGCTCTGCTGCACGGTGGTGGTCATCTGCTGCATCGACGCCGCGGTCTGTTGCAGCGCGCTGGCCTGGTGCTCGGTGCGGCTGGACAGGTCCTGGTTGCCCGAGGCGATCTCCGCGGACGCCGTCGCGATGCCCTCGGCCGACTGGCGCACCTGGCCGACCATCGTGACCAGGCTGCCGTTCATGCGGCTCAGCGCGGCCAGCAGCTGGCCGGTCTCGTCGTTGCGATCCACCACGATGCTGGAGCTCAGGTCGCCGGCGGCGACGGCCTCGGCCAGCACCACGCAACGTTCGAGCGGACGGGTGACCGCCGACGCGAGCATCCAGCCCAGCGCCAGCGCGATCAGAACCGCGGCGCTGCACACGATCACCAGCATCGTGCGGTCGCCCGCGAAGCTGGCCTCGGCCATCTTCACGCGCTCGCGCGACACCTCCTGGTCGTAGGCGATGTAGTCGTTCGTGGCCTTGAGCAGCGCCGCCAGCAGGGGACGGCATTCGGCGTTCATCTTGGCGATCGCGGCGTCCTTCTGGCCGTCGAGCGCCTTGCCGACGATGTCGCGCGCGACCGGGCCGTACAGGCCTTCGACCCGCTCGATCTCCGTCAACAGCGCGTGGTCGCGTTCGGTGACGTCGCTCGCCTTCACCACTGCGGCCTTCAGGTTCGCGACCGCCGAAGTGACGTCGCCGTCGGCCTTCAGCACGGCGGTCTTCTCGATTTCCGTGTCCTTGCTCTCGGTGACGAGAACCAGGTTGCGCGCTGCGATCGCGCGCCGCGTGGCCGCGCCGCGCACGTCGGTCGCGAGACGCTCGCGTTCGCCGACGCCCGCCAGATAGTTGGCAAAACGGTCGTTCGAGGCGCCCAGCGAGCGCATCGACAGCGCCGATACGAACAGCACGATGGCGGCGAGGAACGCGAAGGCCAGCATCAGCTTGGTCTTGACGCGCAGGTCGGTGAGTTTCATGAGGGCGGGCTCCGGTTGGGTCAGCACTGTTATCGGAGATGCCGCTTGCCAAAGCAGTCAGGAGCCCGCGACTCCCGCGGCTTGAAAGCGCTTGGTCAAGAGCTCCCTACAGCAAGGCCGCTCAAGGTCGCGCGGCTCAGCGGAAGAACGCGCTGGGCGTCTCCCCGAACTGCCTCTTGAACATCGCCGCGAACGCGCTCGGGCTGTCGTAGCCGAGCGCCAGGGCCACGTCGAGCACCTTGTCGCCGACGGCCAGCCGCTCCAGCCCGTGCAGCAGCCGCGCCTGCTGGCGCCACTGCCCGAAGGTCATGCCGGTCTCGCGCGAGAACAGACGCTGGATCGTCTTCGCGGCGATGCCCAGCGTGGTGGCCCAGTCGGCCAGCGTCGAGACGTCGTCGGGTTGCTCGGCGATGAGCGCGCAGATGCGGCGCAGGCGTTCGTCGGCCGGCTGCGGCAGGTGCAGCGGGAGCACCGGCAGCGCGTGCAGTTCGTCGAGCAGCAAGCGCATCAGGCGGCCGTCGCGCGACTCGAGGCCGTAGGGTTGTTCGACCTCGGTCGCCGCCAGGATCAGCTCGCGCAGGAGCGGCGACACGCCCACCGCGTGGGCCTGACCGGGGAGCTCGGGCGCGGCGTCGGGCCGGACGTAGATGCTGCGCATGTGCACGACGCCGACGCAGCGGATCAGGTGCGCCACGCCGGCCGGCATCCAGATCGCGCGCGTGGGCGGCACGATCCATCGGCCGCCGTCCGCCGCCACCATCATCACGCCGTGCACCGCGTAGACGAGCTGGCCGCGGGCGTGCACGTGCCAGTCGACCACGTGGCCTTCGGGGTAGTCGGTCGCGCGCGTGAACACGGGCTGCGTGCTCGCGTCGATGGCGGCGAGGATCTGCGGGTTGAGGAAGGCGTCGCGGCTGGGCATGGGCTGGAATGTCCTTTTCGCACGGATCGACGCCCAATTGGCGCGAGACAGGCAGGGATGTTATTCCTAAGATCGGCCGTTCGCATCGCCACCGACCCGCTCAACCATGTCGTCGACCGCCGCCACCCTGCCCCCGCCGCCCCGGCCCGCCCGCACCTCGTTCCGCGTGCTGGGCGCGATCAGCACCGCCCACATGATCAACGACATGATGCAGTCGCTGATCATCGCGATCTACCCGATCCTGAAGGGCGAGTTCTCGCTGAACTTCACGCAGATCGGCCTCATCTCGCTCACCTACCAGCTGACGGCGTCGCTGTTCCAGCCGCTGGTGGGCCTGTACACCGACCGCAAGCCGGTGCCCTGGTCGCTGCCGGTGGGCATGACCTTCACCCTCACGGGGCTGGTGCTGCTGGCGTACTCGCCCGACTTCGCCGCGGTGCTGCTCGCGGCCGCGCTGGTGGGCACGGGCTCGGCCATCTTCCACCCCGAGTCGTCGCGCGTCGCGCGCATGGCCTCGGGCGGCCAGCACGGGCTGGCGCAGTCGCTGTTCCAGGTCGGCGGCAACACCGGCAGCGCGCTCGGGCCGCTGGTGGCCGCCGCGGTGATCGTGCCGCACGGCAAGAGCAGCGTCGCGTGGTTCGGCCTGGTGGCGCTGGTGGGCATCGTGCTGCTGTCGCAGGTCAGCCGCTGGTACGCCGCCAACCGCGTCGTCGCGGCCCGGGGCGCGGCGAAGCCGGCGGTGGCCACGCGCTCGCGCGCGCACGTGGCCGGCGTCGTGGGCGTGCTGCTGGTGCTGATCTTCTCGAAGTACTTCTACATCGCCAGCATCAGCAGCTTCTACACCTTCTACCTGATCGAGAAGTTCGGGCTGACCGTGCAGTCGGCGCAGATGCACCTGTTCCTGTTCCTCGCGGCGTCGGCGGCGGGCACCCTCATCGGCGGGCCGGTGGGCGATCGCATCGGACGCAAGCCGGTGATCTGGGGCTCGATCCTGGGCGTGGCCCCGTTCGCGCTGGCGCTGCCGCACGTGGGCCTGGCGTGGACGACCACGTTCACGATCCTGATCGGCCTGATCCTGTCGTCGGCGTTCTCGGCCATCCTCGTCTACGCGCAGGAGCTGATCCCCGGCAAGGTCGGCGCGGTGTCGGGCCTGTTCTTCGGCTTCGCGTTCGGCATGGGCGGCCTCGGCGCCGCGGCGCTGGGCATCCTGGCCGACGTCACCAGCATCGACCACGTGTACAACGTGTGCGCCTTCCTGCCGTTGCTGGGCGTGATCGCGGTATTGCTGCCCGACGTGCGCAAGCCGGCGCACGCCTGACGCGCGCACATGCGAATTTCGAGCAACGTTATGCGCCCGCTGTCCCGATGAGGTGAAGTGCGAGCCCGTAGGATCGAAGGCTGTCCCCAAGCTTTCGAAAGTGCCCGCATGTTCCGTCGCCCTGCCGTCCGTTCCCTCGCTCTCGCGGCCTTCGCGGCCACGGCGTTCGCCGCGCAGGCCGCGCCGGTCACGCTGCTCAACGTGAGCTACGACGTGGCGCGCGAGTTCTACAAGGACTACGACACGGCCTTCATCGCGCACTGGAAGCAGGCGGGCGGCGAGGCAATCGTCGTCAACCAGTCGCACGGCGGCTCGAGCAAGCAGGCGCGCAGCGTGCTCGACGGCCTCGAGGCCGACGTCGTGACGATGAACCAGGCGACCGACATCGACGTCCTCGCCGACCGCGGCGCGCTGCTGCCCGCCAACTGGGCCACGCGACTGCCCAACAACAGCGCGCCGACGACGTCCGTGCCGGTCATCCTCGTGAAGAAGGGCAACCCGAAGGGCCTGCACGATTGGGCCGACCTGGCGCGCGCCGGCGTCAGCGTGGTGATCCCGAACCCGAAGACCTCGGGCAACGGCCGCTACACCTACCTCGCCGCCTGGGGCAGCGTCGTCAAGTCCGGCGGCACGCCCGCCCAGGCGCGCGACCAGGTCTCGAAGATGTTTGCCAACGTCCCCGTGTTCGACGGCGGCGGCCGCGCGGCCACCACCACCTTCGCGCAGCGCAACATCGGCGACGCGCTGGTGACGTTCGAGAGCGAGGTCGAGCTCATCAAGGCCGAGTTCGGCGACAACTTCGAGGCGGTGTACCCGAAGCGCACGATCCTGGCCGAGAACCCGGTCTCGGTGGTCGACAAGGTCGTCGACCGCAAGCACACGCGCAAGGAGGCCGAGGCCTACCTGCAATGGCTCTACTCGGACGAGGGCCAGGAGATCGCCGCGAAGCACGGCCTGCGACCGCGCAACGCGAAGATCCTCGCCGCCCACGCCAAGGAATTCCCGAAGGTCGACACCTTCACCGTCGACGAGGTCTTCGGCAGCTGGAAGTCGGCCCAGAAGACCCACTTCGACGACGGCGGCACCTACGACCAGATCCTGGCGGCGACGCACCGCCAGTAGGCCAGTCGTGTCATTGCGCGCGCAGTCGCGCAATCCACGCGTTGCGGGCCGGCCTGTAGAGGAGTGGATCCTGCGACTTCGCGCAGGATGACGATGCCGTGGCGCCTGGCACGCGAACCGTTCAGCAGGACTTCGCGATCCACTCGATGACACGATCCAGCGCCGGGGTGGCACGGGCGGCGTCGGGATGGTTGACCATCAGCGCCACCGCGTACATCCTGCCGCTGGCCGCCTGCACGTAGCCGGCCAGCGCGCGCGTGTCGAGCAGCGTGCCCGTCTTCAGGAAGGCATGGCCCTCGGCCGCGGTGCCCTGCATGCGGTGCTGCAGCGTGCCGTCCATGCCGGCCACCGGCAGCGACAGCAGGAACTCGCGCAGTTGCGGCGCGTGCCACGCGTTGGCGAGCAGGTGCACGAGCGCACGCGGCTTCGCGCGTTCCCCGCGCGAGAGGCCCGAGCCGTTCTCCACCTGCACGTCGCCCGCCGCCAGGCCCTGGCGCGCGAGCCACTCGTGCATGCGCGCCTGCGCGTCGGGCAGCGTCGCCGCGCGCAGCGGGAAGCCACGCGACAGCGCGAGCATCAGGTGGCGCGCCGTGACGTTGTTGCTGGACTTGTTCATGTCGTGCAGCACCACCGGCAGCGGCTGCGACAGGTGCACGGCCCACGGCAGTTGCTGCCGGCCGTCGGCACCGGTCGGAATGAGCGTCGCGCCGACCTGGCGCGCGCGCTCGACCACCGTGCCGCTGAGCGAGCCGCCGGCCTCGGCCCACAGGCCGGCCAGCGCACGCGTGGTGAACATGGCGGGCGCCTCGGGTACCAGCACCAGCTCGCGATGGCCGCACGCGGCGCTCCACGAGCCGGTCACGTCGAGGTGCGCGCCGGCGGCGTCGTCGGCCATGCGCGCCGTCGCGGCGCAACCGCCGCGCATCGCGACCTTGTTGACGATGCGCACGCCGGCCAGCGGCGGCTCCAGCGCCACCGCCGCCTTGGCGCCGCGCGCGGGATCCACGCCCACGTGCAGCAGGCCCTCGTCGATCGCGAACGCGTCCGGGCGCACGTGGTACGCGCGGCCCGTGCTGGGCGGCGGCGTGTTGGCGAAGTCGTCCTCGGTGAGATCGAAGGCGTAGCGGTCGAGCACGATGTTGCCGGCGATGCGCTTGAGGCCTTGCGCGCGCAATTGCGCGAACCAGTCGCGCAGCTCGACGGAGGTCAGGCGCGCGTCGCCGCCGCCCACGATCAGCAGGTCGCCGAGCAGCGTCCCCTCCACCAGCGAGCCGCGCAGGAAGGCGAAGGTGCGCCAGCGGAAGTTGACGCCGAGCAGGTCCAGCGCCGCGAGCGACGTGACCACCTTGGTCGTGGACGCCATCGCGTAGCTGGCCTCGGGGTTGACGGCCACGAGCGGGGTCTCGCTGTCCACCGGTCGCACGAAGGCGCCGAAGCTCGCCAGCGGCAGCCCGCTGGCGCGCAGCAGGCTCTCGCCCGTCTGCCCGGCCGTGCCGCGGCGTGCCGGCCCCAGGCCATGCCCGGCGACGCCCGGCGCGGGCATCGCGCCGGCCGACGGCCAGACGAGGCCCGCGCCCGTGCCCGCGACGGCCAGACGCCGCAACGCCGCGCGCCGCGAGGCGTCGGCCGGGCCGCAGTCGCAAGGGGTTCGGGCAAAATGCCGCATCCCGCGAGCGTAGATCCCGCCGTCTCGCGCCGGTACCCCAAAAAGCGCCCGCGGCGCTCCCTACTTCGTGGCCGCTGCCACGGCCCCACCCCAGATGACCCCAGATTCGCTGCCCGACGGCGCCGACGACGCCACGCCCCAACCGGACCAGAAGGACAAGCCGGACTACCCGCGCCGCGGCATCCGCAGCTTCGTGCTGCGCGCCGGCCGCATGGGCAGCGGACAGGTCAAGGCGATGGAGACGCTGGGGCCGCTGTACGTGCTGCCGTACAGGAGCGCGCTGCTGGACTTCGACCAGGCCTTCGGCCGCCGCGCGCCGACGGTGCTGGAGATCGGTTTCGGCATGGGCGACGCGACGGCGCAGATCGCGGCCGCGCGCCCGCAGGACAACTTCATCGGCATCGAGGTTCACACGCCCGGCGTCGGCGCGCTGCTGCAGCGCATCGAGGAGCGCGGCCTGACCAACCTGCGCCTGTTGCAGCACGACGCGGTCGAGGTGCTGCGCGACATGATCGCGCCGGGCTCGCTGGCCGGCATCCACGTCTACTTCCCCGACCCGTGGCACAAGAAGAAGCACAACAAGCGGCGCCTGATCCAGGCCGCGTTCGTGCGCGAACTCAGCTCGCGCCTGGCGCCGGGCGGCTACCTGCATTGCGCCACCGACTGGCAGCCCTACGCCGAACAGATGCGGGAGGTGCTGGGCGGCGAGCCCACGCTCGAGAACACGGCGGCAGGCAGCGCCGACGGCTACGCGCCGCGCCCCGAGTGGCGCCCGCTGACCAAGTTCGAGAACCGCGGCATCAAGCTGGGCCACGGCGTCTGGGACCTGGTGTTCACGAAGCGCTGAACAGCGGTCTCGAAGGAACGCGGCCGCCGCGCTCGGCCGCTCCTTCGCTCAGCCCGTGGCCCCGTGGGAAGCTGGCCGCGTCAGTCCGCGAACCGGGGGGCGGTCAATTCGCCCACTTCACCATGCCCGTCATCCACGTGGCCAGCACCACGATGCCGAAGGCGATGCGATACCAGGCGAACGGGATGAAGGTGTGCGTCGAGACGTAGCGCAGCAGCCAGCGCACGCAGACCCAGGCGGCCAGGAAGGACACGACGAAGCCCACCGCGAACATGGGCAGCACCTCGTGCGCGTTGGCGGCGAGTTCGTGGCGCACCTTGAAGACCTCGAGCACGCTCGCGCCGATCAGCGTCGGGATCGCGAGGAAGAAGCTGAACTCGGTCGCCACCGGGCGGGACAGGCCCACCAGCAGGCCGCCGATGATCGTCGAGCCCGAACGGCTGGTGCCGGGAATCATCCCGAAGCATTGGCAGAAACCCACCTTGAGCGCGTCCAGCGTCGTCATCTCGTCGATGTGGTTGATGCGCACCTGGCGGTCCTTGCGGCTCTCCACCCACAGGATGATCAGCGCGCCGACGATGAAGGCGCCGGCGACGACCGGCCCGTTGAACAGGTACTTGGTGATCTGCTTGTGGATCGCGAAGCCGATCACCGCCGCGGGCAGGAAGCCGACGATGATGTTGGTGACCAGGCGGCGCGAATTGGCGTTCGTCGTCAGCGTGCCCAGCGTGCGGGTGATCAGCTGCCAATAGACGATCAGGATCGCGAGGATCGCCCCCGGCTGGATGGCGACCTCGAAGGCCTTCATCACGTCCGAGTCGGGCAACCCCAGCAACGACTGGGTGAGGATCAGGTGACCCGTCGACGACACCGGCAGGAACTCGGTCAGTCCCTCGACGACGCCCATGACGGCGGCCTTGATCAACAACAACGTATCCACGCTCGACGCTCCGTGAGGCCGCTCACGGCCCGAAATTGCTTGAAGCGCGCGATGATACGCGGCGGAAATTACCGCAGGCTGAGGCGGGCGCCCCGACCCGGCTCAGTTCGGCCGCGGCGAGACCGTCATGTGCAGTCCTTGCGCCGTCACCGTGATCGGCGACGCCACGAGGTTCAGGCGATCCATCTCGTCCGCCTGGGCCGGTTTCATCCGGTACAGGACGAGGTCCTCCAGCGCGTTTTCCGCCACCAGGCCGCCGATGCGCTGCGATGCGCCGCGCAGCTTGTCGGAGCCGCTGGACAGCGTCAGCTCGCGCACGCGCACCTGCGTCATGCGGATCGTGTGGTCGGACGGCTGGAAACGCAGGCCGTAATCGAGCTTCACGTGGCCCATCGCCGTGGAACCGAACAGGCGATCGAGCGCGGTGACGTCGAACTCGGTGCCGACGCGGTTGCCCTGCGGGATCAGTTCGACCTGCGGGTTGGTGATGTTCAGGTCGATCACCTCCAGCACCTTGCGATCCATCGGGAACTGGCGCGCCAGCAGCAGCGTCAGCTGCGACTCGCTGATGTTCACGTCGTGCGTGCCGATCAGGCTCGCGCAGCCCGACAGCAGCGCCAGCACGCCCGCGCACAGCGCGCCGGCCACCGACGCCATGCGCATCACGGCACGCCGGCGATACCGCTGGCCCACCGGGCCGCCGCTTCGTTCATCCACCGTCGCGCTGGTCATTGGTCCGCTTTCCCTGCCCGCGCACGAAGAGCCGGGCCTGGTCGATCAACGCGCGAGGGCCCGGTCGCGACGACAGGGTCATGTTTCGCCGACCTGACGCGCACGCCCCGATTGCAGGGCGAGGGCGATTCCTGCTACCATTACTGACCAACGAGTCATTAACGAGATGCCCCCGTTTTCCCCCGACCCCTGTCTGTTCCGCCGTCGCCGCAAGGAGGCCCGCCCGGCCGAGTTGCTCGAGGCGGCGCTGACGTTGTTCGTGGAGAAGGGCTTCGCCGCCACGCGCAGCGAGGAGGTGGCCAAGGCGGCCGGCGTCTCCAAGGGCACGCTGTACCTGTATTTTCCCAGCAAGGAAGAATTGCTGAAGGCGGTCATCCAGCACTTCCTGGGCACGGAGATCGAGACCGGCGTGCAGGAGGCGGCCGCCGCCGACGGCCCCACCGCGCAGGTCATGGAACAGTTGCTGGTCACTTGGTGGACGCGCATCTACGAAGGCCCGGCGTCGGGGGTCTTCAAGCTGGTGATCACCGAGGTGCGCAACTTCCCCGAGATCGGCGAGTTCTGGGTCGAGCGCGTGGTCGCGCCCGGGCACGCGATCGTCTCCGGCCTGCTCCAGCGCGGCATCGCGCGCGGCGAGTTCGCGGTGGCCGACGTCGATTCCGCGGTCCATTCGATCCTCATGCCCATGATCCTGATGTGCATGCACAAGCACTCCTTCGCCGCCTGCGGCATCGGCAAGGAGATGGACATCGACCCGGTGGTCTTCATGCATGCGCACCTGCGCCTCATTTTCGCGGGCCTGCAAGCCGGCGCGCCGAACCCCGCGCCCGCTGCCGGCCAGCCCGCATAGAATTTGAGGGTTTGCCCGCAGGCCCCCTTTCGCTCCGAGGAATATCCATGAACATCGAACAAGCCCGATTCAACATGATCGAACAGCAGATCCGCCCCTGGGACGTGCTGGACAAGGGCGTGCTGGGGCTGCTGGCCGTCGTCCGCCGCGAGGATTTCGTGCCGCCGGCCTACAAGGCCCTGGCCTTCGTCGACACCGAGATCCCGCTGGGCGAAGGCGAGCAAATGCTGCCCCCGCGGGTCGAGGCGCGCATGCTGCAGGACCTGCAGGTGCAGCGCCACGAACGCGTGCTCGAGATCGGCACCGGCTCCGGCTTCATGGCGGCGCTCCTGGGCCATCGCGCGCAGAGCGTCATCACGCTGGAAGTCAAGCCGGCGCTGGCCAAGGCGGCCGCCGAGAACCTGCGCCGCAGCGGCGCGGTCAACGTCAGCGTGGTGCAGGCCGACGGCGCCCACGGCTACGCCGCCGAGGCGCCGTTCGACGCGATCATGTTGTCCGGCTCGGTCTCCAAGGTGCCCGAAGAACTGCTCAAGCAACTGAAGCCGGGCGGCCGCCTGGTGGCGATCGAGGGTGACGAGCCGGTGATGGAGGCGGTGCGCTACACCGCCAACGCCGACGGAACGGCCACGCGCGTGGCGCTGTTCGACCTGAACGCGACGCGTCTCCTCGGCTTCCCCGAACCCGCCCGTTTCCATTTCTGAGATAGCTCCAAGAACAGCGTGATCCGGCAGGCCCCCGCAGGGCCTCCGGGGGAACGCTGCGCCCGTCGACTCGTCGCGGCCCGGCCGCAGCCTGTCGGCTGAAATCGTCGTCAGGGGGTGCGCCGGCTGCAAGTCGTCGCATCGTGCGTGCAACGCGGCCTGCAAGGCCGTACAAACCTGTCCCAACGCCACCCGGCTTGAACACCCAAGGATTTCACATGTCGTTTTTGCGCGCAGGTCTCGCTTCGATGTCGCAGGCTCTCACGCCGCTCGCCGGCGCCCTCGTCCTGGCGTTCGGCGCCGCCGGCGCGCAGGCCCAGAGCCTGTCGGAAGTCGTGCAGGCGGCCCGCGGCTATGACGCGACCTACCTCGGCGCGCGCTCGAACGCCGACGCCGTTCACTATCGCTACGAGCAGGCGCGGTCGGTGCACTTGCCCACCGCGGGCCTGCAGGTGCAGGCCGGGCGCAGCGACGCCACCGCCCCGACGCTCGGCGGCACCGGGACCCAGGTCGCCGTCATCGACGAGACGCAGAAGACCACCAGCGTGGGCGCCACCGTCAACGCGCAGCAGAACCTGTACAACCGGGCCAACGACCTCTCGATCGACCAGGCGCAGAAGAACGAGGAGATCGCGCAATCGCAGCTGGCGCAGGCCGACCAGGACCTGATCGTGCGCGTCGCCCAGGCCTACTTCAACGTGCTGGCCGCAGCCGATGCGCTGAACTCGGTGCAGGGCAACAGCAAGGCGATCGCCGAGCAGCTCGCGTCGGCCAAGCGCAACTTCGAGGTGGGCAACGCCACCATCACCGACACGCGCGAGGCCGAGGCCCGCGCCGACCTCGCGCGATCCAAGCAGATCGCCGCGGAGAACGACCTGCTGGTGGCCAAGCTCACGCTCGACCAGCTCGTGGGCCGCAACGGCGTCGTGCCGCACCCGCTGGTCCTGCCCGCGGTGCTGCCGCCCGTCGTCCCGAGCCAGGTCTCGGACTGGGTGGCGCTGTCCGAATCCGACAGCCAGCTTCTCAAGCAGGCCCGCCTGGGCGTCGACGTAGCGGAACTGCAGACCTCCAAGGCCAGGGCCGGCCACCTGCCCACGCTCGTGGCCAACGCCAACTACGGCCGCAGCCGTGCGCACGAAACCATCGACGGCTTCGGCTCGTTCACCGGCAACAGCCGCAACAGCGGCGTCTCGGTGACGCTGAACGTGCCGATCTTCTCGGGCTTCCTGATCCAGAACCAGGTCAACGAGGCCGCGGCGCTCGAGCGCAAGGCCCGCACCGACGCCGACGGCGTCCACAACAGCGTGGTGCTGAGCACGCGCACCGCGTTCGTCGGCGCGCAGACGCAGGCCGCGCAGGTGAAGGCCCTCGAGGCCGCCGAGGCCTCCAGCAAGCTGGCGCTGGACGCCACGCTCCTGGGCTACAAGGTGGGCGTCAAGGTCAACCTCGACGTGCTCAACGCCCAGTCCCAGCTGTACCAGACCCAGACCGACGCCGCCGGCGCACGCTACCAGTACCTGGTCTCGCAGCTCAAGCTGCGCCAGGCGGCCGGCAACCTCACGGGCAACGACCTGCTGCCGATCGACGCGCTGCTGGCCAGGTGAGTCCGGCGCCGCCGGACCGGGGGTCGATCGCGGCGGCCTGTCATCCCCCATTGGTGCGATTCCGCGCCGGCCCACGCACGCCAATTTAGGGCTGACGCGATCCAGCGCCCGCCTCTATGATCGTGCATGGTCCCCCATGACGCTGGCGGCGCTGCCTGGGACGGCAGCCTTGAAACGTTTCGGCTGCTGGCGAACAGCTTGCAGGCGATGATCGCCTATTACGACTCGCCCGAGCTGGGCTACGGTTGCCGCTTCGCCAACAAGGCCTACGCCGGCGCCTTCGGGCTCACCGAGACGTCCATCATCGGCAAGACCTTCGTCGAGGTCATCGGCGAGGCCGCCGCGCGCGAAGTGCAACCGTCGATCGACACCGTGGTCAACGAGAGCCGCGCCGTCGCCTACGTGCGCGAGCTCGCCGCGGCCGACGGCAGCCGGCGCTGGATCGAAGTCAACGTGCTGCCCAACTTGCCGACCGGCGGCGGCCGTCCCGCGGGCGCGTTCGTGATCGTCACCGACATCACCGGCCACCGCCTCGCCACGCAGGCCTTGCGCGAGTCGGAGGAGCGCCTGGCCAAGTTCATGCAGGCCAGTGCCGAGGGCATCGCGTTCCATCGCGACGGCGTCGTGACCGACGCCAACCCGCCGCTGTGCGAGATGCTGGGCTACACGCTGGCCGAGCTGCGCGGCCGCCGCGCCGTCGACTTCGTCGCGCCCGACCAGCGCGCGCACGTGCAGGGCGTGCTCGACGCCGGCCGGGACGTCAGCTACGAGAGCGCCGTGGTCCGCAAGGACGGCAAGCGCATTCCCGTGGAGCTGATCGGGCGCACGCTGGTCTACGGCGACGAGAAGCTGCGCATGTCGGTGGTGCGCGACCTGCGCGACCGCCACGCGGCGCAGGCGCGCATCCACCACCTCGCGCACCACGACGCGCTCACCGGCCTGCCCAACCGGATGTCGTTCATGGAACGCCTGGCACGCCAGATCGAGCAGGCGCGCGCCACGGGCACCTCGCTGGCGCTGCTGTTCGTCGACCTCGACCACTTCAAGCGCGTCAATGACTCGCTGGGCCACCTGATCGGCGACCAGTTGCTGCAGACCGTGGCCGCGCGCATCTCGGCCAGCCTGCGCGCCGGCGACGTCGTGGCGCGCTTCGGCGGCGACGAGTTCATCGTGCTGCTGGACGACGCGGCACGCGACGACGTCGCCCAGGTGGCGCACAAGCTGCTGCGCGCCATCGAGCTGCCGGTCGAGGCCGAGGGCCGCGACCTCTCGGTGACGCCGTCGGTGGGCATCGCGCTGTTCCCGAGCGACGGCGCCACGCCCACCGAGCTGATCAAGAACGCCGACACGGCCATGTACATCGCCAAGTCGCGCGGCCGCGCCAATTGCCAGTTCTTCGATCCCGCGGTCGCCAGCGCCGCCTACGACGCGCTGGTGCTCGAGAGCGAGCTCGCGCAGGCGCTCCAGCGCGACGAGTTCGTGTTGCACTTCCAGCCGCAGGTGCGCGCCCGCGACGGCCGGCTCGCCGGCATCGAGGCGCTGATCCGCTGGATGCACCCGGAGCGCGGCCTGCTGCGCCCGGACGCCTTCATCGCGCTCGCCGAGCAGCAGCGCGTGATGCTGCCGATCAGCCAGTGGGTGCTGCGCAGCGCGGCGCGCGCGGCGCTGCGCTGGCGCGCGATGGGGCTGATCGACGTGCCCGTCGCGGTCAACCTGTCGAGCATGCAGTTCCGCGCCGACGGCTTCGTCGACGCCGTGGCGCAGGTGCTGCGCGAGGAAGGCGTGCCCGGCAACTGGCTGGAGCTCGAACTGACCGAGCGCATGCTCATGGACGACGTCGGCGACGTCAAGCGCACCCTCCAGCAGTTGCGAGCGCTCGGAATGCGCGTGTCGGTGGACGACTTCGGCACCGGCTACTCGTCCCTGGCGCACCTGAAGGAGCTGCCCATCGACGGCATGAAGATCGATCGCTCCTTCGTGCGCGACCTGCCGCACCAGCGCGGCTCGGTGGCCATCGCCCGCGCCGTGGTGCAGATGGCCCAGGGCCTGTCGCTGACGGTGGTCGCCGAAGGCGTCGAGAACGAAGAGCAGCGCCGCTTCCTGGTCGATCAAGGCTGCGACCTCCTCCAGGGCGAGTTGATCAGCAAGCCGCTGCCGGCCGCGGAGCTGACGCAGTGGATCGAGCGGCATCGGGCGACGCTCGACGCCTGAGCCTGCCTGCGAGGTGCGGCCGGGCCTGCCGCGTCAGCAACCCGCCATGCACTTGCCCGCGCCGTCGAACTCCATCGTGTGGCCCGACAAGGGCACGAGCACCGGCATGTGCGCAGCCTTCACGAACGCCTCCGTCTTGCTGCCCGGGCGCACCTTGCCGTCGACGGTGCCCACTTCGTTCGCATGCGACGGGATCACCGACGCGGGCTTGACGAGCTCGTTGACGACGTAGGCCGCCTCGGCCGGGCCGGTGGTGAAACCGTCGCCCATGTTGATCACGGCGAGGCTCGCGTGGTAGTAGTCGCGGATCACGAGTTGCTGGTCGGCGAGGATGCCCGTGTCGCCGGACAGCCAGGCCACCAGGCCGTTGCTGAAGCGCAGGACATAGCCCGTCGCGGGCCCGACGTCGCCGGCGATGCCCGCCGCCTTCATGGCCTTGCCGAGGTCGCCGCCGACGAAGTCGGGGTCGACGCCGTTGCTGTGCAGCGCGGCCACCGTGGCGATCTTCACGCCGCCCATCGTCACGCTGCCGCCGAAGCGCGCGAGCATCGAGTTGGCCGGGTCGCCGCCGCCTGCCTTGAGCCGGGCCGCGAAGAACGGCGGCATCTCGCTGCCCGTGACGATCTTCGATTTCTTGGCCAGCGCGATGTCGACCACGTTGGTCTGCGGCGTGGGCACCGACAGGTCCGGCTTCGCGCACGTGCCCGCGCCGGCGGCCTTGATGCGCGCCTCGCCGACGTGGTCGGCGTGCATGTGGCTGACGAGGATCACGTCGATCCTGCCGAGACGCGCATCGGCGCCGCCGGCCACGGTGTGGCCCGGGTCGTAGAGCACCCGCGTGCCGTTCGGATCCTCGAAGACCAGCGCGCGATCCTGCGCGCAGAACTCGCCGTCGATGCCGCCCAGCGGCGTCACCTTGACGGTCTGCGCCACGGCAGGCTGCGCCAGCGCGCCGCACACCGCGACCAGGGAAGCGGTCCAGTTCAATCGATTCATGAGGGCGTCCTCAGGTTGGAAGCGCCGATCTTAGGGCAGCTCCGGAAGTCCCTGGTCAGGCCTCTGCGATCGCCGCGATCGACACCTTCAACCCCGGAACGGGCGCCGGATGCTTCGCGCCCGAACGCGCCGGCGGATTCGATGGAAACCAGCGCAGGTATTCCTCGTTCATGCCCGCGAAATCCTCCTCTGCGGCGAGCACGAACGTGACGCTGACGATCTTGTCCATCGAGCTCCCGGCTTCCTCCAGGATGGCCGCGATATTGGTCAGGCACTGGCGCGTCTGCTCCTGGATCGTCGTGCCCTTGACCGAGCCTGTGGCAGGATCGATCGGCGCCGTGCCCGACACGAAGACGAGGCCCGCGGCCTTGACGGCCTGGCTGTACGCGGCAGGCGGCCTGGCCGCCTTGCCGGTGAACACGATCTGGCGGGGCATGGGGAACTCCTTCGCGATGAGAGGCACCGGGGTGGCAATCGTCAGTGACGAAGTTGAATCCCGTCCGGCCAGGCTGCCAATCCCAGGAACCCGCGGCGCGGCGCTATAGCAGCCGCACGATGCGGTCGGCCATCCGGTCGGCCGCGCCCTTGTGCGTGGCCGCGAACGCGAGGGCGCGCGAGCTGGCGATCGTCTGCAGTTCGCTGCCGACCACCTGCAGTGCCCGGCGCAACGCGTGCGCCATGTCGGGTTCCTGCCAGGCGGCGCCGGCCAGCGCGGCCTGGCGCGCGGCCTCGGCGAAGTTGAACGTGGACGGGCCCATCACGATCGGGCAGCCGCAGGCCGCCGCTTCGATCAGGTTGTGGCCGCCCAGCGCCATGAAGCTGCCGCCCAGCAGCGCGACGTCGGAACTCGCGTAGTACTGCGGCATCTCGCCCAGCGAGTCGCCCAGCCAGGCATCGACCTTGAGCGCCTCGCTCGACGGCATGTCGCCCCACGAACTGCGGCGTGCCACCCGCAGGCCGTGCTGCACCAGCAGGGCCTCCACCTCGTCGAAGCGCTGCGGATGGCGCGGCACGACGATGAGGAACGGGTTGCGGCCCTGCGCGCGGCCCCATTCGCGCATCAGCTCGGCCTCCTCGCCTTCGCGCGTGATCGCGGCCAGCACGACGGGACGGCGCAGCGCGTCGTGCCATTTGCGGCCGCGCGCCAGCAGCGCGGGCGACGGCCGCACGTCGAACTTCAGGTTGCCCGACAACGCGACGCGCTGCGCCCCCGCCTCGCGCAGGCGCTCGGCGTCGTCCTCGGTCTGCGCGAGCACGTCGGTGACCGCGGCGGCGGCGGGCCGCATCAGCGCGGCCAGACTCTCGCCGCGCCGTGCGCTCTTCTCGGACAGGCGCGCGTTGGCCAGCACCATCGGCACGCCGCGATACGCGGCCGCGTGCAGCAGGTTGGGCCAGATCTCGGTTTCCATCAGCACGCCGACGGCTGGCCGCGTGCGCAGCAGGAAGCGGCGCACCGCGCCGGGCGTGTCCAGCGGCAGCCACGACTGGCGGTCGCCGCCGCGCATCAGCACCTGGCCGGCGTCGCGGCCCGTGGCGGTGCCGTGCGTGAGCAGCAGCCGCATCTCCGGACGCCGCAGCCGCAACGCGTCGATCAACGCGCCGGCGGCGCGCGTCTCGCCCAGCGACACCGCGTGCACCCAGATCGAGCCCGGCTCGATCTCGCGGCCGTAGCCCAGGCGTTCGCGCATCGCGAACCGGTAGCCCGGCTCCTTGCGCCCACGCAGCCAGTAGCGCAGCAGGATGGCCGGCAGCAGCAGGCGCAGCGCAAACGTGTACGCGCGCAGCGCGAGGCGCTGCTTGAAGGTCATCGCCGGCTGGGTGGCCACGGTGGCGTCAGTGGGCGGCGGCGCCGACGTGGGCGTCGGGCTTGACCTTCCTCAGCGCTTCCATGAAGTCGTGCTGGATGCGCTGCAAGGCCTCCTCGGTGTGGCCCTCGAAGCGCAGCACCAGCACCGGCGTGGTGTTGGACGCGCGGACCAGGCCGAAGCCGTCGGGGTATTCGGCGCGCAGGCCGTCGATCGTCAGGATCTCCGCGCCCGGGAACTTGGCCTCGGCCAGGAGACGTTCGATGACCTGGGGCGGCTCGCCCTCCGCGCACGCCACGTTCAACTCCGGCGTGCTGAAGCTGGTGGGCAGTTCGTCGAGCACCGCGCTCGGATCGGCGCTGCGCGACAGGATCTCGAGCAGGCGCGCCGCGGTGTAGGTCGCGTCGTCGAAGCCGTACCAGCGCTCGGAAAAGAAGATGTGGCCGCTCATCTCGCCGGCGATCGGCGCGCCGGTCTCCTTCAACTTGGCCTTGACCAGCGAGTGTCCCGTCTTCCACATCAGGGGCACGCCGCCGGCGTCGCGGATGGCGATCGGCAGGCGCTGCGAGCACTTCACGTCGTAGATGATGGGCGCGCCCTTCACGCGCGTGAGGATGTCGCGCGCGAACAGCATCAGTTGCCGGTCGGGATAGATGATGTTGCCGCCGCGGGTGACGACGCCCAGCCGGTCGCCGTCGCCGTCGAACGCCAGTCCCAGCTCCGCCTCGGTGGCATGCACCGTACGGATCAGGTCGACCAGGTTCTCGGGCTTGGACGGGTCGGGATGGTGGTTCGGGAAGTCGCCGTCGACGCGGCTGTACAGGTCGATCACGTCGCAACCCAGCGCGCGCAGGATGCCCGGGGCCGACGCGCCGGGGATGCCGTTGCCGGAATCGACGACGATCTTCATCGGGCGCACGAGCTTGCAGTCGCCGGTGATGCGGTGGGTGTATTCGGCCAGGATGTCCATCCGGCCGACCCGGCCCCGGCCCGTCGCGTACGTCTCGCTCTCCATCAGGCGGCGCAGCTTCTGGATGTCCTCGCCGTAGATCGCGCGGCCGGCCAGCACCATCTTGAAGCCGTTGTAGTTCTTCGGGTTGTGGCTGCCGGTGACCTGGATGCCCGAGTGGCAGCCGTGCCGGCCGCGGGTGGCCGCCACGTAGTACAGCATCGGGGTGGTGACGGCGCCGATGTCGACGACGTCGAGTCCGGTGGAGGCCAGGCCCTTGATCAGGGCCGCGACCAGGCGCGGGCCCGACACGCGGCCGTCGCGGCCCACCGCCACCGCCTTCTCGCCCAGGCGCACGGCCTCGCTGCCGAACGCGCGGCCCAGGTGCTCCGCGAACGCGTCGTCGAGGGCCTCGTCGACGATGCCGCGGATGTCGTAGGCCTTGAAGGCGGATGCTTTGACTTGCATGGGGGCTGTTTTTCGAATGCGTGGACGTTGGCTGGCGATTCTACGGGGGGGCCGGCCGGACGGGCGGGACGCCCGCCGCGCCGATTCCCGTCGATTCGTCGTCCCGGCTGGCGATCCGTCCAACGCCGTTCGCAAGGCGTGCCCGGCGCTGCGACACTGCCAGCATGAAGAACCCCGCCGCCCACGCCACCCTTCCCGGTGCCATGCGCACTTCCTGGCGCAATTGGCTGGACACCGAGGCGCCGGCCGCCCCGATCGGCTGGCAGATCCTCTGGACCGCCGTGTGGGCGGCCGGCTTCGCCCTGCTGTTCACCGTCATCGGCTTCGTCGCGACGGCCCACACGGCTGCGGACTGGGTCGACCTGCACAACTGGGCGGTCTGGTTCCTGCGCAACTACGTCGTCGCGGCCATCATCAGCTTCACGATCCAGGGCCTGTTCCGGCTCACGTTCCGGGTGTTCGGCACCGCCTGGCTCGCGACGCTCGCCAGCTGGAAACGCACCGCGTTCTTCAGCGGAGTGCCGCTGCTGGGGACCGCGATCGGCTGGCCGATCGGCATGGGCCTGATCTACGGCCGCCTGCCGCTGATCTCGGCGCTGACCTCCGGCATGGTCATCTCGCTGGTCGTCGTCGCGCTGTTGATGAGCACGCTGTTCCACCTGTACTTCTCGCTGCGCCACAAGGAGATGAAGTCGCGCATGCGGGCCAACGAGGCGCAGCTGCGCCTGCTGCAGGGCCAGATGGAGCCGCACTTCCTGTTCAACACGCTGGCCAACGTCATCAGCCTGATCGACGCCGACGCGCCGCGCGCCAAGCACATGCTGGAGGCACTGACCGACTACCTGCGCGCCTCGCTGGGCGGCCTGCGCCACGACGACAGCACGCTGGCCGTCGAGCTCGACCTGGCCCGGCGCTACCTGGAGCTGATGCGCACGCGCATGGGCGAGCGCCTGCGCTTCGAGATCATGGCTGACGAAACCTTGAGCCGCGCGGCGCTGATGCCGCTGGTGCTCCAGCCTTTGATCGAGAACGCGGTCAAGCACGGGCTGGAGCCGCAGGTCGACGGCGGCACCGTGCGCGTGAGGACGTCGCGCGTGAGCGTCGCGGGACAGGACTCGCTGCAGGTCTGCGTCGAGGACGACGGTGCCGGGCTGGCTGCCGCGTCGCGTCGCCCCCGTCGCCAGGTGGCGGGCGGCCCGGACGGCAACGGCATCGCGCTCGCCAACCTGCGCGAACGCCTGCAGGCCCGCTTCGGCACGCGCGCGCAACTGACGCTGACGGCCCTCGACAATGCGACGGACACCGGCACGCGGGCCTGCCTGGTCGTTCCGTGGCTCGTTGCGCCCGCGGCCTGACAATCGCCTGCAACGCACCGATCGCCCCACCATGACCCGCGCCCTCATCGCCGACGACGAACTCCACCTCGCCCACTACCTGCGCGACCAGTTGCTCAAGCTGTGGCCCGCGCTCGAGATCGTCGCCGTCGCGCGCAACGGCCTCGAGGCCGCGACGCAGATCGCCGCGCTGCAGCCCGACATCGCGTTCCTCGACATCCAGATGCCCGGCCTCACCGGCCTCGAGGTGGCGGCCGGCATCGAAGGCCTGACCCGCGTCGTGTTCGTGACCGCCTACGACGAGTACGCGCTCACCGCCTTCGACGCCGAGGCGCTCGATTACGTGCTCAAGCCGGTGACGGCGGAGCGGCTCGCCCGCACCGTGGAACGCCTGCAGCGCGCGCTGGCGCCGCGCGCGGCTGCCGACACGGACACCGCCGGCAGCGTCGACGACGCCCGCCTCGCCCGCGCGCTGCGCGCGTTGCAGGCGCCCGCGCCCCCCGCGTCCGCGCCCCTGCGCTGGATCCGCGCCAGCCAGGGCGAATTGACGCACCAGGTGGCCGTGGCCGACGTGCTGTTCTTCCATGCCGACGACAAGTACACCTGCGTGCGCACCACGCAGGCCGAGTACCTGATCCGGACCCCGATCGCCGAACTCGCCGCGCAGCTCGATGGCCAGCAGTTCTGGCAGATCCACCGCTCGACCATCGTGAACCTGGCGCACCTCGCGGGCACGCGGCGCGACGACGCGAGCCGGCTGTTCGTGCGCATCGCGGGATGGCAGGACGAACTGCCGGTGAGTCGGGCGTACGTGCATCTGTTCAAGCCGATGTGAGGGCCCCCCGGGCGCCGGGCAGTCTTCCCTAATACAAGGGATCGGCTCGGAGGCGGCGTTCGTCGCCGAACACCTAGACTTCCCGCAGGCGCGCAGACGACGATCGCGCGTTCAATCAAGGGGGGAGAGAACCATGAAACGCATCTTCGTGGCTGCGGGAGCAGCATTGGCCTTCGCCAGCACCGGCGCGAGCGCCGCGGCCTGGATAGCCGGCTCATACGGCGACATGCAGTACACGTTCGATTTTTCGGGCGTGTCGTATTCGAGCGGGGCCTTCGGCCTGCCCGTCTTCGAACTCGGCGACACCGCGTCGCAGTCGTTCAGCTACGACCTGACCCTGCACAACGACGGAGAAGCCTTGGCCCAGCCTCGCGCCTGGTCGCTGTGCGCCCCCGTCGGCGACTTCGAAGGCAACACGACGTATTGCGGTCCGGCCTCCTCGGGCTTCGAGCAAGTGGAGTTCGACTTCGGATTCGCGCAGACGCGCTCTCCGAACCCGAACTTCCAGTTCACGATCACCGGCGCGCCGTTGACCTCGCCGATCAACGTCGCCGCGGGCCAGACCGTGCACTTGAGCGGCCAGTTCACCATCACAGAGACCCGGATCGGGTCGCCCGGCACGGTCTTCGCCGATCGCGACGATTTTCTCTGGATCTACAGCTCGGCCTGGGTCGATTCCAACACGCCGGCGCCCTCGTTCGTGCCCGAGCCGGGCGAAACCTCGCAGTGGCTGTCCGGCCTGGCGCTGCTGGCGGTCGGCGCGACCGCACGGCGCCGACTCCGGCGCTGAAAGCGGTTCAGCGCCCCCGTCGCGGACGGCATCGTGCCGCGGCGGGCGGCCGCTCAGGTTCGCCTGAGCGCCGTCTCGCGCTGCCCCGGCGTCAACGCCCCGGCGCAATCGGCTGCGAAGAACGCCCAGTTGTCCGCGTTGCGGATCGTCGCGGCGCTCGGGTAGCCGGCGTGCGGGCCGATGCCCGACCAGGCGTAGCGCGACTGGCCGTCGTTGACGTCCTGCGTGCCGCAGACCAGGTGCGAGAGCTCGTGCACGAGGATCCGGGTCCAGTTCGCCTGCCCGCGCAACACGTTGCCGGCGACGTCGTCGAAGAAGGCGCTCTCCACGTAGACCACGTCCATGCCCTCGCCGCGCGCACGAAACGCGAACGCCTCGGAACGCAGGAACTCGGCCTCGGCCACGCTGCTGGCGGCGCGGAACGGCACCCAGTCGGTGACGACGAAGCGGCCGCGGTTGAGCGCTGCGACGATGTCCTTGAAGCCGCGCGCGAGCGTGGCGACGAGCCTGTCGATGGCGGCGTCGCCTGCGTCGGGCTCGGCGAACCAGCGCCGCACCACGCCCCGGGCGTCTGCGCGCGCGTCCTCGCGCCCGCCCGCGCGTTGCGCCTGCGCGCCCCCGCGCGCGCGGCGTGCGTCGGCCAGCACGAGGGCAGCGCGCTGGCACCAGGCCAGGCCCTGGAACGTGGCCACGGCCAGCCCGCGGCGCTGGGCGGGATCGAAGTGTTCGTGGCGTGACGCCAGCAGCCTGCGCGCGCCGGCGACGTTGGCCGCCTCGTCCGCGAATTGCGCGCTGGGCCAGTCGGTGAACGCGGACGGCAACGAGACGATCCACACGCCGCGGCTGCCCGCGCGGATTTCCAGGTGCACATGGTGCAGCAGCTTGATGGCCGCGGCTCGCCGGCGCGCGTCCTCGGGCACGAGGCCGCCGTCGCCGGCCGGCGCGGCCGCGCGCAGCAGGCCGTCGGCCTCGTCCACGCGCGTCGCGTCGGGGCCTTGCGTGGCACGACGGCGCAGCTCGTCGAGCGCGTCAGCCCGCCCGACGTCGAATCCGTCGTGGCCCATCAGCGACGCCAGTTGCGCCACCACCGGCTGCCAGTCGGGGTCGAACGCGTCCGCCGGCGTCAACGCATCGCGTGCGGCGTCGTACTCGCTCCTGAACTTGCGGTTCCAGTCGACCATGGTGCAGCCCGATGACGAGCGCCGGAAGCGGCGGGAACGCGGAGACGCCCGAGCCGACGCCGTCGCGCCCGCAACCTGCCGGCGCGAGTTCAGTGCGCCGCGAAATCGGGCCCGGAGACCCAGGTCGAGGTCCGCTTGGCGAGATCGACGCGGAACACGCCACCGACCTCGTTCTGGATCTCGAGCGCGTTCTTGTCGGGCAGCAGCGTCATGCGGCGGAAGTAGCAACCGGGGGTGGAGACGCCGGCGGCCGAATGGTCGGTGACCTCGTAGACCTTGACCATCCACAGGCGCTCGCCACTGGCAGGATCGACGGCCACCAGGTAGCCGCCGAGTCCGCCGCCGCCGTGGCGGCCCGCGTCCATGTCCTGCTGATAGCGCACGCCGCCGTTCTCGATCGGCGCCACCACCGGGGGGGCGCCTCGGCTCGGGGCTCCGGGGCCGTCGTCGTCGTTCATGGGCAAGCTCTCCTTGTCGGTGGTGCGATTGGTGGCGCAGGCCGCCGCGGCGCAGGCCAGCAGTGCGATGGCCAGGACACGTTCGATCATTTGATGGCCAGGGCCTGGGTTCGCTGGCTGTCGGTCAGGGCGCCGGCGCAGTCGGCCGCGAAGAACGCCCAGTTGTCGGCGTTGCGGATGCAGTCGGAGCCCGGATAGCCGGCGTGCGGGCCGATGCCGTACCAGGCGTAGCGCGCGTTGCCGTTGTTGACGTCGATCGTGCCCACCGCGAGGTGGGTCAGCTCGTGCACCACGATGCGCGTCCAGTTGGCCTGGCCCGGGAGCACGTTGCCGGCGTTGTCGACGAAGAAGGCGCTCTCGATGTAGACCACGTCCAGGCCTTCGCTGCCCGACCTGAACGTGAACGCCTCGGAGTTCAGGAAGTTGAGCTCCGCGGCGGTGGTCGCGCCGCGCAGCGGCACCCAGTCGGTGAGGACGAAGTGGCCCTTGTTGAGCAAGGCGACGATCTTCTTGAAGCCCGCGCCGAGCGTGGCGACGTAGCTGGCCAGCGTCGTGTCGCTCAGGCCGGGCTCGGCGAACCAGCGGCGCACGAGTTCGCGCGCGGCGTCGCCGCCGGGACCGGGCGCCGCGGCGTTGGCCAGCACGATCAAGGTCTTCTGGCACCACGCGAGTCCCTGCTGCGTCGAGTTGGCCAGGTAGCGCTTCTGCTGCTCGCTGAACTGCTCGTTCCGGCTGCGCATCAACTCCTTGACCTTGGCCGTGGTCGACGCGTTGTTCTGCAGGGTGGCGTCGGGCCACTCGGTGAAATCGACGGGCAGCGAGTGGATCCACACCTTGCGGTCGCCCGACTTGTTGAGCAGGTAGACATGCCGCAGGAACTTCAGCGCCGCCGCACGCTTCTTCGCCTCGAGTTCGACGCTGCCCGTGTCGCCGTCCGTCCAGCAATCGGCCGCCGTCATGAGGCCCTTGTCCTCGGTGGTGGTGGTCTGGCTCGGCCCCTTGACGATGCGGGTGCGCAGCTCGCCGAGGGCGACCTCGGAGCCGGCCTCGAATCCCTCGTCGCCCATCAGCTTCTGCAACTGGCGCACCAGCGGACGCCAGTCGCGATCGAACTTGTCGGTCGAGGCGATGGCGGTCTTGGCGGCGTCGTACTGGCTCTTGAACTTCTTGGTCCAATCAGGCACGCGGTGTCTCCTTGCTGTGCGTCGCCGCGGATCCGCGGCAGGCGCCGGCACGCCCGCGCGGGCGTGTCCGGCGTCGTCGGCGGCTGCCCTGTCAGTCGAACGAGTAGCTGAACTCGCCGTCGGCGACGCCCACCTTCACGCCGACGATGGGCACGGCCTGCATCGTGCGCGTGAGGAACTCGCGCGAGATCTCCGGCAGCATCGTGTTGGTGAGGATCGCGTCGATCATGCGACCGCCCGACTCGCTTTCGGTGCAGCGACTGACGACCAGCTTGACGACGTCCTCGTCGTAGTTGAACGGCATCTTGTAGCGCGCCTCGATGCGCTTCTTGATGCGGTTCAACTGCAGCGCCACGATCTTGCCCAGCATCTCGTCGGACAGCGGGTAGTACGGGATGGTGACGAGACGGCCCAGCAGCGCCGGCGGGAAGATCTTGAGCAGCGGCTCGCGGATCGCCTTGGCCATGCCTTCCGGATCGGGCATCAGGTCCGGGTCCTTGCACAGGTTGGCGATCATGTCCGTGCCGGCGTTGGTGGTCAGCAGGATCAGCGTGTTGCGGAAGTCGATCGAGCGGCCTTCGCCGTCCTCCATCCAGCCCTTGTCGAACACCTGGAAGAACAGCTCGTGAACGTCCGGGTGGGCCTTCTCGACTTCGTCGAGCAGCACGACGCTGTAGGGCTTGCGCCGCACGGCCTCGGTGAGCACGCCACCTTCGCCGTAGCCGACATACCCCGGGGGGGCACCCTTGAGCGAGGAGACGGTGTGCGCCTCCTGGTACTCGCTCATGTTGATGACGATCAGGTTCTGCTCGCCGCCGTACAGCGACTCCGCCAGCGCGATGGCGGTCTCGGTCTTGCCGACGCCCGAGGTGCCGGCCAGCATGAACACGCCGATCGGCTTGCTCGGGTTGTCGAGGCCGGCGCGCGAGGTCTGGATGCGCTTGGCGATCATCTCCATCGCGTGGTCCTGGCCGATCACGCGCTTGCCCAGCAGCGTGGGCAGCTTCAGCACGGTGTCGATCTCGTTGGCCGCCATGCGACCCACCGGGATGCCCGTCCAGTCGCCGACAACGCTCGCCACCGCCTGGAAGTCCACCGTCGGCAGCATCAGCGGGCTCTCGCCCTGCAGCTTGGTGAGCTCGTCCTGCACGCCGCGCAGCTCGGTCTTGATGTCCGCGCGCTCGCCGTCGCTGAGCGTCGCCTTGGCCTCGGCGGCCTTCTCGGCGCTCGCCTCCAGCGGGCTGCCGGTGCCCTCCACGGGCAGCACGCCGTCGCGCAGTTTCGAGCGCAGCGACAGCAGGCGGTCGACCAGCGTCTTCTCGTCGTTCCAGCGCTTGGTGAGCGTGGCCAGGCGATCCTTCTCGGCGGCCAGCAACGCATTGACGTTTTCCTCGCGCTCGGCGGTCGGGATGCCGATGGCGGACTCGCGGGCGATGATGCCGATCTCGGTTTCCAGCGCCTCGATGCGGCGCTGCGAATCGTCGACCTCGGCCGGCACCGCGTGCAGGCTGATGGCCACGCGCGCGGAGGCGGTGTCGAGCAGGCTCACCGACTTGTCGGGCAGCTGGCGCGCGGGAATGTAGCGGTGCGAGAGCTTGACCGCGGCCTCGAGCGCCTCGTCGAGGATCTGCACCTTGTGGTGCTTTTCCATCGTGCTGGCGACGCCGCGCATCATCAGGATGGCCTTCTCCTCGTTGGGCTCGTCGACCTGGATGTTCTGGAAGCGGCGCGTGAGGGCCGGATCCTTCTCGATGTACTTCTTGTATTCGGCCCAGGTGGTGGCGCCGATCGTGCGCAGCTGGCCGCGCGCGAGCGCCGGCTTGAGCAGGTTGGCCGCGTCGCCGGTGCCGGCGGCGCCGCCGGCGCCCACCAGGGTGTGCGTCTCGTCGATGAACAGGATGATGGGCTTGGGGCTGGCCTGCACCTCGTCGATGACCGAACGCAGGCGCTGCTCGAACTCGCCCTTCATGCTCGCGCCGGCCTGCAGCAGGCCGACGTCCAGCGTCAGCAGCGACACCTCCTTCAGGCTCGGGGGCACGTCGCCGCGCGCGATGCGCTGCGCGAAGCCTTCGACCACGGCCGTCTTGCCGACGCCGGCCTCGCCGACCAGGATCGGGTTGTTCTGGCGGCGCCGCATCAGGATGTCGACGACCTGGCGGATCTCGTCGTCGCGGCCGACGATGGGATCCATCTTGCCGCCACGCGCCTGGGCGGTGAGGTCGACGGTGAACTTCTTCAGCGCCTCCTGCTTGCCCATCTGCGCGGGCGCCATCGCGCCGCTCGCCTCGCCGGGCTGCGCACCGCCGCCGACGTTGGAGCCGTCGCTGGCGGCCAGCGTGTCTTCCGGCGAGCCGGACACGATCTTGGCGAAGTTGTCGGAGAAGTCGTCCGGCTTGACCTTGCGGAACTCGGCCGAGATCGCGTAGAGCGCGTTGCGCAGGTTCGGCGTCTTGACGGCGCCCATCATCAGCAGGCCCGTGCGCACCGCGCTCTCGCCGTACTGCAGGGTGCCGTAGACCCAGCCGCGCTCGATCATGTCCTGGATCACCGGCGAGAAGTCGGAGATCGCCGTGGCGCCGCGCGGCAGCGCGTCGAGGGCGGTGGTGATGTCGCTGGCCAGGCGCGAGGCGTCGAGCGCGTAGTGCTTGAAGATGCGGTGCAGGTCCGAGTCGCTCGCCTGGATCAGCTGGTGCAGCCAGTGCACCAGTTCCACGTACGGGTTGCCCCGGAGCTTGCAGAAGACGGTGGCGCCCTCGATCCCCTTGTACGCCACCGGATTGAGCTTGCCGAACAGCGCGACACGACTGATTTCACTCACGGGAGACTCCTCGTTCGGGCCTCGACGTGCCCGGATGGTTTGCTGCAATGATTGGAGCGTTGTTCGCAGGCCTTTTCAATCCCCCTTTGCCGGGGGTCGTCCAGGGGTTCGCCTGTGTTGACGCGGGCGCTCACGTGATGCCGAGGACGAGGTCGCGCGCGGGCTCCTCGACGTGGCGCGCCCCGAGCCACGAGGTCCAGCCCAGCGCGCCCGCGGCGCCGAGCCTGACGGCAGGCACCTCTTCCTTCTTCAGCACCAGGTGCATCTCGCAGGACAGCTCGTAGCCGATGTAGTTCAGCACCCAGTCGCGCAGCCGGCGCATGCTCTCGCCGCCGGGCAGGAAGCGCTTGTACTGATCGAGCGTGAGCGGGCCGATCTCCACGCGGAAACGGGTCTGGCAGTCCCAGACCTTGGCGCCGATCACCGCGCTCTGGCCGAGCGCCACCGGCGCGCTGCGCAGGCCGATGCGCGAGAGGGCGTCCTCGGGCAGGCGCATCCAGTGCGGCTGCCACTGGTGCACGCGCACCGGAACGCGGAAGAAGTCGTTGAGGATGCGCTCGAGGCCTTCGGCGCCGTGCACCGCGCGTCCGAGGATGCCGGCGGCTGCCAGGCGGGCACCGTCCGGGACGGAGTCCCGGCCCTGCAGGGTGGCCTGCCCGTAGCCGGCGACCGAGCCCACCCAGCGGCTGAACGGATCGTCGTCGGGACGATCCAGGCTCACTGCCGGCGACGCCTCGGCCCACGCGCGGTACAGCAGCGACAGCAGGCGGTGGTGGAACATGTCGAGGAAGCGCACCAGCGCGCGGTCCGACGGCATGCGCCGCGCACGCTCGCGCGCGTATTCGGTCAGGTGCAGCGGTAGCGGGCCGTTGGCGCCGAACAGGCCGAAGAAGCGTTGGTGCAGCGTGGGCGGAGCATCGCCCTCGCCCGCCTTGAAGCGCGCCAGCGCGGACGGCGCGAACGACAGCGAGGGCGATTGCGCGAAGCGGATCGGGTCGTCGCGCAGGCGCAGCGACGTTCCGATGCGCGGCAGGCCCGGGTGCGCGTTCTCGAGCAGGCGCACGGCCTGGAAGAAGCCGAACTTGTGCGGCTCGTCGGTGAGCTGGCGCAGCAGTTCCTGGCGCGCCTCGTAGCGCGCGGCCTTCGCCGCCTCCTGCTGCGCCAGCAGGCCGGCCACCGCGGCGGCATGGCCGCCGACCTCGCCCTTGAGCGAATCGAGCGCGTTCAGGACGTCGGAGACGGTGAGGATCCGGGTCTCTTCCTGATCGTCTTCGTCGCCCGACGGGGGCGTGGCCGCGACGTCGCTCATGATTCCTACAGGACGGACCGCGCGCCGATGCGCGGCGGCCAGGTCTTGACGGTGCCCCGCGTCTGCGAGGCGAGCACCAGCTGCGTGAAGCTGTTCATGCTGGCGTAGCGTGCCAGGAAGCGATCGAGGACGGCGCCCAGCACCAGGATGCCGGTGCCTTCGAAGGCGCGCTCGTCCAGCGACAGCCACACCTTGGTGCCACGGCCGAACACGATCGGGCCCTTGACCGGGATGCGGCTGATCGCCGCCTCGCTGCGCACCGAAACCAGACCTTCGAGCTGCTTGTGCAACGGCGACAGCTCGTCGAGGCCGTACAGCGACAGCAGCTCGCGCAGGGACGCAGCGCCGCCCTTGCCTTCGCTGTCGATCAGCGAGAGGTAGTTCAGCGACAGGTGGCTCAACGCGCGCCACGGCCCCTTGCCCTCGCCCACCGGGGTGACGGGACGCGTCGGCCCGCGGATGCAGCGCACGCCCTTGACCGGCGTGTTCTCCTCCAGGAAGAAGTCGTTGGCGCTGCCGATGGTGAGCGTCAGCGGCAGGTCGCGGTTCGTGCTGAGCGTGTCGATGGCCAGCTGCACCACGGAGGCCGGCCACGGCGCCGTCTGCGGATCGGCCAGCGTGACGTAGACCTCGGTGCCGATGTAGCCGCTGCGCGGCCCGCGCAAGCGCGCGGCCTCGGAGACGACGCGCTGCAGGCGCCGCGTGGAGTAGAACGCGTAGGAGTCGGCGCCGGCGTCGTCGTAGCGCGCGTACAGCGGCTTGAACTCGCGCACCTGCGTCACGCCGGACTTGTCGATGCCGGCCACCGACAGCAGCGAGTACACCTCGTAGTCCATCGGCCGCGCGCGGTCGCTGATGACGTGGAACTCGTGGTCGCGCGTGTTCACCTCGACGCGGTCGGCGCGCTTCCTGAACAGGTTGATGGCCGGCGTGCAGTGCAGCGCGAAGTTGCTCGGGTCGAGCGACTTCTCCAGCGTGACGTCGCTGCGATCGGTGATGAACAGCAGCTCGAATTCCGACGACCCGATCTTGCCGATCAGCTCGCGCAGCCCCTTGATGCGCGCGAACAGGTAGCGCGCGGGAAACGCGGCGTATTCCTTCAGCAGCCGATAACCGGAGAGCGCGCGATCCTGCACCGGCAGCAGCGCTTCGTCGTCCTCGAAGCCGCCGGGCGTCAGCGCGTCGGCCCCGAGCACGCCCGCGAGCGCGTGGCGGCGCAGCGGATCGACGACCGCGACGGCGATGCAGCGCGCGAACAGCTGCTCGTAGACGCGATGCGCGATGCCGTCGTCACCGGCCATGTGCAGCACGAGCTCGTCGAGCTCGAGCTGGTTGGCGATCAGCGACGCGCCCACCTTGAAGCGCAGGCGCAGGCAGGCATTGGGCGAGACGAGGCCGGCCAGCGCGGCGGCCGGCACGTCGGTGACATGCGACTGGAACCGCGCCTGCGCAATGCGCAGCGGCCACAGCCGCACGGCCTGTCCCGTGGTGAAGCGGCAGGCCGTGCGCTCGCCTGGCTGCAGGCGCGAGCTCATCACGCTGCCGCGCGGAACGGCCGGGCCGGCGGCCAGCGCCGGATCGTCGAGGTCGGGCTCCAGCTGCGCGATCAGCATCGATGGCGTCGGCGCGAGGTAGGACGGGTAGACGAGCTCGAGCAGGTACTGCGTGAAGCGCGCGTATTCGGCGTCCTGCTGGTAATGCACGCGGCCGGCCAGGAAGGCGAAGCCTTCGAGCAGGCGCTCGACGTACGGATCGACGCACTCGCCGCCGGACGTGGTCTGTTCCAGCGCGAGGCGCCCGGCGATCTTCGGATGCTCGCGCGCGAACTCCGCGGCGGCGTCGCGGATGTGCAGCAGTTCCTGCCGGTAATACCCGAGTAATCGCGGATCCATTACGGTGCCTTGGCTTCGACGACCTGCGTCATGCCGCTCTCGAGATCGATCTCGGTGCGCATGTAGATCTCCAGCGGGATCGGCTGCGACCACAGCTGGCCTTCGATGCGGAAGCCCAGCACGTTGTGGCTGTCGACGCTCTTGGTGTCGGCGCTCACCTTCAGTGTGTGCGCGATGATGCGCGGCTCGAAGCGCAGGATCACCTCGCGCAGCACGCGCGCGAGCTCGGGCAGGTCGTACTGCGAGGCGGGCCGGCCGGCCAGCGGCGGCATGCCGTAGTTGATGACCGAGCCGCTGAGCAGCGGGTCGCCGTCGAAATCGATGCTGGACTGCGTCGCGTTGAACAGCCAGTTCAGGTCACGCAGCACGTTTTCGCGCAGGCGCTGCAAGGTGGCCGAGCGGTTCTCCCGCGCCTCGGTGGCGCGGCCCGGTTCGTCGTCGACCAGTCGATCGAGCAACGACGGGTAGAGCCTGTCGCGCGAAAGCGCTTCAGCCATCGGTGTGCGAGGTGGAGTCCGGCTCGCTCGCCGCGTCGGCATCGGCCGGGGGGGACTCGACCAGCACGGTGTCGAACGACAGCACGCGCACGTCCAGCAGCGCGACCTCCGCCTGGTCGGTGGTCAGCATGCGCTGGCCGACGCCGTGCCAGGCACCACCCGGCTGCTCGCGCCAATCGGTGGCGCGCGCCAGGCGCAGCGCGTTGTCGGTCTCACGCTCGGTGCCGGGGTAGCGCGTGGGGATCAGCGCGACGCTCGCGGCGCCGTTCTCGAGCGTCAGCGTGGCCGGCGCCCACACGAAGTCGCGCAGGTCGGCGGGCTTGTCGATCTCGATACGGATCAGTCGCGAGACCGGGACCCAGTAGTACTTGCCGTTGACGATCGCCTCGATCACCGGACCCAGGCGCGAATCGGCGTCGGCGAGCCAGGCGAACGGGGCGTCGTCGAGCTTGCCCGACGTGGCGGGCGCGGCCTCGAGGGCACTGGCGCGCAGCCCGGCGGCGGCGTCGGGGCGGCCTTCGGCGTCGACGCGCAGGGCCTCGATCAGCATCGCGAGCCAGTCCTGCGGCGCGCCCAGCACGAGGGGCGAGCGCTTGCCGTCGAACACCTCGCGGCGCAACGCCTCGCATTTCAGGGCCTCGCGGTAGGTCTCCACCATCGGCTTGGACGACGGGTCCAGTTCGAGCAGCACGTCCAGCTGCGTCGCGGCCTTGATCCACTCGCCCTGGACGCAGTAGATCTGGAACAGGAAGATCCGCAGGTCGGAGCGTTGCGGCTGCTTCTGGATCATCCGACGCAGCTCGTCGAAGTTCGCCAGCGGATCGGCGGAAGAAAACTGCATCGCGAGATCGATGGACGCCATGGACACTCACCCCGGGGATAAAAGACAGACGCCGGCCAATGTGACCGGCGCCTTCAGGATTCGAGTCTTCCTTCGCCACCGAAGCCGTCACCGGAACGGATCCGCATGACCGGTGGCAACGAGGGAAGACAGCCGATCCGCGGACGGATCGGCCCAGCGCGAAAACTCAGCCCTTGTCGTTTTCGGCGATGTTCCAGCTCATCGACGGCTTGTCGCCGGCACCGCCTTCCTTGGTCTGCTCGACGTAGTCGACCTTGACCTGGGCGAAGTTCAGCGTGACGTTTTCCGTCAGGCGGTCTTCACCGCCCGAACCGCCGGTGGACACCGACGTGATCAGGACTTCGGTCATGGTGATCTTCAGGTACTCGAGCGGCTTCTCGCCGGCCTTGCGGACGGTCAGCAGCGCGCTCTTGTAGTGCTTGCCGTTGCAGGCGGCCAGCAGCAGGTCGGGGGTCGACTTGTCGACGTACTTCGTGAACGACAGATCCTGCACGTTGACCTTGCCGGCGCCGGCGCCACCACCCACGTGGGCGGAACCGGAGTTGGACAGGCCCCAGCTCCACGCGAGGACGTCGATCTCGCCCGCATGCGCCTTGTCGCGCGACTCGCCCTTGAGCGAATCGATCTTCATGAATTGGTCCATAGACATTTTTATGCTCCTTGAAACCATCCCAGCCGCGAAGGCCGGAATTCGCCCCTGTTGGGACTACGCCCCGTAGGGCTTATGCCGCCTTGCTGGAAGGCAGTTTGGAAACCAGCCGCAGGGAGATGCTCATCCCTTCCAGCTGGTAATGCGGCTTGAGGAAGAACTTCGAGGTGTAGTACCCCGGATTCCCCTCGACCTCCTCGACGATCACTTCGGCGGCCGACAGCGGCTTTTGCGCCTGGATGGTCTGGCCTGCGCTCTCCGGGTTGGAGACCACGTAGTTGCCGATCCAGTCGCTCAGGTAGCGTTGCATGGACGACGCGCTGGCGAACGAGCCGACCTTGTCGCGCACCATGCACTTCAGGTAATGCGCGAAGCGCGCCGACGCGAACAGGTACGGCAGGCGCGCGGCCAGGTTGGCGTTGGCCGTGGCGTCCGGATCATCGTACTCGGCGGGCTTTTGCAGCGACTGGGCGCCGATGAACGCGGCGAAGTCGCTGTTCTTGCGGTGCACCAGCGGCATGAAGCCGTTCTTGGCCAGTTCGGCTTCGCGGCGATCCGAGATCGCGATCTCGGTCGGGCACTTCATGTCCACGCCGCCGTCGTCCGTCGGGAAGGTGTGCACCGGCAGGTTGGGCACCGAGCCGCCGGACTCGACGCCGCGGATGGTCGTGCACCAGCCGTACAGCTTGAACGCGCGGGTGATGTTGGTGGCCATCGCATAGGCCGAGTTGGCCCAGACGTAGCGGCTGTGGTCGGCGCCTTCGACTTCTTCCTCGAAGTCGAACGCGTCGACCGGGTTCGTCTTCGCGCCGTACGGCAGGCGGGCGAGGAAGCGCGGCATGGCCAGGCCGATGTAGCGCGCGTCTTCCGAGTCGCGCAGCGAACGCCACGCGGCGTATTCGGAATTCTCGAAGATCTTGGTCAGGTCGCGCGGGTTCGACAGCTCGCGCCACGAATCCATCTGCAGCGTGGTGGGCGACGCGCCAGCGATGAACGGGGCGTGCGAGGCGGCCGCGATCTTGGCCATCTCGCCCAGCAGCTCGACGTCGACCGGGCTGTGGTCGAAGTGATAGTCGCCCACGAGGCAGCCGTAGGGGTTGCCGCCCAGCTGGCCGAATTCCTCTTCGTAGACCTTCTTGAAGATCGGGCTCTGATCCCAGGCCGTGCCCTTGTAGCGCTTGAGCGTCTTGTGCAGTTCGCCCTTGGAGATGTTCATCACGCGGATCTTCAGCATCTCGTCGGTCTCGGTGTTGTTGACGAGGTGATGGAGACCGCGCCACGCGCCTTCGAGCTTGGTGAAGTCGGCGTGGTGGAGGATGAGGTTGACCTGCTCGGACAGCTTCTTGTCGAGCGCGGCGATCAGGCCTTCGATCGTGTTGTAGACGTCGTTGGACACCAGCGCGGTGTCGGCCAGCGCCTGTTGCGCCAGCGTGTGGACCGCGTTCTCGACGGCGGACTTCGCCTGGTCGGTCTTGGGCTTGAATTCCTTCTGCAGCAGCGCTGCGAAATCGTCGAACTCGGCCATCGCGCCGGCTGCGGCGGTCGATTCTTGTTGGTTGGTCATCAGTTGGACTCCTGCGGATCTCTGAACGGGTCGGGGCAGCGGTACGCGAACGCGACGCGCTTACTCGGCCGGGGCGTCGGTGGGCTTGGGCGCGGCGGCGAGCGACTTGAGCAGCTCGGGGTTCTTCAGCACGTTGCCCAGGAGTTCCTCGGCGCCGACCTTGCCGTCCATGTAGGTCAGCAGGTCCTTCAGCTGGGTGCGGGCCTCCAGCAGGTTGTTCAGCGCGCCGACCTTCTTGGCGACGGCTTCGGGCGAGAAGTCGGCCATGCTCTCGAACGTGACGTCGATGCTGAGATTGCCTTCGCCGGTCAGGGTGTTGGGCACGGCGAACGCCACGCGCGGCTTCATCGACTTCAGGCGTTCGTCGAAGTTGTCGACGTCGATTTCCAGGAACTTGCGGTCAGCGACTGGCGCGAGCGGTTCGGCCGGCTTGCCCGACAGATCGGCCATCACGCCCATCACGAAGGGGATCTGCATCTTCTTGTTCGAACCGTAGAGCTCGACGTCGTATTCGATCTGGACGCGCGGTGCACGATTGCGGGCGATGAACTTCTGGCTGCTTCCTGACATGACGTTTCTCTCCTGGAAAATTCGGTCGACTCCTAGGAGTCGGATTCAGGCTCTTCGAGAGAGATGCCTCCCAGCATCTCGATACGGTCCCGCGAGTCGGGCATCAACTCCTTGACGATCGCGTTGAAATCCATCTGAAGGAGCTTGATCGCACGGTCGACGAACATCGGAGCCGGGCTACTGGGCTCTGACTTGCGCAAAAACGTTGCGACCTGTTGCAGGATTCTCACCGCATCCGCCCGGGATGCCAAGCCGCCTGAACGGGGGGGTTTCCCCCCGGAGCCAGAACCACCCCCTATTTCATCGGCAGCGCCCTCTTCGGCGCCCTCTCCGATGGCAGCTTCCGCGGCCGCCTCCGCGTCCTGGGCGGCGTAGAACTCGCCGACGCGACGGAAGGTCTGCTGCAGCAGGTCGAGGTTGGGCCGCTGGCCGCTGTGGTCGCCGAACAGCTTGATGATCGCCTGGATGGACGCCAGGCCGATCGCGATGCCGTCGCGCTTCTGCTGGTTGGCCGCCGGGTCGCCGGTCTTCCACGCGCCGGCCAGCAGCCCGGCCGCGGGCGCGGTCTGGCCGGCGGGCGGGGTCATGCGTCCGAGCACGTACTCGAGGTCGCGCACCGTGAAGCGGCCGACCTCGCGCGATTCGACGATGGCGGTGCCCCGCAGCGTGCGCAGCAGCGCCTCGCCACTGGACGAGGCCGGATCGGGCGACAGGTTGGCGAGCACGTTGAGGCGCTCGATCGGGTCGTCGCCTTCGTCGCGATCGAGCGGCGGGTACAGCGTCTCCCAGAAGGTCTCGACCAGCGTCGCGATCAGCTTGAGGCCGTCGGCCAGGCCGGGCAGGCCGCGGTTGGCGAGTTCGGCGCGCGTGAGCCAGGCGGCGACGCGCAGGTCCTTGGTCTTGCCCAGCAGCTCGGTGGCCATCTCGGCAACCTTGCGCCAGTTGGGCTCCTCGGCGCCCACCAGCTCCTGCGTCGAAGGATCGATCGTGCCGGGGGTGCCCGCGGCGAAGCGATCGAGCTCGGCGACGCTGGAATATTCCAGGTCCGGGCCGGCGGGCTCGTTGTCGTCCACGGGACGCGAAAGGGCGTCGATATCGATCACTGTGCGAGTTCTCCGAGTCTGGCCGCCGTTCAGATGCGACGCGAGTTAGTGTAGGCGGACGGCAAGCCCGCGGCCATTACATCGAATTACGTTCAAGGGTATGTCCGGGGACATCGAATCGTCACATCGCGTGCGGTGCGCGCCGCGTCACAACAGATCCGTGAGCGAGGTGGTTGCGGGCGGCCCGGCCGGTGCGAGCATGTCGAAGAAATCGGAGGGCGGCGGCAGCGCGGCGAAGGCGAGGCCGCGCGCCGGCAGGTCCTCGGAGCCCGCGGTGTAGAAGCACACGCGCGGGCGCGCCGGATCGACGGCGGCGGCGGGCGGCAGCGCGAGCGACTCCATCATGCGGTCGAAGTCGGCGACGGGCAGCGTCGGCGCGAGCCCGGCCAGCGCGGCGTCCTCGACGGCCATCCAGGCCTCGGCGTCGCCGCTCAGCGCGGCCAGCGCCGGCGGGCCGGCATCGACGAACGCGAGCGTCAACGGAAAATAGCGGCCGACGCGATCGACGCTCGCGAAGAACAGCCCGCGCCAGCCGATCGGACCGCACACGCCCGGCGCGACCTGGAAACGCCAGATCGGCGCCGACAGGTAGAGCGCCAGCCAGCGCTCGCCGAGCGCCTCGCGCGAGGCCTGCATGCCTTGCTGCAGCCAGTCGTCCCAGACGGACGTGAACTCCCACGGCAGGCGCCGCGTGACGAAGTCGCCCTCGCTCGGAAGCTTGCCGTAGAACCCGCCGCCGGCCATGCGTCGCTCGCGTTCGGCTCAGCCGGGGCAGCGGAACTGCGCCAGCTCCGGCAGGCGCATCGGATTGCGCACGCTGGCCGAGCGCAGTTCGAAGTACACGCGCTTGCCGCCTTCCTCGTAGCTCACGCCCTGGCGCTCCGGCGTGCCGCCTTCCACATGGCCCGCGTCGACGAATCGGAACAATGCCCACGGGCCGTCGAAGATCAGCGGCGTGGTCGACGGCTTGCCGCCGATGACCAGCGTCAACTTGATCTGGCTGTTCGGGCTCAGGCTGGGCCAGCTCAGGCGCGCACCGGCATTGCTGCCCGGCTTCATGGCGGTGACCTGGCCATCGATGGACAGTTGCACCTCGGTGACGCCGTCCTCCACCCGCTGCAGCAGCAGGTCCAGCGAGGCCGCCGGATTGGCCGAGCCGCCCGGGAAGAAGGCATCCCGGATGGCTGCTGCGCGCTGGAAATTGAGGATGGTCGCCGGGGGGAGCGCGTCGACGCCTGCGGCAAGCTGGATCGGCTTCCAGGTCGGTCCGTTCATGTCCACCATGCCCACCAGCTTGGTCTTGGCGAAGCCGTCGATCACGCCGTTGGGCGCGAACAGCTTGGCGAAGTCGCCCAGCGGCACTTCCTTGGGCACGCCCTTGACGAACGGATAGCGTCCTTCGACGGCCACCTTGCAGAAGCCGCCGACCTCGCCGGCCGCCGCGGCCTTGACCGCCGCCTGCCCCGCGCTGGCCGACTGCGCGCCGCTGCGCGAGATGAGACCATTGAGCAGGTTGCTGATCGGCGGCGGCATGCGGTCGGCCTCGCTCTTGATGCGGGCGACGATCAGCGCGTCGGACGTGGTGGGGGCGCCGCGCTTGATGGCCTCGTCGGTCGCACGCAGCTGCACTTCATACTCCTTGAGGACGCCCAGCGTCGCGTCGAGCGGCACGGGCTGGCCCGGCGGCCCCGCCACCACGCGCTGCAACTGCTCGAAGTGGGCGTCGACGACCGCCTCGGGCTTGGCCGTCGCGCCGGGCGCCGCCGCGGGCGTGCCCATGAGCTTGTCGACCGTGCTGCGCATGGCGTTGGTGGCCTTGTCCAGCACGCCGGCGGCCACGGCCTCGGCGGACTTGTCGTTGCCCGTCGCCAGCTTGGTTTCCTTGGCCACGCCATTGAGCAGCAGCTTGAGCGGCGAATCGCCCGCCGACAGCAGCGTGATGGCCTGGATGCTGCCCTGCAGGCTGCTCGACGGAATCAGTCGCAGATCGCCCAGCAGGTCGTCCCAGGTCTTGATGTATTCGTTGAGATAGAGCTGCTGCACCTCGGTGAGCGTCGTGGCCATGCGCGCGACGCCCGAACCGTTCGACTGCGTGCCGAGCACCCAACCTTCCTCTTCGCCCAGTTGCTTGACGAGCAGCGGCGCCTGCGCGCGGAAGCCCTTGTCGTAGCCGTGTACCGTGAACAGCGCCGGCACGCCCTGCGACAGCGGGGCGCCGGAGGCCCGTGTGAACACGAGCGCGGCCTGCGGCCCGCCGGCGTCGGTGACGCGGAAATCGGATCCGGCGTCGGCGACGCGCTTGAGGCGCGAATACACCCGCTCGGCCAACGACGACGCGGCCAGCTGCTTGCGCACCTGCTCGACGAGCGCCTGGTCCTGCGGCAGCACCATTTCGAGCGGGAGCTGGTCGAGCGCGGCGTCGAGGTGCGCGGCGAGCGCGGTGCGCTGCAGCTGCGTGACGTCGCGCGACAGCGTGCGGTCCCAGTCGGCGCCGATCCAGTTGCGCACGTCGGTTGCCTTCAGGTGGGCCGGGTCATAGAGCATGACGTAGGTCTTCAGGGCCTCGTAGCGTACCTCGGGCGAATCGGCGTCGCGGATCTGCTGTTCCAGCCGCAGGGCCACGCGCGGCAGGAAGACGTCGCGCAGCAGGTTCAGGTAGGCGCGGTTGGCCTGCGTGCCCAGCTTGCCGGCCTGGCTCAGGCCGAAGGCGCGCGACATCGGCACGCCCACGTCGCGCTCGGCGTAGCCGGTCGGCAAGTTGCGCGCGGCGTCGAGCGCCGGCAGCACGGCCACGACGTCGCCTGCCGGCAGCGGCGGCACCGTCGCAACGAGCTTGGTCACCTCCGCGGTCGCGTCGCCGACCTCGTGGATCAGGGCCTGGTTGCGCACGAAGCTGATGGTCCAGCCCACGATCAGCAACACCGAGAGCAGGGCCAGCAAGGAGTACGCGGCCAGCGCGATGCGGCCGCGCCGCTTCTCGATCACCGCGCTGCGGCCGCTGATGTCGGACTCCGCGAAGATCACGCCGCGCAGCAGGTGCGTGAGGAAGTAGCTGCGCCCGGACGACGCCGCCGGCGGCAGCACCTGGCGTTCGAGCCCGTAGGCGCGCGAGATGTTGCCCAGCACGCGGTCGAACGGACTGCCTTCCTGCGTGCCGCTGGTGAAGTACACGCCGCGCACCATCGGCTCCTCGCCGAAGGCGGAGCTGAGGAAGGCCTCGTCGAGGAAGGCCTTGAGCATGTCCTTGAGGGCCGCGAACTGCTGCGGGAACGCGAACAGCGTGGCGCGGCGTTGCGGGTCGCGCTCTTCTTCCATGCGCGTGGTCAGGCGCGCGTTCAGGCGCGCGACGAGCGCGTCGAACTCGGTCGCGAACGTGGCGCCGAGGTTGGCGCCCGCGGGCATCGGGAAGTCGAACGTGGTGCCCCACACCTGCGCGCGCGCCTCGCGCCCGAGGTCGTTGAAGAACTCGGCGAAGCCGGCCAGCAAGTCGGTCTTCGTGACGATCACGTAGATCGGGAAGCGCACGCCCAGCGTGCTGTACAGCTCCTGGATGCGCGCGCGGATCGAGCGGGCGTAGTCGTCGCGCTGCGCGGCCGACGAGGTGAACAGGTCCGACAGGCTCACCGTGACGATCGCGCCGTTGAGCGGCTGCGCGGGGCGGAACTTCTTCAGCAGCGTGAGAAAACCCGTCCACGCCGCGGCGTCGACCTCGCGGTTGCTGCTCTGCGTGGTGTAGCGGCCGGCGGTGTCGAGCAGCACGGCCTCGTCGGTGAACCACCAGTCGCAGTTGCGCGTTCCGCCGATGCCCTTGACGGCATCCTTGCCCATCTTGCCTTCGAGCGGAAAGCGCAGGCCCGAGTTGACCAGCGCCGTCGTCTTGCCGGACCCCGGCGCGCCGATGAACATGTACCAGGGCAACTGGTAGAGGTAGTTGCGCCCGCTGCCCGACTTGTCGTCGAAGCGCGCCTTGCGCAGCGTGGCCATCGCGTCGTCGAAGCGCTTCTTGAGCTCGGCCACCTCGCGCTGCGACAGCGCGGAATTGCTGGAGGCGCCCTCGCCCATCGCCGACAGCATCGCCTTGTTGGCGCGCCAGGCCCGGTACTGCTTGAGGCCTTCGACGATCGCGAAGACCAGCAGGATCAGGACGATCAACCCGATCCGCGCGCCGGCGGAGCCCAGCGGCCGATGGTCATAGAACGCGATCGCGTCACCGACGAACCAGATCAGCAGCGACACGACCAGGAGGCCGATGAACGCCAGCACCCACCGATTGGCGAAGAAGCGCTTGAGCTTTGCCCACATGTTTTTGCAGTCCCAGACTTCTTTTAAGCGCCGGTGCGCAGGGTGATTTCGACGCGGCGATTGCGCGCGCGGCCTTCCGGCGTCGTGTTGGGCGCCAGCGGCTTGCTGTCCGCCAGCCCCTCGGCCTTGATCGCGTGGTTCTGCACCGTCTGTCCCAGCAAGGCGGCGACGCCGCGTGCACGCTCCAGCGACAGCTCGTAGTTGGAGGGGAAGCGCAACGAACGCTTGGTCGGCTGGTTGTCGGTGTGGCCGCTGACCGTGACCACGCCCGGCACCTGGTTGATGGCCGCAGCGATGCGGTTGATCACCGGCACGAGGTCGGGCTTGATCTCGGCGCTGCCCGGGTCGTAGAACTTGTCGCCGTGGATGATCACGTGGCTCGACGTGGCGTCCTCGTTGACCTCCAGCTGGTCGGCCAGGATCTCGGCGGCCAGCAGCGGCTTCAGGCGCGGCGCGGCCGGCGGGGGCGGAGGCGGCGGCGCGCGCTTGAGGTCGCCGACGTCGGAGTGGATCGCGGCGAGCGCGTTGAACACGGGGTCGGACTTCGACGCCAGCACCAGCGCGAAGACGAGGTACAGCACGAACAGCAGCAGCGCCACCGCGGCGAGCACCAGCCAAACCGAGAGGCGGCGCACCAGCGGCTTGGCGACGCGCTGCACGCCCTTCCACTTGCCGGAGAGATCGCGCTCGAACTCGCCGCGCTCGCGCCGGATCACGCCGTGCAGCCGGTCGCGCACGACGTCGAGCTGCTGGCGACCGTTGTCGATGACGCTGTAGCGCCCTTCGAAGCCGAGCGCGATGCACACGTACATCAGCTCCAGCAGGTCGATGTTGCGGCGCGGATCCTCCATCGCCTTCTCGAGCAGCTGGAAGAACTTCTCGCCGCCGAAGCCTTCGCGATGCAGCGTGACCAGCAGGCTCTGCTGCACCCACTCGGGGCTGGCGCCCCAGGGCATGTTGGCGACGGCCTCGTCGATCACCGTGCACAGCGCGTAGCGGCTGATCAGCACGTGCTCCGGGCTGGCGCCGGCGGCCCGCGCGCGGCTCTCGAAGTCGGTGATGGCGCGCAGCAGGTAGTCGCGCAGGCCGGCGGGATCGGCGTGGTGAAGCGAGCGCCGGATCGTGGGCACCGTGTTCAGCAGCACCGAGGCGTTGGCCACCAGCGGGTTCAGGCCCACCGGGCCGCTCGCGTCCTCGACGTCGGACAGCACCGCCGACGCATCGAGCGTCATCGCCTGTCCCGCCATCGGCGCCGGCGCCGCCGCGCGGCGGCCGCCCGGCTTCGGGATCATGATCGTGGACTCCGAGTCGTCGGGCGGCGGGCTGCCGGGCGTGCCGGGAAAGGGAGGTTGGCTCATGATGGAATCGCTCGAATGACTAGGACCCGGTTCTTCAGGGCTTCAGGGCCCACAGTTCCAGTTGCAGGCCGGGGAAGTCGCCCGCGATGTGCAGCGCGATCACCTTCGTGACATCGAGCTGCTTCCACAGGTCGCCGCTGCGATCGAGCTGGAAATAGGTGAAGCCGGCGTAGTAAGGCATGCGCGGCGGCGCCATCGGCAAGGGCTCGACGGCGATGGCGGGCAGGTGCAGGCGCACGAGGTCGCGGATCTTGTCGGGCGGGCCGATCTTGACTTGCGACGGGAAGCGGCTGCGCACGAACTCGCCCGGCTTGTCGGCATTGACGGCCAGCACGAATTGCGCGTTGCGCAGCAGCTCGGGATCGGGAACCATGCCGGTGTACAGGCCCGCCGCGCGCTCCTGCAGCGGGATCGGCACCGCGTTGGGATTGATCACCTCGGTGAGCAGCTCGCGGATGTCGAACATCAGCGGCTCGAAGGTGTTCTTCAGGTCCTCGTGGCGGTAGATGGCCTGCACGCGCGCACGGCGCTTGCGGCGGTCGCTGAAGGTGGCGAACTCGCCGGCCGCCTGCACCAGCACCGTGTACAGCGCCTCCGGGTGCAGCGACTCGCGCTCGCCCAGGTGGGTCAGCCACGGGTCGTAGCGGTTGGCGACCTGCAGCATCATGAAGTCGCCGATCTCGCCGACGCCCTTCTGCTGCGACTGGTTCAGGCGCGCGGCGAGCGTGTCGGCGCGATGGCGCACGAGGTTGCGGGCCTCGGTGAGGTAGTCCTGCAGGCGCGCGAAGCCGCGGCAATCGAGCGCGGGCGCGATGAAGCTCTCGTCGAGCACCAGCTGCCCGGTGCTGCGGCGCTCGACGATGCGCGCCACCGCGATGCTGCAGAAGCCCGAACGCGGATCGTCGTCGAGCATCAGGCGCAGGTTGAGCTGGCCCAGCTTCATGTCGGCCGGATCGCCGATGCCCAGCACGTTGTCCTCGACGCGCTGGTCCTGGCCGACGAAGCGCGAGAGCGCCGTCGTGGGGCCGGGGTCGACGGCGAACTCGGGCATGCCCGAACGCACCAGCGGCAGCGCCAGGTGCACCACGGTGTCCTTGACCTCGGTGCCGATCTCGAGCGCCAGCGGCGCGGCGTATTCCTCGGGGATGGAAAACGGCGTGCCGTCCGGCATCACGCCGCGCGCGGACTTGACGGACAGGCGTCCGATCTTGAGCGCCTCGTCGTCGAGGCGCAGCGCCGTGAGGCCCCAACCCGGCGAGAGCACCCCGGTCGCACGGGACTCCACGAGCATCTCGACGGAGCGTTCGAGTTGCTGGAAATGCTGCGGCCGCAGGAAGAGTCCCTCCGACCAGATGACGCGCTTTCGGCTCATGCTCTTTTAGTCGTGAGAACCGGCGCCGCAGCGGCGCTCGGGTTCATGTTGACGACCCGGAACGTCGCGGGGCCGCAGCAAATGTACACGTATTCAACCCCCTCGCCGAGGGTATGAAACCCGACTTCCCACCCTCGTGGACACCGGCCGCAGGATTGACTTCCCGGCACGTTGCCGCACGGTCGAAACGGGCGCCCTCCGATGGGGCGCGCACGACGCCGCAGGCTCGTTCGCGCCGACCGTCCGGGGTGTCCGCCACCGGCTCTTCAGCGCCAGCTGCCCGCCAGGTCGCCGCCGCCGGCCGCGATCGACTGCCAGCCCGACACGCGCGCATTGGGCATGCGCCGATCGCTTTGCAGCGTGATCAGTCCGGCGGCCTGCAACACGTTGACGTCGCGCTCGCCCAGGTAGGCCTCGGCCACGGCCTGCAGGCGCGGCTCGTCGCCGCTGCGGTCGATGAAGGCCGGCAGGTCGTCCATCTGCACCAGCGTCTCGACGCCGCCTTGCGAATGGCCTTGCGCCAGCAGCAGCGCCGCGTCGAGCGCCGCGCTGCGCCACACGAGCTGGTCGTGCAGCGAGTTGGACGACGCATCGGCCAGCTCGTCGAACGCGAAGGCGGCCACGGGGTCGTGGCGCGGGCCGTACGGCAGGCGCGCGAGAAGGCGCGGGAAGGTGAGGCCCACGCGCGGCGCGAGCGCGCTCTCGCGCAGCGCGCGCCACACGCGCGATTCGTTGGACGCGAGCACCTGGGCGTCGTCGCTGGCGGCCACCGCGGCCAGCGCCGGCGCGGCGCCGGCCAGCAGCACCGCGCCCTGCGCCGAGGCGACGGCGGACAGTCCGCCCAGCAGCGAAAGCTCCGCCAGGCTGGGCCCGAACTCTTCCAGGCTCACGACCAGGTCGCAGCCCCGGCCGTCGCCCTTGAGCACCGGCGTGAGCGCCGCGTGCGCCGGGTCGGCGGCGGAGGCGCCGAGGTCGGCCAGCAGTTCGTCGGCACGGCAGTCGAGCAGTTCGAGGCGCACGTCGCCGTCGGCCATATCGAGCTCGCGGACGAAGCGGTCGACGGCACGCCAGGCGCACTCCAGATGGCGCCACGCCGGGTCGCGCAGCACGTGACGCAGCAAGGCCGCGGCGGCGTCGTTCGTGCCGGCCGGGGCCGCGGGCGGCGGCGGCGCAACGTGCTCGCCCACCAGTTGGCGGATGAAGCGGTCGACCGCGTCATCGGGGTTGCGTGCCCCGGTCGCGGCGGGTGTCTTTGCCAGGGCAGGCGCGCCCGCGGGCAGGTCGCCGCCGAGGAGGCGCTTCATCAGCGTGGCGGTGTCCTCCGCATCGGGCGCAGGCGCGGGCGCCGGCGGCGCGCTCACCGGCGCGCCGACGCGCGCGAGCGCCTGCGCGGGCAGGCGCGCGAGCACGGCGTCGGCCGAGAATTCGTCCATGGTCTCGAGCCGGATGCGCAGCGCGACGCCCAGGGTGTCCTGCAGGCCGGCGATCTCGGCGGACGGCGCCAGACGGGCGAATACGGCCTCGAAGTTGTCGATATCCACGCGCACCGCGCGGCGCTCGGACAGCGGGCCGCGCTCCGTGCGCGGCCGCCCTGAAAAATCGCCCAGCACGACGATGCGCAACGGCGCGACGTCCCCATCGTCGTCACGCTGGCGTCGCGGCGAGGGCACGTGCCCGATGTTCAACTCGATCGATGACGGCATGACGGCCCTCTTTGGTGGCTGGCCGGCACGCCACGCGCCGCGCCGCAATTCATTGGATCTAGCCGACGCCCTGCGCAACGAGCTTGCCGTCGGCCACCGACCAGGCATGCGCGCGCGCGGGATCCTCGGCCTCGGCGATGTAGAAGTCGACCGGGCCGAAGAAATCGGCCAGTTGTTTCGCGGGACACGTGGGCAGGTAGTTGCGCATCACCCGCGGATCGTAGAAGCGGAAGAACAGCGACTCCATGTTCGGCCCGTAGACATGCACCTGCTGGCGCACGTGGCGCCACAGCGCCGGCAGCGCGAGCTGGCTGGTGAGGAACACGCCCCAGTTCTGGCCCCACCCCTCGGCCAGCAGCCGGCGCGTGAAGGCCGAGCTGTGTTCGAGCTCGACGAGGTACGGCGCCACGACCGCCATGTCGGGCTCCAGCTGGCCGGTGAACAGGCAGCGCCATGGCGGCGCGTGGTCGGCGTGCAGGGCGCCGAGCAGGGTCTGGTTCTGCGCGCCGTCCAGGATCACGTAGGCCGGCATGTCGCCGGCCTCCTGCCAGAGACGGGCCTGGACGACGGGAGGCATCGGAAGGGATCGTTCGGACATGGCTTCCTGTTCAGGGAATCGTGTGCGTCAACTGGCCTTCGAGCAGGACGCTGATCTGGCCCGCCCAGTTGCACATCAGCATCGAGCTCTTGTTCAAGGCGGGCTGGTGTCCGAGCATCACCGTGGGCGAGCCGGGGGCCCACGGCGACACGGTCATCGGGATGCAGGGCATCGGCGTGAGCACGCCGAACGCCGCCGCCGTCGCGGCCGCGACCATCGGGTTGGCGGGCGACTGGCACATGCCGAAAGGCATGATGTTGACCATCGGGACGTGATCCATGATGTTGGCAGCGGGCACGTTGGACGTGTTGACCATGTTGAGCGGCAACACCACCAGGTTGCTGGGCGCCATTCCCATGGAGCACATTAGCGTGGCTCCGTGACAGACGTGATTGGGCATCGGGTTCTCCTCAGTCGCTCGGGTTTCGACGCATCGCCGTGCAGTCCGCGGCCATCAGCCCGGGCACGACGACGACACGAACGGCGCCGCCGTGGCCGCCGCGACCAGGAAGCTGCTGGCCTTGGGCGAGAACGCCTTCGGCGGGGTGGGCGCCGTGGGCGCCTTCGTCGCGGCGCCGCCCGCGCTGGTCATGGCGTCCTTGCCGTCCTTGGGTGCCTGCGGGCTGATCGCGCTGCCCGAGCCCTTGCTGCCGCCCGAGTTGACGTTGACCATGATCCCCTTGATGTCCACGCCGGACGGACCGACCGTGACGAAGTTGCCGCCGCACACCAGCGAGACCATCATCGGCGATTCGAGGACGATCTTGGAGGAGGCCTTCAGGTGCACCTCCTGGCCGCCATCGACGAGGAACATCGTGCCGCTCTTGACGTGGATGTCCGACGTGACGTCGAGCGACAGCTTGCCGCCGATCTTCTCGTTGTGGTCGCCGGTGGTCTGCACGTGGTGGTCGGCGTCGAACTTGTCGTAGGTGTCGGACTTGACGTAGTTGTGGCTCTCGTTGCCGATCCACGACTTGTCGTCGTTGAGCACGCGCTTGTCGAAGTTGAACTGCGCCTGCAGGTAGATCTGCTCGGCGCCGTCGCTGTCGTCGAAGCGCAGCTCGTTCCACTTGCCGGCGACACTGTTGCCGCCGGCGTCGATGCTCAGCGACTTCAGGCCGGTGTAGTTGGCGCCGGCGGGCAGCTTGAACGGCGGCATGTTCTCGGCGTTGTGCACGCGTCCGATGACCACCGGGCGATCCGGATCGCCCTCGAGGAACTGCACCAGCACCTCTTCGCCGACCCGCGGCATGTTCTGGAAGCCGTAGCCCTTGCCGGCCCACGGCGAGGACACGCGCGCCCAGCACGAGTCGGCGGCGTAGCGGTCCCAGTAGAAGCGCACCTTCACGCGGCCGACGTTGCCGCCGGTGTCGGTGTCCGAGTCGTTGCGGAAGTCCGAGATGACCAGCGCGGTCTGCGTGCCGGCGATCACCGGCCGCGGCACGATGCGCGCGGAGCGGAATTGCGTGCCCGCGGGAATGGCCTCGAACTCGCACCGGTAGGTGGAGCCCGGGGCGGTACCGCCGCTCTGCGCAAGGCCGTTGGCGGCCGTGAACGAGTGCGAGATGACCATGTACTCCTTGTTCATGGCATCGACCGAGTGGCCCTTGACCGTCACCTTGAAGCCGACCTGGATGCTGCGCTCGGTGCCGGCGCCGCGCACCACCGCGTGGCGGCAGGCGAGCTCCTCGGAGCGGATCTTCGCGTAGGTGGTGGTGAACTCGGCGGTCGAGGCGTCGATCGGGTGGTCGTAGATCTCGAAGCCCGCGTTGTCGTGCGACGCGGGATTGGAGTTGACGGCCGCCAGCTGCGTGTTGGGCTTGGCGTAGTTGTAGTCGCCGGTGGAGAACGCGCCGGGCTGGACCTCGGAGACGAGGCGCAGCGATTCGAGCGTGCCGGCCTCGGTGCCGACGCCGATCATGCGCAGCTCCGCCAGGTTGGGCGTGGGCTTGTGGTCGCCCGCCTTGTTCAACAGCTGCATCTCGTGAGCGCCGTTGGTGTGCGTGAAGTAGTAGTAGATGCCGGCGTGCTCGGCGAGGCGGCTGACGAAGTTGAAGTCGGTCTCGCGATACTGGGTGATGTAGTTGCGCATCTCGGTATCGGACGCGCTGTTCTTGGACGTCATCAGCGTGTCGGCCTGCAGCTTCTGCATGATCACGTCGCCGATCGTGATGTCGGGATAGATCTTGCTGTCGGACGACCGCGTCATGAACCACAGGCCCGGACTCAGCGTGACCAGGTACAGGAAGCCCGTGTTGGACTTGTAGGCCGGCGTCCGCACCATGCCCTGCACGGTGAAGCGCGTGACGTAGCCGTTGAACGAGCGCGTGCCCTTGCTGTCCGGGAGCTCGAGCGCGACCGTCGCGTTGGTGCCCAGCAGTTGTTCGGCGGTGATGTCGCCGCGCTCGGACAGCAGTTCGAGTTCGTACTCGTACAGGCGGCCGAGCTCCTCGTGGCCGCTGAAGCGTTGCACCACGAAGGCGTTGGCGCCCGCCTTGGTCGAGATCTCAAGCATCCGGGTCATGGCTTTCTCCCACCTGGTTCGTCCGGTTCACGCGCGCGGCCTCGCCACGCCGGGAACGGCGGGCGAATGCGCCCGCTTGCCAGGGTGATTGCAGCACATAAACGCGACGGTTGGGCTCGGCGAAATCCCACGTTCCAGGGCTTGAAAGCCGCCGCCGCCGCGGCGCGCGCCCGGGGGCGCGACGTCTCGTCAGCCGCCCTGCAAGCGGCGCACGAGGCGCGCCGCCCAGCCGGGGGACTGCGGCGTGCCGACCTGCACCAGCAGCGCCGAGACGTTGTCGCGCCCGCCGGCCTCGTTGGCCGCGTCCACCAGCAGCGAGGCCGTCTCGCCCAGCGGCTTGCCGGCCATGAGGTGCGCGTTGATCGCCGCGTCGTCGAGCATGTCGGTGAGGCCGTCGGAGCACAGCAGGAAGATGTCGCCGACGAGCGCCTCGTGGTCGTGCACCTCGAGGTCGATCTCGTCCTCGATGCCCAGGGCGCGCGTGACGATGTTGCGGTAGCGCGTGTCGAGGATCGCGTCGACGGACAGCGCGCCCATCGCGATCTGCTCGTCGACCCAGCAGTGGTCGCGCGTGATCTGTTCGAGCACGCCGGCGCGCCAGCGATAGCAGCGCGAGTCGCCGAGGTGGGCGACCGTCACGCGGTCGTGCATCAGCACGGCGATCACCAGCGTCGAGCCCATGCCTTCGTAGTCGGGCTCGCGCCGCGCGGCCGCGATGATGCTGGAGTTCGCGCGTGCCGCGGCGAAGCGCATGTCCTCGTGCAGTCCCGCGCGATCCGGCGACACCGGTTCGGCGTGCAGGTGCGGCAGCGCGGAGGCGAGCTCGTCGAAGATCTCGTCGACCGCCATGCGGCTGGCGACCTCGCCCGCGGCGTAGCCGCCCATGCCGTCGGCGAGGATCGCCAGGCCGAGGTTGGCGTCAAAGCGGACCGCGTCCTCGTTGGCGGACCGCACGCGGCCCGGGTCGGTGCGCGATGCGATCTCGCAGTGGGGTGCGGTGGTGCTCAGGGTGGCCATCTCAGTGCCGCCAGACAGGATAGCCAGGGGCGCCGCAGCAAGCGGCGAACGACGGGGACTCGACCGGGCGCCAACGGCTCATCGAGCGTGCCTCGGCGGCAAGGGCCGGCCATTTCATTTCTTGCGCCGCAGCTTCTTGCCCTGCTCCGCATAGGCGCGCGCGAACTCCTGATTGAGCAGGCGGTCGAAGTGGTCTTCGGCTTCCTTCTCGAGTTCGCCGTACATCGCCAGGAAGCTCTCCCACAACTTGGCGCGGTGCAACGCCGGCATCACGCTGTCGAGGGCGCCCGACTTCTTGATGCGCTTCTCCACCGTCTCGGGCGAGAACATCTTCAGCGCGGCGAGCAGCGCGGCGCGCGTGCCGGCCATCACCGCCATCTCGTGCGCGCAGACATCGGTGACCGCGTCGCCGATGGCCTTGGAAGGCTGCAGGAACAGCTTGTTGCCGTGCTGGCGGACGTCGACGAGATAGCGCAGCGCGTCGCGCGCCGAGTCGGAGTGCTTGAGCGGGTTGTTCTCGCGCGACGCGATCATCGTGCGATCCTCGATGCGCAGCTCGTTCTTCAACTGCGCGCGCATCTCCAGCAACTGGTACAGGCCGTTGACGGTCAGGTGCAGCAGTTCGCCGACGATGCGGATGGTCTCCATCGGGTGCGCGCCGTCCAGGTCGCCCGGATCGAGCTCGAGGGCCTGCGCGAGCACGGCCAGGGCCTGCGCGCCGTCGACCGCCTCGCCGCGGCCGGCGGCCGGCGCGGGTGCCGCGGCGGCGGGCGCCGGCTGCGGCGCGGCCCGCGGTGGCGCGACGACCTGCGTGCGCACGGGTGCCGCGGCGTCGGCCATCAGGTCGATGTCGAGCGGGTCGACCGCGCGCGCGGGCGCCGGCGCGCGCGGCGCCGCGACGGGCGCGGGTGCGGGCGAGCGGGCCGGGCCGAAGTCCTTGTCGAGGGCCGAGAAGATGTCGTCGTCGAAGGGATCGGGCAGCGTGTTGTTGCCCTGCGCCGGCATCGCGACGTTGACGTCCTGCTGGCGATAGAGCCCTTGCGCCTGGTCGCTCATGGGCGCGGCGCTCGAGGGCTTGCCCAGCAGGCCGCCGTCCAGGCCCAGGAACGCATCGAGCGCGTTGGCGCCGTTGTCGTCGCGGCCGAACGCGGGCGCGCGGTTGGCGGCCGAGTCGGCGCCGGCCGGACGCGTGCGCGACGCCGAGGGCGCGGCGTCGAGCATCTGGCCCAGCGCGGTGGCGCTCGGATCGGTCTCGATCTGGTGGGCGAGCGGCGCGACGGGCGCCGCGCGGCGGGCCGGCTTGGCCGCGGCCTGCGCCCAGTTGGGCGAGGTGTCGAACTGGGAATCGCGGGCACCGCTGGGAGGCGGCGCGGGCACCAGCGACGCCATCATGTCGAGACTGTCGGCGCGCGTGCTCGCGGAGTAGCCGAACGCCGACAGCGGATCCTTCGCGCGCGACTCGGCCTGGAGTTCGGCGATGAGCAGGTAGTCGCCGAGCTGGATCTTGTCGCCGTGGGACAGTTCCACGGCCGCGCCCGGCGGCACGGCGTTGTCGTTGACGCTGCAGCCGTTGACCTTGGAGATCACCTTCAGCGAGTACTTGCCGTCGCGGCAGCGGATCTCGAGGTGCTCGCGCGAGATGTAGCGATCCGGACTCGGCAGCGGCAGCGAACAGGTGTTGCTGCGCCCGATGCGTCCACCGTTGGCGCCGAAACGCGCATTGATGGCCTGCGGCTGATCAGGCGGTGGACAACGGAGTGCGCGGACGACGAGTTCCATGGCAGTTCGGTGAGAAGACGCTGTCGATTATCGCCGTCTGAATCCATCGCGCACGCACGCCACCTGAAATGGGGGGATCGTGGCCATCGTTGCGCGGCGGCAGCGCCACGGGTGCAGGGTTATCCCCGAATCACGGGACTGCGCGTGCGCTAGTCCACACCCTTGCACTTGTTGGCTTCCTTGAGGAAGTCCTTGCCCTCGGCGGCCGTCGGCTTGCGGTAGATCGCGCACAGGCGCGCCCTCGCGCCCTGGGCGCCCATCGCGTCGGCGCGCTCCATCATGCGGATGCCTTCGGCCACGTGCCCGGTCAGGTAGGCCTCGTAGCCCTTGCGGAACATGTCGGCGGCTTCGGCCTTGGGGTCGGACTTCACCGGCTTGTCCACGTCGGTCCGGGCCTCGACCTTGGGCTTGGCCTTCGAGTCGTCGTACGCCGGCGGCTTGCCGTCGGTGTTGTCGCCGTTGCCTTTCGCGTCGACGGCCGCCTGGCGTTGCTGCTCGAGAAGGTCGGCCTTGGCCTTCTTCCTGGCCTCGTCGTCGAGCTTTTTCTTCGCGTCTTCGTCGGCCTTGCGCTGCTTGGCGGCGGCGTCATCGGCG
>FTJN01000253.1_pt2 | contig 56236 bp, 42 predicted proteins | sample 1658361 | NCBI WGS metagenome assembly FTJN01 (sample SAMEA3914819, study PRJEB12502) | metagenome | biome: forest; material: soil | place: Canada | collected 2010-06-26 | depth 0.3 m
CGCCCGGGCCACGACCGCCGCTACGCGATCGACGCGAGCAAGCTCGCCACCGAACTCGGCTGGCGCCCGAAGGAGACCTTCGAGACCGGCCTGCGCAAGACGGTGGAGTGGTACCTCGCCAACGCCGAATGGGTGCAAGGCGTGCAGAGCGGCGCGTACCGCGACTGGGTCAGCGCCCAGTACGAGAAAAGCTGACGCCCATGAAGATCCTCCTGCTCGGTTGCGACGGCCAGGTCGGCTGGGAGCTGCAGCGCTCGCTGCAGCCGCTCGGCGAGGTGCTGGCGCTCGACTTCCAGAGCCGGGATTTCGCCGCCGACTTCTCCCGGCCCGAGGCGCTTGCCGCGACGGTGGAAGCGGTCAGGCCCGACCTGATCGTCAATGCCGCCGCGCACACCGCGGTCGACAAGGCGGAGTCCGAGCCCGCGCTGGCGCAGACGATCAACGCCGACGCCCCCGGCGTGCTGGCGCGCAGCGCCGCCGCCTGCGGCGCCTGGCTTGTCCACTACAGCACCGACTACGTGTTCGACGGCTCCGGCGACCAGCCGCGCGCCGAGGACGCGCCCACGGGCCCGCTCTCGGTCTACGGCCGCACCAAGCTCGACGGCGAGGCGCAGATCCGCGCCAGCGGCTGCCGCCACCTGATCCTGCGCACCAGCTGGGTCTACGCGGCCCGCGGCGGCAATTTCGCGAAGACCATGCTGCGCCTGGCGGGCAGCAAGACCGAGCTGAACGTCATCGACGACCAGGTCGGCGCACCCACCGGCGCCGAACTGCTGGCGGACCTCACGGCGCTGATGGCACGCGCCGCGCGGGCGCAGCCCGACCTGGCCGGCACGTACCACGCCGTGGCCGCCGGCGCGACGAGCTGGCACGGATACGCCCGCCTGGTGATCGAGACGGCGCGCGCGCGCGGGGTCCCGCTCACGCTGGCGCCCGACGCGCTGCGCCCGATTCCCACCAGCGCGTACCCGACGCCGGCGCCGCGCCCATTGAACTCGCGCCTCGATACGCGCAAGCTGCGCGAACGCTTCGGCGTGCACCTGCCGGACTGGGAGTCCGGCGTGCGCCGCCTGCTTGACGAGATCCTCCCCGCGTGACCGCGCCCACCGCAAGGAACCCCTCTTGAACCGCAAAGGCATCATCCTCGCCGGAGGCTCCGGCACCCGTCTGCATCCGGCCACGCTCGCGATCAGCAAGCAACTGATCCCGGTCTACGACAAGCCGATGATCTACTACCCGCTGAGCGTGCTGCTGCTGGCCGGCATCCGCGAGATCCTGATCATCAGCACCCCGCAGGACACGCCGCGCTTCGAGCAATTGCTGGGCGACGGCAAGCGCTGGGGCCTCGACCTGCAATACGCGGTGCAGGACAGCCCGGACGGCCTCGCGCAGGCTTTCCTGATCGGCGAGAAGTTCCTCGCCGGCGCCCCCAGCGCCCTGGTGCTGGGCGACAACATCTTCTACGGCCACGACCTCGGCGGCCGCCTCGAGGCCGCCTACGCCAAGACCGATTGCGCCACCGTGTTCGCGTATCCGGTGCACGATCCCGAGCGCTATGGCGTCGTGGAGTTCGACGGAGGCGGCAAGGCCATCAGCCTCGAGGAGAAGCCTGCCCGGCCCAAGAGCCGCTACGCGGTCACCGGCCTGTACTTCTACGACGAGAGCGCGGTCGCGCATGCGAAGTCGCTCAAGCCCAGCCCCCGCGGCGAACTCGAGATCACCGACCTGAACCGGATCTACCTCGAAGCCGGCAAACTGGACGTCCAGATGCTGGGCCGCGGCGATGCGTGGCTGGACACCGGCACGCACGATTCGCTGCTGGAGGCGAGCCAGTTCGTCCACACGCTGGAAAAGCGCCAGGGCCTGAAGGCCTGCTGCCCGGAGGAGATCTGCTGGCGCCAGAAGTGGATCGACGACGCGCAACTGTCCGCGCTGGCCGCGCCGCTGGCCAAGAGCGGCTACGGGCAGTACCTGCAGCGCCTGCTGGCCGAACGAGTGTTCTGAACCGGCGCGGCTTCCTGTCCGATGATTTTCTCCAGAGCCATCCAATGAACGTCGAGACCACCGCCATCGAAGGCGTCCTGGTGCTGCAGCCCAAGGTGTTCGGGGACGCGCGCGGCTTCTTCCTCGAAAGCTTCAACCAGGCCGCCTTCGACGCCGCGATCGGCCGCCACGTCGACTTCGTGCAGGACAACCATTCGCGCTCGGCGCGCGGCGTGCTGCGCGGCATGCATTTCCAGAAGGGCGCGAAGGCGCAGGGCAAGCTGGTGCGCGTCACTTCGGGGGCCGTTTTCGACGTGGTCGTCGATATCCGTCGCGCCAGCCCCACGTTCGGCCGTTGGGTGGGCGTCGAGCTCAGCGGCGAGAACCATCGCCAGATATGGGTGTCGCCAGGCCTCGCGCACGGGTTCCTGGTACTCACCGAGACCGCCGATTTCCTCTACAAGACGACCGAGTTCTATTCGCCGGCCGACGAGGGCGCCGTGCGCTGGGACGACCCGGACGTGGGCATCGCGTGGCCGTCGTTGGGGGTGCCCCCGACGCTGTCCGTGAAAGATGCCGCAGCTGGACTGTTGCGCGATCTGCGCTAGCGTCGTGGCGTGACAATCCGTCGAAGGTGTCGTTTCTGCGCTTGCATCCCTTCGACGAATTTCCAACCCATGCCCCTAGGACGGGGTTTCGGCCTACATGCCCGGCGCTGCCGGGCTGCGAGAATCAAGCGACGAGTGTCACGAGCGTCTTGTAACGTCTTGTGCAGATTCGACACTGCCGGCCATCCGACCGGCGTGGTCGCGTCTCCGACCCATTTCTGATCAAAGGAACTGCGATGGCGAAAGCCATGATTCTTGCCGCCGGACAGGGCACGCGCGTGCGGCCGCTGACGAAGTACATGCCCAAGCCGATGATTCCGATCCTGGGCAAGCCGGTGCTCGAATACCTGATCGAACATCTCGCGCGCTACGGCGTGAAGGAGATCATGATCAACGTCGCGTATTCGCACTGGAAGATCGAGAGCTATTTCGGCAACGGCAGCCGCTGGGGCGTCGAGATCGGCTACTCGTTCGAAGGCAAGCGCGACCACGGCGAGATCGTGCCGAACCCGAAGGGCTCGGCCGGCGGCATGCGCAAGATCCAGGACCACAGCGGCTTCTTCGACGACACCACCATCGTGCTGTGCGGCGACGCCATCATCGACCTCGACATCGGGGCGGCGCTGCACGAGCACGCCAGCAAGAAGGCGCTCGCGAGCGTCGTCACGCTGGAAGTGCCCCTGGAGGAGGTCAAGAACTACGGCGTGGTCGTCAGCGACTCCGAGGGCCGCATCACGCAGTTCCAGGAAAAGCCGTCGCCCGAGCAGGCCAAGTCGCGCATGGCCAGCACCGGCATCTACATCTTCGAGCCGCAAGCCCTCGACCTGATCCCGTCCGGCCAGGTGTTCGACATCGGCGGCCAGCTGTTCCCGCTGCTGGCCGAGAAGGGCCTGCCGTTCTATGCGCAGAGCCGGTGGTTCAACTGGATCGACATCGGCCGCGTCACCGACTATTGGGCGGTCTGCCAGCGCGTCCTGCGCGGCGAGGTGGCGCAGATGGACATGCCGGGGCGCGAGGTGCGCCCGGGCGTGTGGGTGGGCCTCAACACCAGCATCGATTTCGACAAGGTCAACATCACCGGGCCGGTCTACATCGGTTCGTCGAGCGAGATCGAGCCGGGCGCCACCATCGTGGGGCCGGCCTGGCTGGGCAACGGGTGCGTGTTGCGCGAGGGCAGCAAGCTCATTCGCAGCATCCTGTTCGACTACACGCGGCTTTCCCAGGGCGAGACCCTCGAAGATATGATCGTGTCTCCGCACTATTGCGTCGATCGGCACGGCAACACCACCTATCCGGGCGACGAGGGCACCGTCCTGCGCTGGGGCGACGCGCGCGCCTGACCCCTTGAACGCCGCCGCCGCGACACCCGGGCGTGTGTCGCGCGCCCTCAATCTTCTTTTCCGAAAGCGTCCTTCATGGCAGCGCCGATCTCGATTCAACCCGTCATCATGGCCGGCGGCAGCGGCACGCGCCTCTGGCCGCTGTCGCGCGCCGGATTCCCGAAGCAGTTCCTCTCGCTCGGCAGCGACGACAGCCTGTTCCAGCAGGCCGTGGCCCGCCTGATCGGCCTGGCCGGCGGCGACATCCGCGTCGAGGCGCCGCTGATCGTCGGCAACGCGGAACACCGCTTCCTCGCGCTCGAGCAACTGCGCGAGAAGCGCGTCGAGCCGGCGGCCCTGATCCTGGAGCCGGTCGGGCGCAACACCGCGCCCGCGCTCACGCTGGCGGCGCTGGCCGCCCGCGAGGGCGGCGCCGATCCGGTGCTGGTCGTGTCGCCCGCCGACCAGACGGTCGCCGACCAGGCCGCCTTCACCGCCGCCCTGCAAGAAGCCGTGCGCGGCGCCGCCGAGGGCGCCATCGTGATCCTGGGCATCACGCCCACCAGCCCCGAGACGGCCTACGGCTACATCCGCAGCACCTCAGGCGAGGGCCTGCAGAAGGTGGCGCAGTTCGTCGAGAAGCCCGATGCAGCCACCGCCGCGCGGTATCTCGCCGAAGGCGGCTACACCTGGAACTCCGGCATGTTCGTGCTGCGCGCCTCGGTGTGGCTCGAGGCGCTGGCGCAGTTCCGGCCCGACATCCTCGCCGCCACGCAGGCGGCGTGGAGCGGCCGCACGCCCGACGAACGCTTCATCCGCCCCACGCGCGAGGCCTTCCTGGCGGTGCCGTCGGAGTCGGTCGACTACGCCGTCATGGAACGCTGCCCGGGCAGCGCCTTCGACATCCGCATGGTGCCGCTGGACGCCGGCTGGAACGATCTCGGCGCCTGGGACGCCGTCTGGCAGGTGGCCGCCAAGGACGCCTCCGGCAACTCCGCCGTCGGCGACGTGATGTTCGAGGACAGCCGCAACACGCTGGTCCACGCCAGCGGCCGCCTCGTGACCGCGCTGGGGCTGGACAACGTCGTGATCGTCGAGACGGCCGACGCCGTGCTCGTGGCCGACCGCGAGCGCAGCCAGGACGTCAAGAAGCTTGTCAATCGCCTGGACAAGGGACAACGCACCGAGCACGCGCTGCATCGAAAGGTGCACCGTCCCTGGGGCTGGTACGACAGCGTGGACGCCGGGCCGCGCTTCCAGGTCAAGCGCATCATGGTCAATCCCGGTGCGACGCTGAGCCTGCAGATGCATCACCATCGCGCCGAACACTGGATCGTGGTGCAGGGCACGGCGGAGGTCACCTGCGGCGACCGCAAGACGATCCTCACCGAGAACCAGAGCACCTACATCCCGCTCGGCGAGACGCACCGGCTCGCGAACCCCGGCAAGCTGCCGCTCGAGATCATCGAGGTGCAATCCGGCTCCTACCTCGGCGAGGACGACATCGTCCGCTTCGAGGATACCTACGGTCGTACCAGCTGAAATGGCTCGAACCTTGCATGGCCCCTCGCCATCGCGTCCTCGCGCGCGCCGCATAGGCTGACATGTTCGAAGAGCGCAGCGTCCGCAAGCAGTTCCTCAGCGCCCCGCCGTCGATCGGGAGCACGATCGCGTCCCTGCTCGAGCCGCTGGTGGCCGCGGGCATGCTGGGCGTGTTCCACGAGATCTACAACTACCGCATGGACGGCGTCGCGATGGCGCTGGCGATCCTGCTGCTGGTGCTGATGTTCCCGGGCGTGAACCGCTTCGGCCGCACCGGCGTCGGCGTGGGCATCGACATCATCCTGTCGTGGGCGTGGGTGCTCAGCGTGCTGGCCCTGCTGGGCTACGCCACCAACAGCCTGCAGTCGTTCGATCCGGACATGCTGATGGCCTGGGCCATCGCGACGCCGCTGGTTCAGTGGACGCTGGTGGCCATCGGCACCGCGGTCCAGCGCCACCTCGCGTCGCTGCCGGACGCGCGCCGCCCCGCGGTGATCATCGGCGCGGGCCGCATGGGCCTGCGGGTCGCGCAGATGCTGCGCCTGCGCCAGTCGTTCGGCCACGACCTGCTGGGCTTCTTCGACGACCGCTCCGCCGACCGCGTGAACCTGCCCGAGGACGCGGTCCTGGTGGGCGCGCTCAAGCAGCTGCCCGAGTTCATCGAGGCGCACGGCGTCAAGGACGTGTTCATCACGCTGCCGCTGACGTCGCAGCCGCGCATCCAGTCGCTGCTCGAATCGCTGCAGAACACCACCGCCTCGATCCATTTCGTGCCCGACATCTTCGGCGTCAGCGTCATCCAGGGCCGTCTCGAAGACATGGGCGGCGTGCCCGTGGTCGGCCTGCTCGTCACGCCCTTCACCGGCATCAACGGCTTCATCAAGCGCGGCAGCGACGTCGTCCTCTCGCTGCTGATCCTGCTGCTGATCTCGCCGATCCTGCTCGCGCTGGCGATCGGCGTGAAGATGAGCTCGCGCGGCCCGGTGATCTTCCGCCAGCGCCGCACCGGGCTCGACGGCGAGATCATCGAGGTCTACAAGTTCCGCTCGATGCGCACCACCGAGGACGGCCCCGTCGTCGTCCAGGCCACGCGGGGCGACTCGCGCATCACGCCCTTCGGCGCCATCATCCGCAAGACCTCGCTCGACGAGCTGCCGCAGTTCGTCAACGTGCTGCAGGGGCGCATGAGCATCGTCGGGCCGCGCCCGCACGCCGTCGCGCACAACGAGCAGTACCGCAAGCTGGTGAAGGCCTACATGGCGCGCCACAAGGTCAAGCCCGGCATCACGGGCTGGGCCCAGGTCAACGGGTTGCGCGGCGAGACCGATACCCTCGAGAAGATGGCCGCGCGCATCGAATTCGACCTCGAGTACCTGCGCAACTGGACCCTCGGCCTCGACCTGCTGATCATCGCCAGGACCATCAAGCTGGTGTTCTTCGACCGCAGCGCCTACTGACGCCGGCGCCCGAGGCGTCGTGGCTGAACTCCTTCCTGCAGTCCTGCCGGCCCTCGCATGCGAGCCGTCGAGCAGCACGTCCCTCCCATCGGCACGACCATGCAAAGAGAGCCTCGCGATACCGTCCTGATGATCTGGCCCAGCGTCGCCGCATGGCGCCTCGACGGGCAGCTGTGGCTGGACCGCAAGTTCAAGGACGGCATGGAGGCGTACTGCGAGCGCTGGCCCGGGCGCGTCCGCGTGGTCATGCGGGTCGAGAACGTCGCGGCGCTGTCGCCGTTCGGCGCCTGGCGCTGGGAGCCGGCCGACGCGCCTTTCACGCTCGACGTCGTCGAGCCGGGGCGGACGTTGACGGCGGAGCAGCTGCGCGGGGTCGACGTCCTCCTCGCGAGCGCCGACGACTATCGCCAGCTCGACGCGGCGGCGCTGTGCGCGCCGCTGCCGACGGCGTGCCTCTACGTGATCGAGTACACGTTGCGCACCCGCCTCGACATGGAGCGCCATTCGCAGGCCCCGCTCCTGAAGAAGCTGAAGACGGCGTTCTGGCACCTGCGCAACGAACGGCGCATCGTGCGGGCGCTGCGCCTGGCCGACGGCATCCAGGCCAACGGCAGCCCGGCGTTCAAAGCCTACGGCCGCGGGTCACCGTCCGCGCTGCTCTATTGGGACACGCGCCTGCCGCGGGCCCGGTTGATGGCCCGGGATGCGCTCGAGGCGAAGCTGGCCAGGCTGCGCGAGAACAAGCCGCTGCGCCTCGCGTTTTCGGGCCGCCTGATCGCCGCCAAGGGCGCGGACGCGATGCTGCCGCTGGCGCTGCGCCTGCGCCAGCTCGGCGTGCCCTTCACGCTGGACATCTTCGGCGCGGGCGAGCTGGCCGACGGCATCCGCTCGGCCATCGCGGCGCACGGGCTCGGGGACACCGTGCGCCTGCGCGGCGCGGTGGACTTCGACGACGTCCTGATGCCCGCCATCAAGGACGAGGTCGACGTCTTCGTGTGCTGCCACCGCCAGGGCGATCCGTCCTGCACCTATGCCGAGACCCTGGGCTGCGGCGTGCCCATGGTCGGCTTCGCCAACGAATCGCTGGCCGCGCTCGTCGAGGAAGACGCCATCGGCTGGACCGTGCCGATGGGGTCGATCCCCCAGCTTGCCGCGCGCATTGCCGAGCTCGCGGGCAACCGCGAGGAAATCTGCGCCAGGTCCTCGGCCGCGCTGCGGTTCGCCGAGAACAATCATTTCGAGAACGTCTTCGATCGCCGCATCGCGCACTGCATCGACGCCCTGGGCGCTTGATCCAGGCCTCCTTCACCTTCCTAGCCAAGCCAACGACATGTCGAAACTCAACGCCGTCAGCGACCTCCTGACCTACCTCGGCGAGGGCCGCCGGACGATCCACTACACCGGCTGGATCGGCTATCGCAACCTGGGCGACGAGATCCTGCTGGAGGCGGCGCGCGAGAGCTTCGCGCCCGCGAAGGTCGTCTGGGTCAAGGACTATCACAACGCGCTCGTGCGCAAGCTGGTCGACGGGCACGCGCACGAGCTGGCCATGCTGGGCGGCGGCACCCAGATCGGGGAGCGCTCGCCGATCGCCCGCTTCGCGGCGGCGGTGGCGCGCTCCAAGGCGGGTTTCGTGCTCGGCGCGGGCGTCACGCCGGCGCTCGACGGCCCGGTGCCCGACTGGCTCAAGCGCTGGGGCGACGTGCTGCGCCCGCTCGAGTACGTCGGCACGCGGGGCCCCGAGTCCGCGGAGACCTTGCGCCGCGCCGGGGTCAACGCCCAGGTGCTGGGCGACCCGGTGTGCTGGTTCAGCCAGGCGCCCGATTTCTGGAAGCCCGAGCCGCAATTGATCGGCATGAACATCGGCACGTCGCACGGCCACATGTACGGCGACGAGAAGAAGGTGCAGGACACGTTCGCGCAGGTCGCGAAGCAACTGGTTGCGCAGGGCCATCGCGTCGAGTTCTTCTGCGTCTGGCCGGACGACCTCGAGGTCACGCGCCGGGTCGCGGCGGACGCCGGGCTGAAGAACCCGGTCATCCACGAGATCTACGAAGGCGCGCGCACGTTCCAGGAAGCGGTGCGCAAGGTGCAGGTGTTCGTCGGCATCAAGCTCCACGCCTGTGCGCTGGCCATGTGCGCCAGCGTGCCGACGCTGATGGTGGAATACCGCGCCAAATGCCGCGAGTACGCCGGCACGATGGGCACCGAGGCGTTCTGCCTGCGGTCGGACACCCTGGACGCCGGCGGGATGCTGGCGCTCGTCGAGGAGTTGAAGGCGCGCGGACCGGCCGTCGCAGCGGACATGTACCCGCGCGCACAGGCGATCAGGCAGCGCATCGCCGCGCTGGCCAGGGACATCCTGGGTCGCCACGGCTGGACGCCGGCCGCCTGAGGCCGGATTCGATTGCGCGCGCCCGGAGGCGGCGCGCCCCTACGCGCGCAGCGCGCGCTCGTAGATCGTGAAGACGGACTCGACCTTGCGATCCCAGTCGAAGTCGACCTCGATGCGCCGGCGGGCCTCGACGCCCAGGCGGTCGCGCAGCGCCGGCGACGCGGCGAGCTGCAGCATCGCCTTCGCCAGCCCGTCGATCAGGGCGTCGCGCGACGTCGGCTCCACCAGCAGTCCCGTGGATGCGTCGAGGTAGTCCAGCGGGCCGCCCCACGCCGTCGCGATGACGGGCAGGCCGCAGGCCATCGCCTCCAGGACGACCGCGCCGCCGCATTCGCTGAGGCTGGGCAGGATCAAGGCATGGCTCAGCCGCAGCTGGCGCGAGCAGTCGGCCTGCGACATCCAGCCCGCGAAGAACACCTTGCCCGGCGTGCGGATCGCGTCCGCGCGCATGCCCAGTCGCTTCGCCTGCTCCCGGAGCTCTGCGCCGCACGGACCGTCGCCCAGGATCGTGAGGCTGATGTCGGCTTCTCCGCGCGCCTGGTCGAACGCCAGCAGCAGGAGGTCGACCGCCTTCCAGTCCACCAGCCGGCCCATGAAGACGACGTGCATCGTGCCGCCCTCGGCGCGCGCCGTCGCCGTCGCGAGGCCTTTCTCCCACACCGACAGATCGACGCCGTTCTCCACGAGGAGGATGGCTCGGCTGCGCAGCTTCGCGGGCAGCGCCTCGCGGGTGCGTTCATTGGCCACCAGGATCGCGGCCGCCCGGGGCTTGCCGGGAAAGACCACGTTCAGGATGTCGCTGAACGCGCGCGCCACGCCTTCCACGCGGCGCTTCCAGCCGGCGCTCTTCTTGCGAAAGCCGGGCGGGTAGGCCATGTTGCCGTTCAGCGGGCCGATGACCACCGGCGCGCCCAGTCCGTGCATCAGCGACGGCTCGCGCGGCGACACCGGCATCGGTTGATGCACGATGTCGATGCCGTGCTCGCGGATCAGGCCGCGCGCCACCCGGCGCTGCATCAGCTGCGTGATCGTGCGCGACGCGAAGCCGGTGGTGAAGTAGGCCACGCGCGCGGGCATGCGCTTGCCGATGCGCCAGAGCAGGCGGTGCAGCGCGTTGTCCTTGATGAAGTGGACCCGCGCCAGGTCGTCCTTCAGCGTTTCCTGCAGCTCGGCCTTCACGCGGTCGTGGGTGATGAGCCGCACGTCCACGCCCATCTTGCGCATGACCCGGAAGTAATGGAGCGGCAGGGCGGCCTCGCCGCCGAACTTGGCGGACGCGTGTTCCGCGACGATCAGGACCTTGCGCGAACTCGCGGGCGCCGTGGCGCCCGCGAAAGAGTCTGGATTGGCCGACAAGGAAACTGCCTTCAGCAAGCGGGGATGCGGGTCGCTCGACGCCATCGGGCGCCGGCGAGGGGACGTTCCTGCATCCTAGTCGATCAGCCCCAGGGACTTCAGCTTCGCCACGATCGAGTCGGCCGCTTCCTCGGCCGTCTGGGTGTGCGTGTTCACCACGATCTCCGGCGCGTCGGGCGCCTCGTAGGGCGAGCTGATGCCCGTGAAGTTGGCGATCTCGCCGCGGCGCGCCTTCTTGTACAGGCCCTTGACGTCGCGTTCCTCGGCCACCGCCAGCGGGGTGTTGACGTGGATCTCGATGAACTCGCCGTCGGCCATCTGGCCGCGCGCCATCGCGCGTTCCGAGCGGAACGGCGAGATGAAGGCGGTCATCACGATCAGGCCGGCATCCACCATCAGGCGTGCCACCTCGGCCACGCGGCGGATGTTCTCCACCCGATCGGCCTCGGTGAACCCGAGATCCTTGTTGAGGCCGTGGCGCACGTTGTCGCCGTCGAGCAGGTAGGTGTGGCGCCCCATCGCGGCCAGCTTCTTCTCGACCAGGTTGGCGATGGTGGACTTGCCGGCGCCCGACAGCCCGGTGAACCACAGCACCGCCGGACGCTGGCGCTTGAGCTCGGAGCGCAGCGACTTGTCGACGTCGACGTGCTGCATGCGCAGGTTGTGCGAGCGGCGCAGCGCGAAGTTGAGCATGCCGGCGCCGACCGTGTTGTTGGTCATCCGGTTGATCAGGATGAAGCCGCCGGTGTCGCGGTTGGCCTTGTAGGCGTCGAACGCGATCTGGCGGTCCAGCGCGAGGTTGACGACGCCGATCTCGTTGACGCCCAGCTGCTTGGCGGCCAGGTGCTCCATCGTGTTGACGTTGATCTTGTACTTGGGCTCGGTGATGGACGCGGTCACCGTCTGCGTGCCGATCTTCATCAGGTACGGGCGGCCCGGCAGCATCGGCTCGTCGGTCATCCACACGAGCGAAGCCTCGAACTGGTCGGCCACCTCGGCCGGCGCGCCCGCCAGCGACAGCACGTCGCCGCGCGAGATGTCGATCTCGTCCTCCAGCGTCAGCGTGATCGACTGGCCGGCCACCGCCAGCGGCAGGTCACCGCCCATCGTGACGATGCGCGCGACCTGGCTCTCCTTGCCCGAGGGCTGGGCGATGATGCGGTCGCCCGGCTTGACGCTGCCGCTCGTGACGACGCCGGCGAAGCCGCGGAAGTCGAGGTTGGGGCGGTTGACCCATTGCACCGGCATGCGGAAGGGCTCCTTCTGCAGGCGTGTCTCGTCGACCTCGCAGGTCTCGAGAAAGCCCATCAGCGTCGGCCCGTGGTACCAGGGCGTCTTGTCGCTGGCCACCAGCATGTTGTCGCCCTTGAGCCCCGAAAGCGGGATCGACGTGATGTCGGCCAGGCCGATCTGCGCCGCGAACGCGCGGTACTCCTCGTTGATCCTGTCGAACACCTTCTGCGAGTAGTCGACGAGATCCATCTTGTTGATGGCCAGCACCACCTTGCGGATGCCGATCAGGCTTACCAGGTAGCTGTGGCGGCGCGTCTGCGTCAGCACGCCCTTGCGCGCGTCGATCAGGATCACGGCCACGTCGGCGGTGGAGGCGCCGGTGATCATGTTGCGCGTGTACTGCTCGTGGCCGGGGGTGTCGGCGACGATGAACTTGCGGCGGTCGGTGGAGAAGAAGCGGTACGCGACGTCGATCGTGATGCCTTGCTCGCGCTCGGCCGCGAGGCCGTCGACGAGCAGCGCGAAGTCGATGTCGCCGCCTTGCGTGCCCCACTTCTTGGAGTCGTTCTCGATCGCCGCGAGCTGGTCCTCGAACAGCATCTTCGACTCGTAGAGCAGCCGGCCGATCACGGTGGACTTGCCGTCGTCGACGGAGCCGCAGGTGATGAAGCGCAGCAGGCTCTTCTTCTCGTGCTGCTTGAGGTATTTCTCGATGTCGGTCGAGATCAGGTCGGAAACGTGTGCCATCAGAAGTACCCCTCTTGCTTCTTCTTTTCCATCGATGCGGCGGAATCGTGGTCGATCATGCGGCCCTGGCGCTCCGAGGTCTTCGTGAGCAGCATTTCCTGGATGACATCGGTCAACGTCGACGCGGTGGATTCGACGGCCCCCGACAGCGGATAGCAGCCGAGGGTGCGAAAACGCACGCTCTTCATCATCGGCACCTCGCCGGCTTTCAGCGGCATGCGGTCGTCGTCGACCATGATCAGCGTGCCGTCGCGGTTGACGACCGGGCGCTCGGCCGCGAAGTACAGCGGCACGATGGGAATGTTCTCGAGGTGGATGTACTGCCAGATGTCGAGCTCGGTCCAGTTCGAGATCGGGAACACGCGGATCGACTCGCCCTTCTGCTTGCGGCCGTTGTACAGGCGCCAGAGCTCGGGACGCTGGTTCTTCGGGTCCCAGCGATGCTGCGCCGAGCGGAACGAGAAGATGCGCTCCTTCGCACGCGACTTCTCCTCGTCGCGGCGCGCGCCGCCGAAGGCGGCGTCGAAGTTGTACTTGTCGAGCGCCTGCTTCAGCCCCTGCGTCTTCCACATGTCGGTGTGGATGGACGAGCCGTGCGTGAACGGGTTGATGCCCAGCTCGGCGGCCTCGGGGTTCTGGTAGACCAGCAGCTCCATGCCCGACTCCCTGGCCATGCGCTCGCGCAGTTCGTACATCGCGCGAAACTTCCACGTGGTGTCGACGTGCAGCAGCGGGAACGGCGGCGGCGACGGAAAGAACGCCTTGCGGGCCAGGTGCAGCATCACGGCCGAGTCCTTGCCGATCGAATAGAGCATGACGGGGTTGTCGGTCTCGGCGACGACCTCGCGCATGATGTGGATGCTCTCGGCTTCCAGGCGCTGGAGGTGGGTGAGGTTCATGGGATCGTCCGTTGTCGACGTTCTGGGGGTGATGAAGGGCCGGCCGGCGGCTGCGGGCGACGAGGCCAGGGCAGGGGCGGCGGGGGGGAACGGATCGGCCGCGAGTGCGGGCGGCTCGAGGCCGAGGATCTCGTCGGCCGGCGCGGCGCGGCGCGCGAGCCCGATCGGGCAGGCGAGCACCTGCAGCCGCGGCCGGGTGGCGATCCAGTCGTTCAGTTGCGCGGCGCGGCGCAGGTCCAGGCCGTGCAGCCAGGCGACGACGGGACTGGCCGTCTGCGCCTGCAGGCGGGCCAGGAAATCGATGTAGGCGTCCTGCAGGCTCAACGACGCGACAGGCAACCAGGCGATCTGGCCCCGGGCGTCGACGGCCACCAGCAGGCCGCGCGAGCTGGCCGCCGCCGCGGTCGCCGGCGCCGGCAGGGCGCCGCACCACCAGACGCGCGGCGCGCCGTTCGCACGAGCGGCGGGCGGCTGCGCGGCCAGCCACTGCACGGAGGCCGGCGAGCGTTCCGCGGCGTCGCGCAGCGCCACCAGCGTCAGGCCCCAGCGCGCGAGGCAGCGCGCCACCGCGCGCGGGTGCAGGTCGACGCCGAAGCGCCGCTGCGCGCTGTCGCGCACGGCGTCGGCCGACCACAGGGGCGTCGACTGCCCGGCGGCCTCGGGCAGGCCGTACAGGGCCAGCAGCGCCAGCTCGGATTCCTGGGCGAGCGTCAGCGCGCGGCCCGCGCCTTGGGGCCGCCCCCGCGTGCCCACGTCCACGGCATGCCAGCCGCCCTCGATGAACGCCTTGAATGCGCCGATGATGGTCGGCACGCTCAAGCCCGTCTCCTCGCGCACGCGGGTCAGGCTGTGGCCGTCCACGCGCAGCTGCACCGCGCGGCGGCGCTGGGCATTCAGTTGCGACAGGTTGGCGGTGAGGGCAGGCACGGCGAAGCGGGTGAAATCGAGACACTAAAACATTTAGTGGCGTGATTTTGTCATAATCCAGCGTAATCCGCATACCTCTTATGAGCATCATGACCGTCGGCCCGTTGCCACTCGCTTCCCTGCTCGCCGAGCTGACGCCGCTCATCCACGAGGCGGGCGCGCTGGTCATGCGCGTCTACGCCACCGACTTCCAGGTCGAGGTCAAGGGCGATGAGTCGCCGGTCACGCTGGCCGACCAGTGTGCCGAGAAGGTGATCTTCGAAGGCTTGCGCCGCCTCACCCCCGACATCCCCGTGGTCGGTGAAGAGGCTGCGTCGGCAGGCGACATTCCGGATGTGAGCAATCGCTTCTGGCTTGTCGATCCGATCGACGGCACGAAGGAATTCGTCAATCGCAACGGCGAGTTCACCGTCAACATCGCGCTGGTCGAGCATGGCATCCCCGTGCTTGGCCTGGTGCTGGCACCCGCCCTCGAGACGCTCTACGCGGGCGCCGTCGGGGTGGGCGCGTGGGTCGAGGTGCGCCACGAACGGCGGGCCATCTCCGCGCGAACCGTCCCGACCGACGGGCTGACGGTGGTCGGGAGCCGCCATCACGGCAACGACGCCGCGGTGGACGCCTTCCTGGGCGGCCGGCGCGTCGCCGCGCACCGGATGGTCGGCTCGTCGTTGAAGCTGTGCCTGCTGGCCGAAGGCCTCGCGGACGTCTATCCACGCTTCGGCCGGACGATGGAATGGGACACGGCCGCCGGCGACGCCATCCTGCGCGCCGCGGGCGGCGCCGTGCGCACCATCGGCGGCGAGCTGCTCGCGTACGGGAAGCCGGGCTTCGAGAACCCGGATTTCGCGGCCTGGGGCGCGGCCTGAGCCGCGGCGCTCAGTCGGCGCTCGAACGCGAGGCCTGGCGCCGCGCGAAGCCGGCGACGCCGAGCAGGCCGGCCAGCATCAGCGCCAGCGGCGCCGGCTCCGGCACCGCGCTGAGCAGCCCGCTGAACGAGCCGTTCGGGTTGTGGTACCCGTAGTCGTAGCTGTAGACGGCGCTGCGGTCGCCCCAGTTGAAGTTGAAGTATTCGGTCTGGTCCAGCGACTGCACGACGCCGCTGGGAACGCCGCTGTACAGGTCGACGCCGCCCCACAGGATGTCGCCGGGCAGGCCGCCCAGGCTCACGTAGAAATTGGTGATGTCGCCGAAGGCGCCGTTGATGGCGTAGTTGCCGTCGCCGCCGCTGGGCGTGTCGAATCGCAGGAGTCCGGTCAGCGTGCCGGGCCGCGGGCAACTGGGTTGGTCGAACGGCGGCGTGCAGCCGTCGGTGTCGCCGTCGGAGTAGGTGCCGCTGAGGCTGATCCGGTATTCGAAATGTTCGGCGTGGGCCGCCGCGCTGAGTGCCAGCAGCACCGTCGCCGCGAGCAAAGGACGTTGTCTCATCTTGTTCACTGGAACCTTGTCTGAGCCGGACGAATGTGTCCGGCCCGACAAATTCTGAGCGCCGCGCAGGCAAGCGGCAAGCGCGTGGATGCCCGCCGACAAGAGGCGTTACACCTCTGACGTCCTGAGGCGGCCTCGCATCCTTTTGTTGTGCGCTCGACCGCGAAATCGACGCGCCGATCCACGCGGATCAGCTCGACAGCGGCGCGCTCAAGCGCCGCCGCGCCGTCTCTTCGTCCACGCCCACTTCCGCGGCCCACGCCCGCATCTGGTCCTCGCCGATGCGGCCCACGTTGAAGTAGCTGGACTGCGGGTGCGCCAGGTAGAAACCGGACACGCTCGCCGCCGGCGTCATCGCCAGGCTTTCGGTGAGCGCCATGCCGATCTCCTCGGCCTGCAGCGCGCGGAACATGTCGCGCTTGACGCCGTGCTCGGGACACGCCGGGTAGCCGGGCGCGGGACGGATGCCCTGGTACTTCTCGGCGATCATCTCGTCGACCGTCAGCTTCTCGTCGGCGGCGTAGCCCCACAGCTCGGTGCGCACGCGCTGGTGCAGCCGTTCGGCGAAGGCCTCGGCGAGGCGGTCGGCGATGGCCTTGAGCATGATGGACGAGTAGTCGTCGTGCGCCGCCTCGAACTCGGCCTCGCGCTTGTCGATGCCCAGGCCGGCGGTCACGGCGAACAGCCCGATCCAGTCCGGCTTCGTGCCCTTCGGAGCGATGTAGTCGGCCAGCGACCGGTTCGGGCGCCGCACTTCGACGCCGTTCGCGTCGGGGATCAGCGGGCGTTCCGTCTGCATGCGCAGCGGCGCCCACTTCAGCAGCACCTCGCTGCGCGACTCGTCGGTGTAGATCTCGATCGTGTCGTCGTCGACCGTGTTGGCCGGCCACAGGCCCATCACGCCGTTGGCGACGAGCCAGCGGCCCTCCACCACGCGCTTGAGCATCGCCTGCCCGTCGGCGAACACCTTGGTGGCGGCTTCGCCGACCACCTCGTCCGTGAGGATCTTCGGATACGGGCCGGCCAGGTCCCAGGTCTGGAAGAACGGGCCCCAGTCGATGCACGCGGCGATCTCGGCCAGGTCGTACTGCCGGAACTGGCGCCGGCCGATGAACTTGGGCGCGGGCGGCGTGTACCCGGCCCAGTCGAGCGGGGTGCGATTGGCGCGCGCGGCCTCGAGCGTGACCAGCGGCACCTGCTTGCGGTTGGCGTGCAGCTCGCGCACGCGGATGTAGTCGGCGACGAGGTCTTCGCGGAACTGGTCGCCCTTTTCTTCCGACAGCAGGTCGGAGCACACGCCCACGGCGCGCGACGCGTCGGGCACGTAGACGACCGGGCCGTCGTAGAACGGCGCGATCTTGACGGCCGTATGCACCCGGCTGGTGGTGGCGCCGCCGATCAGCAGCGGGATCTTCAACGCGCGGAAGTCGGGGTCGCGCTGCAGCTCGGAGGCGACGTACTGCATCTCCTCGAGGCTGGGCGTGATCAGGCCGGACAGGCCGATGATGTCGGCGCCCTCCACCTTGGCGCGATCGAGGATGTCCTTGCAGGACACCATCACGCCCATGTTGACGACCTCGAAGTTGTTGCACTGGAGGACGACGGTGACGATGTTCTTGCCGATGTCGTGCACGTCGCCCTTGACGGTGGCGATGACGATCTTGCCCTTGGAGCGCACATCGTCGCCGGCCGCCTCCATGCGCAGCTTCTCTTCCTCGATGTAGGGCACCAGGTGCGCGACGGCGGACTTCATCACGCGCGCCGACTTCACCACCTGCGGCAGGAACATCTTGCCGGCGCCGAACAGGTCGCCGACCACGTTCATGCCGGCCATCAGCGGGCCTTCGATCACGTGCAGCGGGCGGCCGCCCTTGGCGAGGATGGCCTGGTACGCCTCCTCGGTGTCTTCGGCGATGAAGTCGGTGATGCCTTGCACCAGCGCGTGCGACAGGCGTTGCTCCACCGTGCCGGCGCGCCACGCGAGGCGCGCGGAGTCGTCGCGCACGGTGCCCTTGACGGCCTCGGCGGCGTCCAGCAGCCGTTCCGTGGGCGTCTTCTTCGCGTCGGCTTCGCTCTCGGTGCCGTCGAACGTCGGCTGGCGATTGAGGACGACGTCCTCGACCAGTTCGCGCAGCTTCGCGTCGAGGTTGTCGTACACGCCGACCATGCCGGCGTTGACGATGCCCATGTCCATGCCGGCCTGGATCGCGTGGTACAGGAACACGGTGTGGATCGCCTCGCGCACCGGCTCGTTGCCGCGGAACGAGAAACTGACGTTGGACACGCCGCCCGACACCTTCGCGCCGGGCAGGTTCTGCTTGATCCAGCGCGTGGCGTTGATGAAGTCGACGGCGTAGTTGTCGTGCTCCTCGATGCCCGTCGCGATCGCGAAGATGTTCGGGTCGAAGATGATGTCCTCGGCCGGGAAGCCGACCTCGTCGACCAGGATGCGGTAGGCGCGCTCGCAGATCTCGATCTTGCGTTCGAAGGTGTCGGCCTGGCCCTTCTCGTCGAAGGCCATCACCACCGCGGCGGCACCGTAGCGGCGCACCAGGCGCGCCTGGCGGCGGAACTCGTCCAGCCCTTCCTTCATCGAGATCGAGTTGACGATGCCCTTGCCCTGCAGGCACTTGAGGCCGGCCTCGATCACGCTCCACTTCGACGAGTCCACCATCACCGGCACGCGCGCGATCTCGGGCTCGCTGGCCATCAGGTTCAGGAAGCGCACCATCGCCGCCTGGCTGTCGAGCATGGCCTCGTCCATGTTGACGTCGATCACCTGCGCGCCGTTCTCGACCTGCTGGCGCGCCACGGCCAGCGCCTTCTCGAATTCGCCGGCGAGGATCAGGCGCGCGAACGCCTTCGATCCGGTGACGTTCGTGCGCTCCCCGATGTTGACGAACAGGTGGCCGGCGTCGAGCGTCACGGGCTCCAGTCCCGACAGCTTCATCGGCGGGGGAGTCTGGCGGGTGGCGTCGGGCAAGGCATTTTCAGGAGAGGGCATGTGCCAAATTGTAGGTGGCCGGACTCAAGAGCAGCCTTCGCATGGCCGATATCGGGGTTCTGACAGTCTCTTTGGTGCCCCACCGTTCCCATGAAGGTCGTCCCCCTGTCCTCCGAAGGCCTGCGCGTCGGTCGCCCGCTCCCGTTCTCGGTGCGTGACGGCTCGGGCGCGATCCTGCTCGCACGAGGCGCGTCCATTCAGACGGAAAAGCAGCTGCAGGTGCTGCGTTCGCGCCCGATCTTCATCGACATGGCCGAATCAGAGTCGGTCAAGCGCGCCTACGCGGGCCAGCTCGACCAGATGTTTCGCCAGGACGTCGCGCTGGGCCGGATCGCCGATGCGCGTCCCGACTACGTCGCCATCCCGGTTCCGGGCGCCGCCCGCGCCCCGGAACGGCCGCTGGACTGGCCCAACCTGCAGATGCGGCTGCGCCTGATGCTGGTGGATCCGCACGGCGCCGACTGGATCGCCCGCCTGCGCGCGCTGCGCGACGACGTGCTGGCGCTCGTCGAACGCGGCCCCGACCGTGCGCTGATGCGGTTGATGTTCGACGCCAGCAACGAATTCCAGGACTACAGCGCCAACCACAGCCTGTTCGTCTGCGTGCTGGCCTCGATGGCCTGTGCCCAGCTGCCCGGCTGGCAGGCCGAGTGGGCCGATTCGCTGACGCTCGCGGCGCTGACGATGAACGTCACCTTCACGCAGACCCAGGACGAGCTCGCACGCCAGGCCGGCCCGCTCAGCGACGCCCAGCGCGGCACGCTGCGCGACCACCCCGAACGCGCCGCCGAACTGCTGGCCGAGATCGGCGTCGACGACCCGATGTGGCTGCACGCGGTGCGCCATCACCACAGCGCGCCGTCCGGCCCGCTGGCGGGCCGCTCGCCGCAGGAGACCGTCGCCCGCCTGGTCCGCCGCGCCGATCGCTACGCGGCGCGCCTGAGCCCGCGCAAGAGCCGGCCGGCGTCGTCGGCCACGGCGGCCGCGCAGGTCGCGCTGCTGGACGAGGGCGGCCACACCGACGAGGCCGGCCAGGCGCTGATCCGCACCCTGGGCCTGTATCCGCCCGGCGTCTGGGTGAAGCTGCAATGCGGCGAGATCGCGATGGTGCTGCGCCGCACCCTCGTCGCGAAATGCCCGATCGTCGTCAGCCTGGTCAGCCGCACGGGCATGCCGCTGGCGGTGCCCGCGCTGCGCAACACGAAGATGCCCGACTTCGCCGTCACCGGCGCGGTGCCGCCGGCGCAGGTGAAGGTGCGGCCGAACCTGGACGCGCTCGAGAAGATGGCCTGAGCCGGCCCTGCCGAACGCAAGACGCGGCCCGAGGGCCGCGTCTGTCATTCGGCGGCGGGATCTCTCAGGCCGCCAGCAACGGCGAGAACAACGGATCGCGCACCCCGCGCGGGCGATACGCGCTCACGCGGCGCGCGATCGAGGCGATGTGCTCCGGCGTCGTGCCGCAGCAGCCGCCGGCCAGGTTCAGGAAACCGGACTTCGCGAACTCTTCCATCAGCGCGCCGGTGACCTCGGGCGTCTCGTCGAAGCCGGTGTCGCTCATCGGATTGGGCAGGCCGGCGTTCGGATAGCAGCTGACGTAGGTGTCGGAGGCGACCTTGGCCAGCTCCTCGATGTACGGCCGCATCAGCGTGGCGCCGAGCGCGCAGTTCAGGCCGATGGCGATCGGGCGCGCGTGGCGCACCGAGTGCCAGAACGCGGTGACGGTCTGGCCCGACAGGATGCGGCCGGACGCGTCGGTGACGGTGCCCGAGATGATCACGGGCAGGCGCACGCCGGTCTCCTCCATCAGCTCGTCGAGGGCGAAGATGGCGGCCTTGGCGTTGAGGGTGTCGAAGATCGTCTCGACCAGGAACAGGTCGGCGCCGCCCTCGACGAGGCCTTCGGCCTGCTCCCTGTAGGCCGCCTTGAGCTCGTCGAAATGAGTGTTGCGCGCGCCCGGGTCGTTGACGTCGGGGCTGATGCTGGCGGTGCGCGGCGTCGGGCCGAGGGCGCCGGCGACGAAGCGCGGCTTGTCGGGCGTGGCGACCTGGTCGGCGCATTCGCGTGCCAGGCGCGCCGCGGCGACGTTCATCTCGCGCGCGAGGTGGCCCAGGCCGTAGTCGTCCTGCGCGACGCTGGTGGCGCCGAAGGTGTTGGTCTCGATGATGTCGGCACCGGCGGCCAGGTACTGCGAGTGGATCTCGCGCAGCACCTCGGGCTTGACCAGCTGGAGCATCTCGTTGTTGCCCTTGATGTCCTTCGGGTGATCCTTGAAGCGCTCGCCGCGGTAGTCGGCCTCCTGCAGCTTGTAGCGCTGGATCATCGTGCCCATCGCGCCGTCGATGATGACGATGCGCTGCCTGAGGAGCTCGGGCAGCTCGGCGCCGCGGGTGAAAGCGAGAGGGGGCTTGGACATGCCCGAATTATTGCAGGACGTCGATAACCGCGTCGGGCCCGTCGGGCGCGTAGAGCGAGTCGCGGAAGTCGTCGCGGCCGGAAGCGGCGTCCTGGGCGGTGTGATTGACGGCCCGCGTCTCGCCCATCGCCCACAGCGTCAGCAGGCGCGCCGCCATCGGACGGGCGAACAGGTAGCCCTGCAGTTCGTCGCATTGCAGCGTCAGCAGGATGTCGCGCTGGCGGGCGGTCTCCACGCCTTCGGCGACCACGTGCAGTCCCAGCGCGTGGGCCAGCTTGATGACGGCGTCGACGACGGCCAGCGCGTCCGGGCTGGTGCCCAGGTCCTGCACGAAGCTCTGGTCGATCTTCAGTTGTCGCGCCGGCAGCTTGCGCAGGTAGGACAGGCTCGAATAGCCGGTCCCGAAGTCGTCGATGGCCAGGCCCACGCCGAGGGCGGCGAGCTGCGAGAACGCGCGCATCGTCTCCTGCGTGTCCTCCATCGCCACCGATTCGGTGATCTCGAACGTCAGCAGCGCCGGGTCGACGCGGAAATGGTCGACGGCGATGCGAATTCGCTGCACGAGGTCTTCCTGGCGCAACTGGTGCACGGACAGGTTGACGGCCACGCGCATGCGCAGGCCCTGCTTCTTCCAGTCCTGCATCTGGCGGCAGGCCTCGTCGATCACCCAGTTGCCGATCGAGCCGATCAGCCCGAAGCGCTCGGCGATGGGGATGAACAGCCCGGGCGACACGAAGCCGCGCACCGGGTGCTGCCAGCGCAGCAGCGCCTCGACACCGGTGATCTGCCCCGACTTGGCGTGGATCTTGGGCTGGTAGTACAGCTGCAGTTCGTGCCGCTCGATCGCATGGCGCAGGTCGTTCTGCAGCGCGAGCTGCTCGCGCGCGTCGAGCTCCATGCGCGGCTCGAAGAAGGCGTACGTCGAGCCGCCGGCGCGCTTGGCCGCGTACATCGCCGCGTCGGCGTTGGCGATCATCTTGGCGTGGTGGCCGTGCTCGGGATACATCACGATGCCGATCGATCCCGACAGGTTCACGACGACGTCGTTGGGCAGGGTCAGCGGCTCGTTGAGCGTCTCCAGCACGCGTTGCGCGATCGCCGCGGCGACGGCCTCGTGGCCGGGGCGCAGCGTCATCAGCAGGAACTCGTCGCCGCCGACACGGGCCACGGTGTCCTCCGGGCGCGCGATGGCCTGCAGGCGGCGGCCGATCTCGCGCAACACCGCGTCGCCCGCGACGTGGCCGAACGAATCGTTGACGGGCTTGAAGCCGTCGAGGTCGATGAACATCACGGCCAGCGCGCAGGACTCCGGGTCGCTGCCGATCTGCGCCAGGGCCGCGGCCATGCGCTCCTCGAACATCAGCCGGTTGGGCATGCGCGTGAGGGGGTCGGAGTGGGCCTGGTCGCGCAGGCGCCGGTTGGCGTCGTTGAGCGAGATCGCCAATTGACGGTTGCGCGAGTGCGCGTGCGAGTCCAGCCACGAGGCGACGAGGCCGACGACGACGAGCACCGCGGAAAGCCCGCTCACCAGCACCAGCGTGCCGGCGCCGACGGCGCTGCCCGCGCCGGACGGCGCGACGGGCAGTTGCAGCGTCCCCAGCGCCAGGACGAGGGCGGCGGCATGGCAGCCCCCCAGGACGGTCGCGCACAGCCACAGCCGCTGCAGCACGTAGCCCGCGTGGCGCCAGCGCTCGCCGAAGACGAGCCACAGCGCCGTGGCGCAGCCGGCGGCCACCAGCGCGGCGGACAGCGCCGGCGCCGGCACGCCCTCGAAGGCGCCTCGGGCGGCCGTGCCCCAGCTCGGGCTGCGGCGCGCGATCTCGAACATCGCGACCCATCCGGCCGTGAACAACGTGGTGTGGACGGTGCAGCGCAAGGCCTCGGACCAGGCCAGGCGTGCGGCGAAATGCAGCGCGGTCACGATGGCGGCGGCGACGACGGCCAGCGCCGCCAGCGCCGCCGGCTGGAACTGCAGCGCCTGCTGCGCCACGGGCGGCGTGAGCGCCGAGAGCGCGAGCGCCCAGGTGCCCCACAGGCCGCTGCCGACGCAGCACACGCTCGCGAACCACCAGACGATCACCGCCAGGCGGTCGCGCGAACGCATGCGCCGGAGCGAACAGCCGAGCAGGGCGAAGGTCAGGACGCCGAGCAGGGCCGTCAGGGCACAGAGCGGCCAAGCCAGGGAAGCAGGCACGAAAGTTCCCGAAATAGGCCGAGGTGGGGCGCAAGCCCGGCGCTTCGCGCGCTGGCTTCCGGTGCTCTCCCGGCAGAAGGCACTGCCTTGTGTTTCGGAGTCTCGCGCCCAAACCTGAGGCTGCCGCAAGACTTTCGCCGGGCGGTCCCGGCGAACGATTGCACGTTTCGCGTGGATGGCCGGCGCTCCCGCGCGGCCGTGAGAAGTCGTGGAGCGCGCCCGTGAGCCGATGGGCCGGGCGCGGTCGTCAGTGCAGGATCAGGGGCTGCTGGGGCAGGCCGATGTAGCGGCTGATGAATTCCTCGACCTGGTCCTGCGTCGGCTCGTTGCGGGCGAGCTCTTCCACGCCTTCGCGAAAATGCTGCGCCATCGCGCCTTCGATGTAGATCTCCTTGCGCGCGAACTTGTCGACGATCTCGTAGCCGCCGCGCGAGAGCGGCGTGTCGCTGGCCTCGAGCGTGTCGCCCTCGCGCGGCGCGACCGGCACGTCGAGTTCGACCACCACGAAGTTGTCGGAGTTGTAGACCATGGTCGTCATGACGGCATCCTTGTGTATCGAAGCGGAGTTGGTGGCGGACGGGCCCGTTTCAAGGGGTTCACATGCTGCGCTGCCACAGCGACAGCGACCAGGTTCCCGGCGGCGCGCTCATGCGCAGCCCGGCGGGCAGATGGTGCAGCGAGGGCGACAGCCAGGCCTCGATGCGCAAGTCGTAGGGTTGTTCGGGGAATCGGACCACATGAAGCAAGGCAGGGGCCCGTTTGCCCGCGTCTGACAGTTGGTTACCTTGCGGCGCCAGCTCCGGCGGCGGCTCGCCCCGCGGCAGCACGCGGAACGTCCAGCGCTCGAGTTCGCCGCGCAGCCCCGCCACCTGCAGATCCCAGCGCACCGGCGCCTGGCCGCGGCGCGCCGCGGCCTCCGCGATCGCGGCCAACTGGGCCACCCAGCTCCAGCGGTCCTGCACGCCCGGCGCCACGGCCAGCGCGCCCGATGCACCAGAGAAGCGCACGCGGCCGCCGTCGCGGTCGATGCTCAGCGCCCGCTTGTCGCGCCCGCGTTCGCGCTCGACCAGGCGCAGGGGCGCCACGCCGGCGGCGTCGAACGTGCCCGTGCTTTGCCATTCGCGCGGCGGCCGGTCGCCGACGGCGGTGGCCACGCGCAGCGAGAACGCGTCCGCCGCGCGCCGCCATTCGAGTTCGGCGCTGCCGGTGTCCGGTGCCGAGGCGCGACCCTGCTGCACGAGCGCGTAGTGCACCGTGGCCGTGGGGGGCGCCTGCGTCGCGTACACGGGCCACGGGACGGCCGTGGGCGGCGCATGCCGCAGCGCCCCGCCCGTGCCCGTGGGCGCGCGACCCGGGCGCGTCATGCGCGAGGGCGGGGGCGAGCGCCCGGGCGCGGCCGCGGCCGTCGAGCCCGGCGGCCGTGCGCTGGCCTCGGCGACCCGGGTTGGCGGCGCCGCCACGGGAACCTTCGCGCCCTGCGGCACACTCACGAGCGCGAACCGGTGCACGCCGGCGCGTTCGGGTGCGAAGGCCGGCCGCTCGCCGGCGGCGATCTGCCAGCCGAACACGTGAAGCGCCAGCACCACCGGCACCAATCCGCAGAGACGTCGCGTTCGCATCGGACAATACTGCCATCGCCCCTTCCTGACACCCGGCGCCGAACCGGGCATTTCCATGAAACTTGCCACCTACAAGGACGGGTCGCGCGACGGCCAGCTGGTCGTCGTCTCGCGCGACCTCACGATGGCCCATTTCGCGACCGGCATCGCGACACGCCTGCAACACGCGCTCGACGACTGGAACTTCATCGCCCCGCTGTTGCAGGACCTGTCCGTGGCGCTGAACCACGGCAAGACCCGCCATGCGTTCCCGTTCGTGCCCGACCAGTGCATGGCGCCGTTGCCGCGCGCGTTCCAGTGGGCCGACGGCTCGGCCTACCTGAACCACGTGGAGCTGGTGCGCAAGGCGCGCGGCGCCGAGATGCCCGAGAGCTTCTTCGGCGACCCGCTGATGTACCAGGGCGGCAGCGACGACTTCCTCGGCCCCTGCGACCCGGCCACGTTCGCCGACCCGGCCTGGGGCATCGACTTCGAGGGCGAGGTGGCCGTCGTCACCGGCGACGTGGCCATGGGCGCGAGCCCCGAGCAGGCCCTCGAGGGCGTGCGCCTCGTCATGCTGGCCAACGACTGGAGCCTGCGCAACCTGATCCCCGCGGAGCTGGGCAAGGGCTTCGGCTTCCTGCAAGGCAAGCCCGCCACCGCGTTCAGCCCGGTGGCCGTGACGCCGGACGAACTCGGCGACGCCTGGCAAGGCGGCCGCGTGCACCTGCCGCTGCAATGCACCTGGAACGGCCGCAAGGTGGGCGCGTGCGACGCCGGCCCCGAGATGACCTTCCACTTCGGGCAACTCATCGCCCACCTCGCGAAGACGCGCAACGTGCGCGCCGGTTCGATCGTCGGCAGCGGCACGGTCAGCAACAAGGACTGGGCCAAGGGCTGGAGCTGCATCGCCGAGCAGCGCGCGATCGAGACGATCGAGCACGGCGAGCCGAAGACGGGCTTCATGCAGTACGGCGACGTGATCCGCATCGAGATGAAGCGCGACAACCTGTCGGTGTTCGGCGCGATCGAGCAGCAGGTGCTCGAGTGCGAATGAGCCGTCCGGCCGCCCTCGCGGTACTGGCCTGCCTGGCGCTCGCGCTGGGCTCGGCCGCGCGGGCCGTCGCCGTGGCGCAGCCGGATGCGGTCGCGGCCCCGCCCGCGCTGGCGCCCGACGACGCGTGCCCGCCGGAGCCGGTCGCGCCCACGCCCGAAGAGGGTGCGCGCAACGCGAGCGAGGCCGTCGACAACGGCTTGCTGTGGAAGGCCACGAAGGGCACGCGCGTCGTCTGGCTGTACGGCACGATCCACGTCGCCAAGCTGGCGTGGATCTATCCCGGGCCGAAGGTCTTGCGGGCGATGCGCGCCAGCGACGTCGTCGCGCTGGAACTCGACCTGACCGACCCGGGCATGCTCGGCCGCCTGCGCCGCGCCCTCCTGCGCCGGGCGGATTCGCCGCCGCTGGCGCCGGCGCTGCAGGCGCGGCTGACGGCCCAGATCGAGGCGGCCTGCATGGCGCCCGAGGCGCTCGCGCCCCTGCGCGCCGAGATGCAGGCGGTCACGGTGGAGGTGATGCAGGGTCGCCGGTTCGGCCTGTATCCGAACTATGGCGTCGACGAGGCGATCGCCGACGTCGCCGGCAAGCTCCACAAGCCGATCCGCGCGCTCGAGACGCCGGAGATGCAGGCGGGCCTGCTGGTCAGCGACGATCCGGCCGAGACCGCCGGCACGGTCTCGGCGGTGCTGGACGAACTCGAAGGCGGCAAGAGTCCGCAGATGCTGCAGCGCCTGGCCGGCGACTGGCAGCGCGGTGACCTGGCCGACCTGGACGCCTACGCGAGCTGGTGCGACTGCCTGAACACGCCGCAGGAGCGCGCCGACTTCGTCAAGCTCGTCGACGAACGCAATCCGCTCATGGCCGACAAGATCGTCAAGTGGCACGCCGAGGGCAGGTCGCTGTTCGTCGCGGTCGGCACGCTGCACATGGTGGGCAGTGCGGGCCTGCCCGAGCTGTTGAAGGCGCGCGGGTTCCAGGTCGAACGCGTGCGATGGGCCGACGGGCGCTGAGAAGCTGCGAGTCCTCTGGACACTACCGACGACGCGCGCCGCAAAGCGTAGGATCATCGACCTGACGCCACCGACGAGGTTTCCATGTCCGACATCCCGAATTTCGCCAAGCTCGTGCCCGGATTCGATTTCCTGCAAGGCCTGGTGAAGAACGCCGGTTCGGCCTTGCCCAGCATGGGGCAGTGGGTGGCGCCGACCCTGAATCCCGAGGAACTGCAGAAGCGCATCGACGAATTGAAGACGGTGCAGTTCTGGCTCGAGCAGAACGCCAGGATGCTGGGCACGACGATCCAGGCGCTCGAGGTTCAAAGGATGACCCTGTCGACGCTGAAGACGATGAACGTGCAGATGACTGACCTGCGCGACGCGATGAAGGTCGCCCCCGTCGCCTCCGCCGGTTCCGCCGCCTCGGCGGCCGTCGGTTCGGTGGCCAACAGCTTCGGCGCGGATGCGCTGATGCAGGCGGCCCGCAACGCGATGGGCGGCATCGCGGGCATGGCCAAGCCGGCCGCGCCGGCCCCCGAGCCGCCGCCGGCGCCCGAACCGGAACCCGCGCCGGCCCCCAGGCCGAAGGCCCGGCCCCAGGCCGAGGCCGAGGCGCCCGCGGTCACCGCCTCGGGCGTCGTCGACCCGATGCAATGGTGGGGCGCGCTCACCAAGCAGTTCACGCAGCTGGCCGCCACGGCGATGAAGGACAGCGCCACCGACGCCGCCAAGAACCTGGCCGGGGCGATGATGAAGCAGGGCATGGACGCGGCGAGCGAGACGATCAAGAAGGCCGTCAAGGGCCCGGCCGGCGTGGCCGCGAAGGCGATGTCGGCGGCGACCCAGGCGGCGAACGCCACCGGCGCGAAGGCCGCCGCGAAGAAGGCCGCGGCCACCGGGAAGGCGCCGACCCGCAAGACACCCGCTCGAAAGACCGCCGGCCGTGCCGCGAAACCCCGTGCGAGTTGAGCCGGTCTTCGGCGAGGACGGCACGCCGTCCACGCTGGCCGACCCGGGTTGGGCGAACACGGTGCCGCCCGGCCTCGACGGCGACACCACGCCCACGCCGCTGCGCGTCGACGCCCCCGCGCCCGCGCGGGACGCGCCGGCCCCCGTCCCCGCGCGCGCCGCGGTGGGCCAGGCGACGCTCGTCGACGCGCTGCGCGCGCTGCTGCCCCCGCATGCGCTGCTCTGGCGCAACGAGGACACGACGCCCTACGAATGCGACGGCCTGACGGCCTACCGCGAGCGGCCGATGGCCGTCGCGTTGCCGGAGGACGAGGCGCAGGTCGCGGCGATCCTGGCCGCGTGCCATCGCCTGGGCGTGCCGGTGGTCGCGCGCGGCGCCGGCACCGGCCTGTCGGGCGGCGCGATGCCGCATGCGCACGGGGTGACGCTGTCACTGGCCAAGTTCAACAAGATCGTCAAGGTCGACGTGCGGGCCCGCACCGCCACCGTGCAATCGGGCGTGCGCAACCTGGCGATCAGCGAGGCCGTGGCGCCGCACGGCTTCTACTACGCGCCCGATCCGTCCAGCCAGATCGCCTGCACGATCGGCGGCAACGTGGCCGAGAACTCGGGCGGGGTGCACTGCCTGAAGTACGGCCTGACGCTGCACAACGTGCTCCAGGTGCGCGGCTTCCTGGCCGACGGCACGCCGGCCACGTTCGGGTCGCTGGCGCTCGACGCGCCGGGGCTGGACCTGCTGTCGGTGGTGGTCGGCAGCGAGGGCATGCTGGCGGTCGTCACCGAGGTCGTGGTCAAGCTCACGCCCAAGCCGCAGGTCGCCCGCTGCATCATGGCCAGCTTCGCCGACGTGCGGCGCGCCGGCGACGCGGTCGCGGCCATCATCGCGGACGGCCTGATCCCGGCCGGGCTCGAGATGATGGACAAGCCGATGACGGCCGCGGTCGAGGCCTTCGTGCACGCCGGCTACGACCTCGACGCCGCCGCCATCCTGCTGTGCGAGAGCGACGGCACGCCCGAGGAGGTGCAGGAAGAGATCCTGCGCATGGAGGCCGTGCTGGTGCGCGCGGGCGCCACGCGGCTCGAGATCAGCGCGGACGAGGCGCAGCGCCTGAAGTTCTGGAGCGGCCGCAAGAACGCGTTCCCGGCGTCGGGCCGGCTGAGCCCCGACTACATGTGCATGGACTCCACGATCCCGCGGGCGCGCCTGGCCGACATGCTGCTGGCCATCGCCGACATGGAGAAGGCCTTCGACCTGCGCTGCTGCAACGTCTTCCACGCCGGCGACGGCAACCTCCACCCGCTGATCCTGTTCGACGCCAACGACGCCGACCAGCTGCATCGCGCCGAGGCCTTCGGCGCCGAGATCCTCGAGCTGAGCGTGGCCATGGGCGGCACCATCAGCGGCGAGCACGGCGTGGGCGCCGAGAAGCTGAACTCGATGTGCGTGCAGTTCTCCGAGACCGAGCGCGCGCAGATGCTCGCGCTCAAGGCCGCCTTCGACCCGCAGGGGCTGCTGAACCCGGGCAAGGTCATCCCCACCTTGTCGCGCTGCGCCGAGTACGGCCGCATGCACGTCAAGCGCGGCGCGCTGGCCTTCCCCGAGCTCGAACGATTCTGATCTCCTGATGAACGACACCCTGATCGGCCTGGCCGAGCGCGTCCGCCAGGCGGTCGCCGCCAAGGCGCTGCTGCGAATCCGCGGCGGCAACACCAAGGTCCCGATGGCCGGCGTGATCTCCGACGCCGCGACGCTGGACATGCGGGCCTATTCCGGCATCGTCGACTACGCCCCCAGCGAACTGGTGATCACCGCGCGCGCCGGCACCCCGCTGGTCGAGATCGAGAAGGTGCTCGCCGAGCGCGGCCAATGCCTGCCCTTCGATCCGCCGCGCTTCGCCGACGCGGACGGCCGGCTGTGCGGCACGGTGGGCGGCATGGTCGCCGCGGGCCTCGCCGGCCCGGCGCGCGCGGCCGTCGGCGGCGTGCGCGACTACGTGCTGGGCGTGCTGCTGCTCAACGGCCGCGGCGACCTGATGCACTTCGGCGGCCAGGTGATGAAGAACGTGGCCGGCTACGACGTGTCGCGCCTCGTCGCCGGCTCGTGGGGCGCGCTGGGCGCGATCTGCGAGGTCTCGTTGAAGGTCCTGCCGATGCCCGTGGCCACGCTGACGTTGCGCTTCGACTCGCGCCAGGCCGAGGCGCTCGAGCGCCTGCACGCCTGGGCCGGCCAGGCGCTGCCGCTCAACGCCAGCGTGTGGTGGCGCGACACGCTCGCCGTGCGCCTGCGCGGCGCCAACGCCGCGGTGGCCGCGGCCGCGCAGCGCATGGGCGGCGAGGTCATCCCCGAGGCGCTCGGCAGCGCGTTCTGGGAGGGCCTGCGCGACCAGCGCGACGAGTTCTTCATCGAGGCGCGCGAGGCCGCCGAGCGCGAGAAGAGTGCGCTGTGGCGCCTGTCGCTGCCGCCCACCACGCCGGTGCTGCCCTCGTTCCTCGACACGCTGATCGAGTGGGGCGGCGCCCAGCGCTGGATCGTCGCCGGGGCGGAGGACACGCTGGTGATGCACCGCGCGGAACGCGCCGGCGGCAGCGCGTTCCGCGTGAGCGGCGGCGTGGGCGACGGCGCGGGCTACGCGACGCCGCTGGCGCCCGCGTTGCTGGCCATCCACAAGCGGCTGCGAGAATCCTTCGACCCGCACGGCGTGTTCGTGCCCGGCCGTCCGATGCGTTTCCAGAACTCCTGATCCATGCAGACCCAACTCGCCCCCGAATACGCCGGCACGCCCGAAGGACTCGAGGCCGAGGCCATCCTGCGCAAGTGCGTGCATTGCGGTTTCTGCACCGCCACCTGCCCCACGTACCAACTGCTGGGCGACGAGCTCGACGGGCCGCGCGGCCGCATCTACCTGATGAAGCAGGTGCTCGAGGGCGTGGAGCCGACGCGGGCCACGCAACTGCACCTGGATCGCTGCCTGACCTGCCGCAACTGCGAGAGCACCTGTCCGTCGGGGGTCGAGTACGGCAAGCTGGTGGACATCGGCCGCCGCGTCGTCGACGCCAAGGTCGCGCGTCCTGCGGGCGAGCGCGCGACGCGCTGGCTTCTGCGCGAGGGCCTCACGTCGCCGCTGTTCGCGCCGGCGCTGAAGCTGGGCCAGGCGGTGCGGCCGCTCCTGCCCAGGTCGCTCAAGGCCAAGGTCGAGCCCCAGGCCGCGGGCGACGCCAGCGCGCGCCAGGGCCTGTGGCCGCAGCGCACGCATGCGCGCAAGGTGCTGATGCTGATGGGCTGCGTGCAGCCGGCGATGAGGCCCAACATCAACGCCGCGACGGCGCGGGTGCTCGACCTCGCCGGCGTGCAGACGATCGTTCCCGACGGCGCCGGCTGCTGCGGCGCGGTGCGCAGCCACGGCGGCGACCACGACGGCGGCCTGGCCGACATGCGCCGCAACATCGACGCCTGGTGGCCCTGGGTGGCCGGGCTCACCGAGGCCGGCGCGGTCGAGGCGATCGTGATGAACGCGTCGGGCTGCGGCGTCACGGTCAAGGACTACGGCCACGCGCTCTCGCAGGACCCCGACTACGCCGAGAAGGCCGCCCGCGTCAGCGCCCTCACGCGCGACCTGAGCGAGCTGCTGGACGGCCTGATGCCCACGCTGCTGGCCCATTGGTCGGGCGTGCGCCAGCGGCGCGGCGCGGAGTCGCCGGCGCATGCGCCGGGCGTGCCCCTGGTGTTCCATCCGCCTTGCACGCTGCAGCATGGGCAGCAGCTGCGCGGCGGGGTCGAACGGATGCTGGCGGCGCTCGATTTCGACGTGCGCCTCGCGGCGTCCGAAAGCCACCTGTGCTGCGGCTCGGCCGGCACCTATTCCGTGCTGCAGCCGGTGATCGCGACCCAGTTGCGCGACCGCAAGCTGGCCGCGCTCGCCGCCGCGCGGGCCGAGCCGCGCGCCATCGTGTCGGCCAACATCGGCTGCATCTCGCACCTGCAGTCCGGCACGGCCACGCCGGTGCGCCACTGGATCGAGCTCGTCGACGAGCGCCTGGCAGGATGATCGCCGCCCGGCCGCCCGAAGGCGATCGCAGCGCAGCCGCAAGGCGGAGCGTTGGACGATGACCCAGGTCGTCATCATCGCGACGACCGGCGCCTCGACGCTGCGCCGCGCCGTCGACAGCGTGCTCGCCCAGACCGTTCCGACGACTTGCTACGTGGTGTGCGACGGCGCCCAGTACCGCGCGCGGGTCGAGGAGGCGCTGCAGGGCCTGGACGTGCCGGTGTGCGTGCTGCCGCGCAACGTCGGCGCCGACGGCTTCTACGGCCACCGCGTCTACGCGGCCTTCGCGCACCTGGTCGACGAGGATCACGTGCTGTTCCTCGACCAGGACAACTTCCTCGCCCCCGACCACGTCGCGCGGTGCGTCGACCTCATCGCCGCGCGCCGCCTGCAATGGTGCTACAGCCTGCGCAACATCTGCAGCGCGGAGGGCGAGTTCATCTGCCGCGACGACTGCGAGAGCCTGGGCAAGTGGCCGGCGTTCACCGATGCGCACCTGATCGACACCAACTCGTACTGCATCCGGCGCGACGTGCTGCTGCAGAGCGCGCACGCCTGGCACGGCAAGTGGGGCCAGGACCGCGTGTTCGCGCAGGTGATGATGCGCAACTTCGCCGCGTTCGACTGCACGGGCCGATACTCCGTGCAGTATTGCCTCGGCGGCAACGAAGGCTCGGTGACGAAGGAATTCTTCGAGCAGGGCAACGCCCGGATGCTGCTGCGCTACAAGCGCGGTTTCCCATGGACGAAGGCTTGAGGCCGCCCCTACTGCGGTAAGCGAGACTGTCCATCGCGCACGAACTGGCGCACAGTCGAAGGCTCATGACCGTGTCCCGCCTTTCTCCTGCCACTTCTTCGCCGGTGCTGCGTCGCAGCATCGCGGCCGGGCTTCTCGCGGTGGCGTCCGCTGCAATGGCCGGTGCGCCGCCCACGATCCCCGACACCCTGGCCCAGCGCATGCAGCCCTGCAGCGCCTGCCACGGCAAGGAAGGACGCGCCACCCAGCAAGGCTTCTTCCCGCGCATCGCGGGCAAGCCGGCCGGCTACCTATACAACCAGCTGGACAACTTCCGCAGCGGCCGGCGCGCCTATCCGACGATGACCTACTTCGTCGAGCAGATGACCGACGACTACCTGCACGAGATCGCCGACTACTTCGCCTCGCTCGACCTGCCCTACGCGCCGCCGCAGACCGTCGGCGCCCCGGCCGACGAGATCGCGCACGGCGAGGCGCTGGTGCGCCAGGGCGACGCCGCGCACGGCGTCCCGGCCTGCGTGCAGTGCCACGGCGCGGCGATGACCGGCGTGCTGCCGGCCGTTCCCGGCCTGCTCGGGCTGCCGCGCGGCTACCTGGTGGAGCAATTCGGCGCCTGGCGCACCGGCCAGCGCAAGGCGCTCGCGCCGGACTGCATGGCCCGGGTCGCGACGATGCTGACGCCGGCCGACATCACGGCCGTCGCCACCTGGCTCTCCGCGCAGCCGGTGGCCCTCGGCCCGGCCGCCGCCGACACGCTGGCCCGCCCGCTGCCCCTGGCCTGCGGAAGCGTGCCGCCATGAGGGCGCCGCGCCTGACCTGGCCGCGCGCGGCCGCCGCGCTGGCGGTGCTCCTGCTCGCGGGCGTGGCGCTGGTCGCCTGGCTCAATGTCAGCGGCGAGGATCCCCTCACCGGCGACGCCAGCACCTTCGTCGCGACGCCGGAGCAGGTCAAGCGCGGGGCCTACCTGGCTCGCGCCGGCAACTGCGCCGCCTGCCACACCGACCGCGGCGCCGCCGCGTTCGCCGGGGGCAAGGGCATCGCCACGCCGTTCGGCACGGTGTTCGCCAGCAACCTCACGCCCGACGCGCGCACCGGCATCGGCGCCTGGTCGTCCGCGCAGTTCTGGCGCGCGATGCACAACGGCCGCTCGGCCGACGGCCGCCTGCTGTACCCCGCGTTCCCGTACCCGAACTTCACCGAGATCACCCGCACCGATTCCGACGCGCTGTTCGCCTACCTGCGCTCGCAGGTGCCGGTCACGCAGGCCAATCGCGCGCACGCGCTGCGCTTTCCCTACGGCCTGCAGGCCTCGCTGGCCGTGTGGCGTGCGCTGTTCTTCTCGCCCGGCGTCTACGAGCCGGTGGTCGAACGCTCGGTGCAATGGAACCGCGGCGCCTACCTGGTGCGCTCGCTCGGCCACTGTGCCGCCTGCCACTCGCCGCGCAACGCCTTCGGAGCCACCCGCGACAGCCTCGAGCTGAGCGGCGGCCTGATCCCGCTGCAGAACTGGTACGCGCCGTCCCTTGCTTCGAGCGCCGAGGCCGGCGTCGCCGACTGGTCGTCGGCCGAGGTCGCCGCCTTGTTGAAGACCGGCCTCACGACGCGCGGCGCGGCGCTCGGGCCGATGGCCGAGGTGGTGTTCCGCAGCACCCAGTACCTGAGCGACGCCGACATCGCCGCGATGGCCGAATTCCTCAAGAGCCTGCCGCAGGCGCCGCCGCATGCGGCCGTCGCCGCCGGGATCGACAAGAACGTGCGCGCGCACGGCGAGTCGCTCTACAAGGACCACTGTGCCGCTTGCCACGGCGCGACCGGCGAGGGCGGCAGCGGGCCGAACGGAGTCGTCTACGTGGCGCTCGCGGGCAATCGCAAGGTGCTGCTCGAGACGCCTGCCAACTTCATCCACATCGTCGTCAACGGCGGCTTCCCGCCGACCACCGCGGGCAATCCGCGGCCCTACGGCATGCCGCCGTTCGGCCCGTCGTTGAAGGACGAGGAGATCGCCGTGCTGGCGACCTACGTGCGCGGCGCGTGGGGCAACGCCGCGCCGCCCGTGAGCGCGCTCGACGTCCTCAACGCGCGTTAGGAGCCTGCGCGGCAGAAGCCACCTGCCGCGAACGCCGGCAAGCCGCGCAGACTCCCGGGCACGCCGGGTCAGCCGCGGAAGATCGCGCCGCCCGACGGCGCGCCGATGGTGCCGCCGTCGACCACGATCTCCGCGGCCGTCATGCCCGAGGAACGCGGCGACGCCAGGAACACCACCGCGTTGGCCACCTCTTCGGCCTCCGCGAGACGGCCCAGCGCGATGCGCGGCGCGAGGGCGGCCTCGGTCGCGTCGAGCGTGGCGCCGGCGCGCGCGCCGCGCGTCCAGATCGGCGTGCGCGTCGCGCCCGGGATCACCGTGTTGACGCGGATGCCGCGCGGCGCCAGCTCCGTCGCGAACACCTTGGCCATGCCGGTGACGCCGGCCTTGGTGGCCGAGTACGCCGCCGTCCCGCCGACGGCCAGTTCGCGCATGACCGAGCCGTTGAGCACGATGGCGCTGCCTTGCCTGAGCAGCGGCAGCACCGATTGCACGGTGAAGAACACGGAGGTCAGGTTGGTGTCGACGATGTCGCGGAAGGCCTCGTAGGTCGTCGAGCCCAGCGGCGTCGGGCCGGAGATGCCGGCGTTGGCGAACACGATGTCCAGCGTGCCGAAGGCCTCGCCCACCGCGCGCGCGACCGCGACCAGGTCGTCGGACCTGGTCAGGTCGGCCTGCAGGGCCAGCACGTCCGGGCCGAGCTCGGCGACCGCCTCGTCGAGCTTGGCGCGGTCGCGCCCGGTGATCGCCACCCGGGCGCCCTGCGCCAGCATCAGGCGCGCGGCGGCCAGGCCGATGCCGCTGTTGCCGCCGGTGATCAGGGCGGTCTTGCCTTGGAGTTCCATGATGTTGTCCTTGTCGTTGGGCAGGCCGGTTCGGCGCCGCCGTTGCCAGATCGGCTAGTAACTATACAAAAGATAGTGACTATGCGTGCGGTAGTGACTTTGGTATCATGCACGCATGGCCCGTTCCTATTCCGACCCGCTTTGCCCGGTCGCCTGCGCGCTCGACGTGATCGGCGAGAAGTGGACGCTCCTGATCCTGCGCGACCTCACCCGCAACCCGGCGCGCCGCTTCCAGGACCTGATCGACTCGCTGCACGGCTGCGCGCCCAACACGCTGTCGGCTCGGCTCGCCTCGCTGGAGGAGCACGGCCTGATCGAGCGCCGGCTCTACGAGCAGCACCCGCCGCGCATGGAATACGTGCTCACCGACAAGGGCCGCGAGGTGCGGCCCGTGCTGAAGGCGCTCAAGGCCTGGGGCGAGAAGCTGCAGTCCGACGCCGCCTGAGTCTCAGGCGAGGCCGGCGGCCGCCAGCACGTCCGCCAGAACGTGCACCGCGCCGCAATCGCGCGCCCGGTAGCCGGGCAGCGCATCGACCTCGGTGCGGAAGGCCTCGCTGTGCAGGATGGCCAGCACCTGCTCGATCTCGGGCCGCGGGAGCGCGTCGCGGCGGCAGATCGCGAAGTAGCGTTCCGTGGCCAGCGGGATGAAGTCCAGCTTGAAGTGGCGCGCCGGCCGCTCCAGCCCGAAGCCGACGTCGGCCATCCCGCTGCCGATGAACGCGGCCACCGCCGCATGCGTGAACTCGCCGTGCTCGTAGCCCACGATCGCGCCGGGATCCACGCCCGTGACCGCGAGCAGCGCGTCCAGCAGGAAGCGCGTGCCCGAGCCGCGCTGGCGGTTGATGAAACGCAGGCCCGGCCGGGCGAGGTCGCCCAGCCCCGCCACGCGCAGCGGATTGCCCGGGGCCACCATCAGGCCCTGGGTGCGGTCGGTGATGTCGATGACGACGTGTTCGAGCGGATCCAGCCAGCGGGCGTAGAACTCCCAGCCGGCCGCCTCGAGGGCGCCGCGCGGCACGTGGAAGCAGGCCAGGTCGCTCGCCCCGTCGTGCAGCGACGCGGCCGCATCCTGGCTGCTGGTGTAGACCCGCTCCACGTCGACGCCCGCGTCGCGCAGCATCGCCATCAGCTTCTCGATGGCGAAGCCGTGGCTCGCATGGACGCGCAGCAAGCGCTGCGACGGCGCGATGACGCGCTGCAGTTCCACCTCGAGCTCGGAGGCCAGCGTGTCGAGCGCGGGCGCGAGCCGCGCGGCGATGCGGCGGTCGGCCCAGACGAGCTTGTCGCCCAGTGGCGTCAGGCGCGAGCCGCGGCCGCGTTCCATCTGCAGCAGCGGCGCGCCGAACCAGGCCTCGCCGTGGCGGATCGTGTCCCACGCGTGCCGGTACGACAGCCCGGCGCGCTGGCAGGCCGCGGCGATGCTGCCCGTCTCGGCGACGTGGGCGAGCAGGGCGATCAGGCGCGGGCCCAGCGTGTCGGCGCCGTCGTGGGAGATCGTCCATTGGGGACGGATGGAAATCTTGTGCATCGCGTTCGAGACCGTGTCGCCGACGATAGGCGTTTCGGGCGCGGTTCCCATCCGCATCGTCCCCGCGATCGTCGGCGAGCGTGCACGAATTCACCGGATCGGGCCACGTCCGGGCCATGCCGTGCCGGAATCGGAGGTGACGGCCGGGACCGGTCCCCGGGCGGTCGATTCGCTCACCGCGGTCGCCGGTTCACGGCACTCGCCGATTGGAACGCCGATCGCCGGTCCGCATCGGCGCATGCACCGACCTCGTGCATTCGCGTGGTGCTTTGGGCCGGCGGGCGCGCGTCCGCGTTGAAAGTAACGGACGGCCACCGAGCTCATCCGTACGCCGAATGTCAATGCCCGGTTGTGGCGATTTTGCGGGCCTGCGCAGAACGAAACACGGATGCCCACGGGGGTAATGGCCGCCCTTGGCCAGGGATGTCTCTTTTTGCCGTCGAGCTGGCGTCGTCATTGCAACAAGAAGTACAGGCGTCGACGCTGCCGATTCGTGCCGCAACGCAACACGCCAACCTCCTAAACAGAGTGTTCCAGATGTCGAAGGACGGGATTGACGCGGTCGAAGTTAGGGTTCGTATTTAGGCGCCTGACCGCATATTGCAACGATCCCCACGGGATACTTACAGTCGGGCAGTCGTCGGTGTTGGGACAACGACGATCGATGCCCGCAGGTCATAAAAAGGATCAAGATGTCTACCGTCATGAACGGCTCCGAGTCCGCGCCATCCGGGGGCTTGCTCTCGAAGGAACGCACCATCGCCGGGCCCGGCTACAACCGCTGGCTGCTCCCTCCCGCCGCGCTCGCCATCCACCTGTGCATCGGCATGGCCTACGGCTTCTCGGTGTTCTGGCTGCCGCTGTCCAAGCTGCTGCCCGGGGCGCCGTTGTGCTCGAAGGATCCGTCCGCGGCCGCCAACTTCTGGATGCAGTTGGTCAACTCGCTGACCGGTACCGACACCCACGCCGTGCGCTACGTCGTGATGAAGGCGCTGTTCGGCGGCCTCGGCGAAATGACGCTGTCGACCTGCAACTGGGACGTCTCGGCGCTGGGCTGGATCTACACGCTGTTCTTCGTGTTCCTCGGCGCGGCGGCCGCGCTGTGGGGCGGCTGGCTCGAGCACGTCGGCCCGCGCAAGGCGGCCTTCGTGGCGGCGATCTGCTGGGCGGGCGGCATGGCGCTGTCGACCATCGGCGTCGCGCAACACCAGCTCTGGATCATGGTGCTGAGCCTGGGCGTGCTCGGCGGCATCGGCCTGGGCCTGGGCTACATCTCGCCGGTCTCGACCCTGATCAAGTGGTTCCCGGACCGTCGCGGCATGGCCACCGGCATGGCCATCATGGGCTTCGGCGGCGGCGCGATGATCGGCTCGCCCCTGGCGGCCAAGCTGATGGCCGGCTTCGGCACCGACGGCACCAACGGCGTGCAGACGACGCTGCTGATCATGGCCGCGGTCTACTTCGTGTTCATGATGGGCGGTGCGTTCGGCTACCGCGTTCCGGCCTCCGGCTGGAAGCCCGCGGGCTGGACGCCGCCGGTCGCGGCCGGCACCAACGCGATGATCACGCGCGGCCACGTGCACGTGAAGCGCGTGTGGGGCATTCCGCAGTTCTGGCTCGTCTGGCTGGTGCTGACGATGAACGTGTCGGCCGGCATCGGCGTGATCGGCCTGGCCAGCCCGATGCTGCAGGAGATCTTCGGCGGCCACCTGATCGGGCTGGACACCAAGTTCGCCGACCTGTCCAAGGCTGACCTGACCAAGATCGCAGGGCTCGCGGCCAGCTTCGCCGGCCTGATCAGCCTGTTCAACATCGGCGGCCGCTTCTTCTGGGCCAGCATCTCCGACAAGATCGGCCGCAAGGCCACCTACGTGGTGTTCTTCGTGCTCGGCGGCCTGCTGTACGCCAGCCTGCCCAGCAGTGCCTCGAGCCTGAACAAGGGCCTGTTCGTCGGTGCGGTCTGCATCATCCTCAGCATGTACGGTGGCGGCTTCGCCACGGTGCCGGCCTACCTGTCCGACCTGTTCGGAACGCAGATGGTCGGCGCCATCCACGGCCGCCTGCTGACCGCGTGGTCGACGGCCGGCATCCTGGGCCCCGTGGTCGTCAACTACATGCGCGACTACCAGCTGGGCCTGGGCATCCCGCGCGAGCAGGTCTACAACCAGACGATGTACATCCTGGTCGGTTTCCTGGTCGTCGGCCTCATCGCCAATCTGCTGATCCGCCCGGTCAACGAGAAGTACTTCATGACCGAAGCCGAATTGGCCGAAGAGCGCCGCCTGGCGCACGAGCGCGCGGTGGCCACGGCCGTCGCGGGCACCGGCGACAGCACCGCCGTGAGCAGCCCGGTTACCGTGGCGCTCGCATGGGCCGCAGTCGGCATTCCTCTTGCGTGGGGCGTCTGGCAGACGCTCATCAGTGCAGCCAAGCTCTTCAACTGACGATCTGCGGGGCATGCCCCGCGGGACGGGACCACGCGAGCCGACTGGCCCCGTGGCCTCGCCCCGGGAGCGCGAGTTGTTGGCACAGGCCCTCGCGCTCCACCTGCCGGACATCCCGGCCGAGGTTCCCGGCGGCAGCGCCTCCGCGCTGCTGCCCATCCTCCATCACATCCAGGACGCGCTCGGCTTCGTGCCGCAGCCGCTCGTCCCCGAGATCGCCGCCGCCCTGAGCCTGTCGCGGGCCGAGGTGCATGGCGTCGTCACCTACTACCACCACTTCCGCAGCGCCCCCGCGGGCCGCCACGTGGTGCAGATCTGCCAGGCCGAGGCCTGCCGCGCCAATGGCGCCGAGGCCTTGATGGCCCACGCGAGCGCGCGTCTCGCGTGCGCGCCCGGCCAGACGCGCGCCGACGGCGCGGTCACCCTCGAACCCGTCTACTGCCTGGGCCTGTGCGCCACCGGGCCGGCGGCGGTGGTCGACGACCGGTTGCGCGCGCGGGTGTCCGCGGCGACGGTCGACGAGTGGGCCGTCCGTTTCGAAAGCGCGACATGACGTCGCCGACGGTCTGGATCCCGCGCGACGCCGCGGCCCTGGCCGCCGGCGCGGACGATGTCGCCGACGCGCTGATCGCCGTCGCCGCCGAACGCGAGCTCCCGCTGGATCTCGTGCGCAACGGCTCGCGCGGCATGCTGTGGCTGGAGCCGCTGCTGGAGGTCGCCACGCCGGCGGGCCGCGTGGCCTTCGGGCCGGTCCAGGCCGGCGACGTCGCCGACCTGGTGTCGCGCGGCCTGCTCGACGAATCGACCGCGCTGGTCGGCCTGTCCGACCGGCTCGCCGCCCATCCGCTGCACCTGGGCCTGACCGAGGAACTGCCGTACTTCGCCCGGCAGCAGCGCATCACGTTCGCGCGGGTCGGCGTCACCGATCCGCTGTCGCTGGACGACTACGCCGCGCTGGGAGGCTGGGCCGGCCTCGACAAGGCGCTGGCCATGGCCCCGGCAGCCGTGGTCGGCGAGGTGCTCGAGTCCGGCTTGCGGGGCCGCGGCGGCGCCGCGTTCCCGGCCGGCATCAAGTGGAAGACTGTCGCCGCCGCGCCGGGTCCGCGCAAGGCCGTCGTCTGCAACGCCGACGAAGGCGACTCCGGCACGTTCTCCGACCGCATGCTGATGGAAGGCGATCCGTACTGCCTGGTCGAAGGCATGGCGATCGCCGCCCTCGCGGTCGGCGCCACCTACGGCGTGATCTACATCCGCTCCGAGTACCCGCACGCCGAGGCCACGCTGCGCGAGGCCATCGCGCGCGCGACCGAGGCCGGCCACATCGGCGCGTCGCTGCGCGGCCGCGGGCCGGCGTTCCGGCTGGACGTGCGCCGCGGCGCCGGCTCCTACGTGTGCGGCGAGGAGACCGCGCTGCTGGAGAGCATCGAGGGCCGGCGCGGCATCGTGCGCGCCAAGCCGCCGTTGCCGGCCATCCACGGCCTGTTCGGCTGGCCCACCGTCATCAACAACGTCATCACGCTCGCCAGCGTGCCGCGCATCCTGGCCGACGGCGCGCAGGCGTACCACGCGTTCGGCGCCGGGCGCTCGCGCGGCACCCTGGCGTTCCAGCTCGCCGGCAACATCCGGCAGGGCGGCCTCGTGGAGGCGCCGTTCGGCGTCACGCTGCGCGAGCTGCTGTTCGACTTCGGCGGCGGCACGCGTTCGGGCCGGCCGGTCAAGGCCGTGCAGGTGGGCGGCCCGCTCGGCCCCTACGTGCCCGAGGCGCAATGGAATGTCCCGATCGACTACGAGGCCTACTCGGCCGTCGGGGCCACGGTGGGCCACGGCGGCATCGTGGTGCACGACGACACGGCCAACCTGGCCAGCCTGGCGCGCTACGCGTTCGAGTTCTGCGCGATCGAATCGTGCGGCAAATGCACGCCGTGCCGCATCGGATCGACGCGCGGCGCCGAGGTGGTGGAACGATTGGTTGCCGCGCCGGTCTCAATGAAGGGCGCCCAGGAAGAGCTGCTGCGCGACCTTTGCGACACGATGGTGGCGGGCAGCCTGTGCGCGATGGGCGGCATGACCCCGTTTCCGGTGTTGTCTGCCCTGGATCACTACCCTGAAGACTTCGGCTTGCCGCGCTCGCGCGCGACGGGAGAACCCTGATGCTGAGCCTGAACGACACCCACCCCGACCATGACATGGGCACGCCTGCCAGCGAGTCCACGCAGACGGTGACCCTGAAGATCGACGGCATCGACGTGACGGCCCCGGCCGGCACCTCCGTGATGCGCGCCGCGATCGACGCCGGCATCGAGGTGCCCAAGCTGTGCGCCACCGACAGCCTGGAGCCGTTCGGTTCGTGCCGGCTGTGCCTGGTGGAGATCGACGGCCGGCGCGGCACGCCCGCGTCGTGCACCACACCGGTGGAAGCCGGCATGTCGGTGCGCACGCAGAGCCCGCGGCTCGCCAAGCTGCGCAAGGGCGTGATGGAGCTCTACATCTCCGACCACCCGCTCGACTGCCTCACCTGCAGCGCCAACGGCGACTGCGAGCTGCAGGACATGGCCGGCGCGGTGGGCCTGCGCGAGGTGCGCTACGGCTACGAAGGCAAGAACCACCTTGACGCGAAGAAGGACGAGTCCAACCCGTACTTCACCTACGACGCCAGCAAGTGCATCGTCTGCAACCGCTGCGTGCGCGCCTGCGAGGAGACCCAGGGCACGTTCGCGCTCACCATCTCCGGCCGCGGCTTCGAGTCGCGCGTGTCGCCGGGCATGGACGAGCCGTTCATGGAGAGCGAGTGCGTCAGCTGCGGCGCCTGCGTCAGCGCCTGCCCCACCGCCACGCTGCAGGAAAAAACCATCATCAACCTGGGCATGCCCACCAAGAGCATCACCACCACCTGCGCGTACTGCGGCGTGGGCTGCGGCTTCAAGGCCGAGGTCAAGGGCACCGAGGTGATCCGCATGACGCCGTGGAAGGACGGCAAGGCCAACGAAGGCCATTCCTGTGTGAAGGGCCGCTTCGCCTGGGGCTACGCGACGCATCCCGATCGCGTCACCCAGCCGATGATCCGCGCGAAGATCACCGACCCCTGGCGCGAAGTGTCGTGGGACGAGGCGATCGGCCATGCCGCTTCGGAGTTCAAGCGGCTGCAGGCGACCTTCGGCCGCGATTCGATCGGCGGCATCACGTCCTCGCGCTGCACCAACGAGGAAACCTACCTCGTGCAGAAGCTGGTGCGCGCGGCCTTCGGCAACAACAACGTCGACACCTGCGCCCGCGTCTGCCATTCGCCCACCGGCTACGGCCTGGGCCAGACCTACGGCACCTCGGCCGGCACCCAGACCTTCAAGTCCGTGGCCAAGGCCGACGTGATCATGGTGATCGGCGCCAACCCGAGCGAGGCGCATCCGGTGTTCGCGTCGCGCATGAAGCGCCGTCTCCGCCAGGGCGCGAAGCTGATCGTGGTCGATCCGCGCCGCATCGACCTGGTGGCCGGCGCGCACGTGAAGGCCGAGTTCCATCTGCAGCTGCGCCCCGGCACCAACGTGGCCGTGGTCACCTCGCTGGCGCACGTGATCGTCACCGAGGGGCTGGACGACGCGGCCTACGTGGCCGAGCGCTGCGACGACAAGAGCGTCGCGCAATGGCGCGAGTTCGTCGCCCGGCCCGAGAACTCCCCCGAGGCCTTCGAGAGCCAGACCGGCGTGCCCGCCGCGCTCGTGCGCGGCGCCGCGCGCCTGTACGCGAGCGGTTCGGCCATCGGCACGGCGCAGTCGCTGGCCGACGCGATCGCCGCCGGCGGCAAGCGTCCCAACGGCGCGATCTACTACGGCCTGGGCGTGACGGAGCACTCGCAAGGTTCGACCGCCGTGATGGCGATCGCCAACCTCGCGATGGTCACCGGCAACGTCGGCCGCGAAGGCGTGGGCGTGAATCCGCTGCGCGGCCAGAACAACGTGCAGGGCTCGTGCGACATGGGCTCGTTCCCGCACGAGCTGCCGGGCTACCGCCACATCGGCGGCGCCGAGGTGCGCGCGCAGTTCGACAAGGCCTGGGGCGTGACGCTGCTGCCCGAGCCGGGCCTGCGCATCCCCAACATGTTCGACGCGGCGCTGGACGGCAGCTTCAAGGGTCTCTACTGCCAGGGCGAGGACATCGTCCAGTCCGATCCGGACACGCAGCACGTCGCCAGCGCGCTCCAGGCGATGGAGTGCGTCGTGGTGCAGGACATCTTCCTCAACGAGACGGCCAAGTACGCGCACGTGTTCCTGCCGGGCTCGTCGTTCCTCGAGAAGGACGGCACCTTCACCAACGCCGAGCGCCGCATCTCTCGCGTGCGCAAGGTGATGCCGCCGCTGTCGGGGGTGGGCGACTGGGAGGCCACCGTCAAGCTCTCGAACGCCCTCGGCTACCCGATGGCGTACACGCATCCCGAGCAGATCATGCAGGAGATCGCGGCCCTGACGCCGACCTTCGCCGGCGTCAGCTACGAGAAGATCGACCGCCTGGGCAGCGTGCAGTGGCCCTGCAACGACTCGACCGCCGAGGCCGGCACCGACATCATGCACGTCGACCATTTCGTGCGCGGCAAGGGCCGCTTCGTGATCACGCAGTACGTGCCCAGCGACGAGAAGGTGACGCGCAAGTTCCCGCTGCTGCTGACGACGGGACGCATCCTGTCGCAATACAACGTCGGGGCGCAGACGCGGCGCACGTTCAACTCGCAGTGGCACGACGAGGATCGCCTGGAGATCCATCCGCAGGACGCGCTCGACCGCGGCGTCAAGGACGGCGACTGGGTCGGCATCACCAGCCGCTCCGGGGAGACCGTGTTGCGCGCGACGCTGACCGAGCGCGTGCAGCCGGGCGTGGTCTACACGACGTTCCACTTCCCCGAGTCCGGCGCCAACGTGATCACCACCGACAGCTCCGACTGGGCCACCAACTGCCCCGAGTACAAGGTGACGGCGGTGCAGGTGATGCCCGTCGCGCAGCCGTCCACGTGGCAGCGCGCGTACAAGGATTTCAACGAGGACCAGGAGCGTTTCCTGGCCGACGCGCGCCACGGCGCGGCCGTGACCGTCGCCGGAAAATGACGATCGAGACGCTGCCTGCGCACGACACCGACGGCCGTGCGGGCGCGCAGCGCCTGGACGTGCGCGTGCGCCGCGACGGCGCCGTCAGCGAGGCGCAGGACTGGCTGGCCGACGAGGTGCCCGTCGCGCTGATCTTCAACGGCATCTCGCACGCCGTGATGCTGGCGACGCCGCTGGACCTGGAGGACTTCGCGCTCGGCTTCGGCCTGACCGAAGGCCTGCTGGCGCGCCCTGACGAGCTCTACGGCGTGGAGGTGCAGCCCGACCCTGCCGGCATGCGCATCGAGATGGAGGTCTCCAGCGCCTGTTTCGCGCGGCTGAAGGACAGGCGCCGCTCGATGGCCGGTCGCACCGGTTGCGGCCTGTGCGGCACCGAGAGCCTGGACCAGGTCGAGCCGCCGCTGCAGGCGCTCGTGCCGTGTGCCACGCCGCTGTCGCCGCCGGCGATCGCCGCGGCCTTGCGCGCGATGCCGTCGCACCAGGCACTGCAGCAGCGCACTGGCGCCACCCACGCGGCTGCCTGGTGTTCGTACGACGGCCAGGTGCGCCTCGTGCGCGAGGACGTGGGCCGCCACAACGCGCTGGACAAGCTCGTGGGCGCGATGGTCGAGGGGGGCGTCGATCCGCGCGACGGCTTCTGCTGCATCACCAGCCGCGCCAGCGTGGAGATGGTGCGCAAGGCGGTGGCCGCGGGCATCACCGCGCTTGTCGCCGTCTCCGCGCCGACCTCGCGCGCGGTCGCGACCGCGCGGCGCGCGGGACTCGCGCTCGCGGGATTCGCGCGCCGCGACGACCTCGTGCTCTACGCCGACCCCGACCGCTTCGGACCTTGAGATGGACCTGGACAACCTCATCGTGATGGCCAACAAGATCGGCCAGTTCTTCGCGGCGCAACCCGACCGCGACGAGGCGCTGGCCGGCATCGCCGAGCACGTGAAGAAGTTCTGGGAGCCGCGCATGCGCACCGAGATCCTGGCCGCGGTCGGCACCGAGGCGGGCGCCGGGCTCAGCGAGATCGTGGCCGCGGCCTTGGTCAAGCATCGGGTGATGCTGCAGCCGGCTTGACTCTTGCCGATCCGCGGGGATGACCAGGCCTCGCGCGCGCTTGACGCGTCGCGTCATCCTGCGCGAAGTCGCAGGATCCACGATGAGGAATGATGTCGCCGCAGGGGTGGATTCCGCGACTGCGCGCGGAATGACAGGGCTGGATAGCGGCTCACGACGACGTGGTGGCCTGCCCGCGGATCGATGAGCGGCAAAGAATCGCCCTAGCGATCGAGCGCCGCGCGCTTCGGGTCGAACTTCCATCCCGGCACGAGGTATTGCATCGCGACGGCGTCGTCGCGGGCGCCGAGGCCGTGCTGCTTGTAGAGCTGGTGCGCCTTCTCCACCTCCGCCATGTCGAGCTCGACGCCCAGCCCCGGCCGCTTGGGCACCTGCACGAGCCCGCCCTCGATGCGCAGCGGCTCCCTGGTGAGGCGCTGCCCGTCCTGCCAGATCCAGTGCGTGTCGATCGCGGTGACGCGGCCCGGGGCGGCGGCGGCGACGTGCGTGAACATCGCCAGCGACACGTCGAAGTGGTTGTTGGAATGCGAGCCCCAGGTCAGGCCCCAGTCCCGGCAGGTCTGGGCGACGCGCACCGAGCCGGCCATGGTCCAGAAGTGCGGATCGGCGAGCGGGATGTCCACCGACTGCAGCGACAGCGCGTGGGTCAGTTGGCGCCAGTCGGTGGCGACCATGTTGGTGGCGGTGGGCAGGCCCGTGGCGCGGCGGAACTCGGCCATCACCTCGCGCCCGGAGAAGCCGTCCTCGGCGCCGCACGGGTCTTCCGCATAGGCGACGACGCCGCGCATGTCGCGCATCAGCCGCACCGCCTCCTTCAGCGACCAGGCGCCGTTCGGGTCGAGCGTGATGCGGGCCTGCGGAAAACGCTCGTGCAGCGCCTGGATGGCCTGCACCTCCTCGTCGCCGCGCAGCGCGCCGCCCTTGAGCTTGAAGTCGTTGAAGCCGTAGCGCGCGTAGGCGGCCTCGGCCAGGCGCACGACGGCCTGCGGCGTCAGCGCCTTCTCGTGGCGCAGCCGGGACCAGTCGTCGGCCGCCTCCGGTTCGCTGGCGTAGGGCAGGTCGGTGCCCGTGCGGTCGCCGATGTAGAAGAGGTAGCCCAGCATCTCCACGGCGTCGCGTTGCTGCCCTTCGCCGAGCAGCGCGGCGACCGGAACGTCCAGGTGCTGGCCCAGCAGGTCCAGCAGCGCCGATTCGATGGCGGTGGCCGCGTGGATCGTCGTGCGCAGGTCGAAGGTCTGCAGGCCGCGGCCGCCCGAATCGCGGTCGGCGAACGCGCGCTGCACCTCGCCGACGATGCGCTGCTGGGAGCCGAGCGGCTGCCCGACGACCAGCGGACGCGCGTCCTCCAGGGTCTGGCGGATCTTCTCGCCGCCGGGCACTTCGCCGACGCCGGTGCGACCGGCGCTGTCGGCCAGGATCAGCAGGTTGCGCGTGAAGTACGGGCCGTGCGCGCCGCTCAGGTTGAGCAGCATGCTGTCGCGGCCGGCCACGGGGATGACGCGGAGGTCGGTGACCGTGGGGGTCGACGAGAGGGCCATGGAATTCTCCGCGCGCCGTCTTTTTAAGATAGCGCTATCAGGTTGAAAAGCATTATGGTAGCGCTAACTGGCGCACTATTCCAACGAGGCAAGATTGGGTTTTACCCGTATCAGGCGCTGGCGCGATCCTGGATCGAGAAGCCGATGTCGACGACCCGATCGCCCACGGGGCGGCCTTCCGCCCGGTCGACGATGAAGCGTGCAGCCTGGCGCCCGATGGCCGCGCTGTCGATGTGCACCGTCGTCAGCGCCGGGTCCAGGTCGGCGGCGAAATCGTTGTCCCCGAATCCGATCACCGCCAGGCGCGCGGGCACCGCGATGCCGCGCGCGTGCGCCTCGGTCAACACGCCCAGGGCGAGCAGGTCGGAGCTGCAGAAGACGGCATCGACGCCACCCGGACGACCGAGCAGGTCGCCGAGCGCCGCCCGCCCGCTGCGCAGGGTGGTCGGTGCGGGCACCACCACCACCTCGGGCGGCGCCAGCCCCAGCTCCCGGGCGGCGACGCAGAACGAATCGTGGCGCCGGTGCGAGCGTTCGTCGTCGCCGGCGACCACGGCCAGGCGCCGATGTCCCTTGCCGTGCAGGAACCGGGCCACTTCGCGCCCGACGTTTTCGTGCGAGAAACCGACCAGCATGTCGATGGGCGCCGGCGTCAGGTCCCAGGTCTCGACGACCGGGATCCGGGCCGCCAGGAGCCGCTGGCGGCCCTCGGGCGAATGCATGACGCCGGTCAGGATGATGCCGTCGGGCCGCCGGCCGATGATCGCCTCGAGCAGTGCGTCCTCGCGCGAGTCGACGTAGCCGCTCTGCCCGAGCATCAGCTGGTAGCCATGGTCGGCCAGCGACGCGGTGAGCGCCTGCACCGTCTGCAGGAACACCGGGCCGCCGATCGTGGGAACCACGGCGGCGACGAGGCGGCTGCGCGCCGACGCGAGGCCGCTGGCCGCGTTGTTGCGCACGTAGCCGGTGTGGCGGACGGCCTGCGTCACCCGCGCCAGGACTTCGGGTGAAACCCGGTTTGGCGTGTTGAGCGCGCGCGACGCCGTCATCGGGGCCACGTTGGCCAGGCGCGCGACGTCGTGAAGCGTCACGGCGCCACTGCCGCGCCGGCTGCGCTTCGTCCGTCCGTCGGCGTCATTCATGCGGGGATCTTACGTGACGGGTCGCAACGGGCGGCCGGCCATGAAAAACGCCCGCGGGAGCGGGCGTGAAGGCGGAGCCAAGATTGCCCGCGCGGGCGTTCTTGAGGCGGAGCGGAACGCGCCGTTAGGAGACGACGACCGTGATCGCCCCGTAGCCGTTCGCGGCATGCGAGTCGCGAACGGTCACGGTCACACGGTAGGTGCCCTTGACCGGGTTGGCCCAGGACAGCACCCCGGCCGACGTGAGCGACAGGCCGGCCGGCGCGCCGGTCATCGTGTAGGTCATCGCGTCGCCGTCGGGGTCGACACCGGCGAGGTGCACCGAGAAGCTCGTGCCCGCGTGCGCGGACACGGTGGCCGCGGCCAGCGTCGGGCGCTGGTTGCCGGTGGGAGCCGGCGCGGCGGCGGGCGCGGCGGTGCCGCTGAGCGTCTGCAGCAGTTGCGTGGCGTTGGGCGTGCCCCAGCCGGTGGCCTGGTCGAAACCGGAGCCGGCGCGGCAGGTGGCGCAGGTGCCGTTGGTGCCGTCGATCACGTCGCCCATCGTGGCCGCGTAGGTGCCCGGCACGGCGGCGATCGACTTGTACAGCAGCGTGTGGATGTCGCCCAGGACCGCCTGCTTGTTGGCCACCCGCATCGCGTTGGCCACGGCGATGATGCCGGCCCATTGCGGGGTGGCGATGCTGGTGCCGCCGTAGGCGCTCCAGACGGTGGCCGCGCCGGGCAGGGTCAGCGCCACGTACTCGCCGGTCGACGGGTTCGCGTTGAAGGCGACGTCAGGGACGGCCCGGCGGGCCAGTGCGCCGCCGCCGGCGGCCGTCACGCCGCTCTGCCACGCGGGCAGGGCTTCGTAGGCGCTCAGGCCACCGCCCGTGTGCAGCCACGCGGCCTCGTAGCGCGTGCCGGAGCCCGAATAGTTGAGGCTGGTGCCGCCGACGGCGACGACGTTGGGCGACACGGCGGGCCACAGCACTTGGCTGCCGGAATCGCCCGCGGCCGCGACGTAGCTCATGCCCGTGCCCTTGAAGTAGGAGTCGGTGCTGGGCGCCCAGCCGGCCTCCGCGGAGCCGAAGCTCATCGAGACGACGCCCGGGCCCATCTTGGCGGCGAGCAGGTTGGCGCCGAGGATGGAGGTGGACATCGCGTTGGGCATCTCGATCAGCACGATGCGCGCGAGCGGGGCGATCGCGTGCGCCCACTGCACGTCGAGCTTGCTCTCGGGCACCCAGGTGGCGTTGTAGGGCGGCACGGTGGCCGTCATCGCGGCCGTGGTGGTGCCATTGACCGCGGAGAACGTGCACTTGGCCGGCGGCGCGGCCAGCGGCAGCGTGGCGGTCGCCGCGATCGCGACGTTGGTGCAGGTGGGCAGGCCGAACTTCGTGGAGAACGCGTTCAGGTCGGACAGCGCCGTGGCGTCGTGGTACGCATCCACGAGGTAGATGGTCTGGCCGGCACCGAGCGAGGCCGCGACGGCCGCGCTGATGGCGGCGCCGACGGCCGGCAGTGCGGGCAGGCCGTACGCGGCGCGGATCTGGGCTGGCGTGTGCACCTGGCCGACGATGGTGGTGGTCAGCGGGGCGGTCGATTCGCCGGAGGCCGAGGCGATGCGCGCACGGTTTCCGTCGGCGAGGCGTTGCGACAGGACCTGGCGCGACAGGCGCGCCGTGTCGATGCCGGCCACGGAAGCGTCGATCTGGAAGGTCTTGGCGCGCAGGCCCGCCGAAACATTGGTGCCGCCCACGTCGGCCTGGTCGGGCTCGTCGACCAGCGCCGGCGCCATGTGGTAAGCAGGCAGGTTCTCGGTCGTGGCGAGCGCGGCCGCGACCGTGCTGTCGAGCGCAACGGCGTCGGTGGACGGCGCGGACGCCGTCGAGATATCGGTGGCCGTCGCGGACTGCGCGGTCTGGTCGGGACTGGAACCTCCCCCGCATGCCGCCAGGCTGGCGAGCAGGACGACGGAGAGGGCGAGGGCGGGAGTAGCTCGTTGAGCCAGGGGAAGACGATTCAAGGCCGATCCTTCGATGAGCTGGGTTCATCGCGTTCAGCGGACAGCACGGCGATCCAAACGCCGCGAAGGCATCGTGAACCAGCACGCCATCACGCCGGCGCGCCGGGTGTGGACAAGCAGCCCGGACCACGGAGGAACCAGGTGCAAGGCGCTGTTGAGGCGGCGCGGGTCCCCTTGGGCCCGCGAAACGCCACAGAGCAGCGAGTGCGTCGCGTTCGAAGCCGATGGGTATCGAACTCGACTTGATGGGTTGCCGTTTTGCAACGGCAAGCCAATATTACCGAAGTATCTACTCGACAGTACGGGAACATGCAACAACATGCAGCTCGACAATAACGCGACTGGATGTTTCCCATTTTCACGCCATGGTCGAGCAAAATCGCACCGATTCGGGTCGAAAATTGGCCTCTTGAAGTATTGTTCAGTGAGGTATTGCCGAATATCGTTGCCTTCGGGCCACGATTCATCTGAACGGTATTTCGCCCGCCGCTGAATCTGAGCCGCGGGCACGCAAACTCAAATGGGGCGCCACCCCGGGCGAGCGCGGGCACGCGCGCAACGGCCCTGGTCTTCAGAGGGAAAAAGGCGCTTGGCAAATTCCTGAATTGCTTCGCGTCCGAAGCTTCATGTCGAATTGCAAATGGGCGAAATGCCCATCCGAATCTCGGCGATCGCCTGTCCAGGGTATTTTGACTTTGATGCAGAGCAGCAAATCTATTTGACGGCTCATGCCGAAAACGAATATTGCCGCAAGCCCTGGGCGCTAACCAGACACTGCAGTGCAATTGTTTCGCACGGTCGAGCTGGGGCGTGTCAGGAGGATCGGATTTGCCTGTGGGGGATCACGGATTCGGGTAGGGGAAAACGATATGTCGCCTATCAGCGACTGCGGGAACGAGGGTTGCAATGGGTTACAGGCAATTCGATGCGCCAGCTCGGCATTACCCCTCAACCGCTAGGAGAAGCACCCCATGAAACTGAAACCCACCCTCGTCGCGCTCGCACTGGCCTTGGCCGGCGGCGCTGCTTCCGCCGCCACGATCGGCACGTTGTACGACCCGAACGACGTTGCCCTGCCGGACAACCCGGTCCTGGGTCCGCTCGTGTACTCCGCCTTCGAGAAAGACGGCCCGGCGGGCACCACCCCGACGTTCGACTACGTCTACAACTTCCAGCTCAACGCCTTGACGGACCTCGACGTGAGCGGCAACACGTACAGCGGCCCGTCCGTCGGCGCCAGCACGGCCACGTTCAACCTGTACTCGGGCACCTCGTCGGGCAACTCCGGCACCACCTCCATCGGCGGCACGTTCTCGTTCGCCGGCCAGGCGATCCAGAGCACGGTGTTCAACAACCTGGCGGCCGGCAGCTACTTCTTCGAGGTGACTGGCAGCATCGCCACGCCGATCGGCACCGCCTTCAACGTGACGATCCAGGCGCCTTCGGACACCAATCCGCTGCCGTCCGTGCCTGAACCCACGAACATGGCGCTGCTGGCCGCGGGCCTGGGCCTGATGGGCTTCATGGCCAAGCGTCGCGCGCGCGACTGATCCCAGGAGACTTTCGCACCGTCCGGCAACTGGGGGTCGGGCACCCGAAAGGCAGCGGCGACGCTGCCTTTCTTTTTTGGCGGATCACTTGCCCAGCGGCGCGATCGCCTCGGCGACAGCCTTGGCGCTGATGTCCTCGGCCTGCATCGGATGCATCGCCCGCAGGACGTCGTCGCGCCGCTTCGGGTCGCTCAGCACGGGCCAGTTTTCGGCCAGCGCGTGCAGCAAGCGGGTCGTCAACTGGTCGAGCTTCGGGCGCGTCACCGCGGCCAGGTCGGGCGCGTCGGGGAACTGGCCGCGCTTGAAGACGTCCCAGCCCTGGAACAACTCGTTCTGCACCGTCTTCGACGCCTCGATCTGCGCCCGGAAGAACGCCTCGGCCCATGGCTGGGGCACGCCCAGCTCGCTCGCCTGGCGGCCGAGGGCGGCGATGACCTGCGCCTCGCGCGGGAGGTCCTCGATCGCCAGGTGGTGGTTCCACTTGAACCGGGCGACGTCGGGCGCGAGCAGCAGGCGCTCGTCGATCAGCGCGCGCAGCGACTCGATGCCCCACGGGTACGCGAGCCATTGCTCGTTGGCCCGCGCGAACGAACCCGTCTCGATCGCCTGGTGCAGCCACTGGTCGACGTAGGCCTTCAGCGCGGCGTCGCGCGGCAGCAGCACGGCCTTCTCCGAGAAGTCGAACGGCGCGTCGGGATGGATCGCGCACAGCTTCGGATGCAGGCGCTGCTGCAGGCGCGCCTCGATCGCGTCGGTGATCATCACGTCGGCCTGGCCCGCGACGATGCGGTCGAAGATCGTCACGTTGTCGGGGAACACCGTCAACGCCGCGTGCGGCGCCCGCGCCCGCGCGAAGCGCTCGTTGGTACCGCCGGGATTGACGATCAGCCGCACCTCGGGCCGGTCGATGTCGGCCAGGGATTGGTACTTCTGCGCATCGTCGCAACGGGCGATCGGCGTCTTGCCGTCGCGCAGGTACGGCAGCGAGAAGAAGGCCTTCTTCTGGCGCTCCAGCGAGACCGACACCCCGCCCATCGCGAGGTCGAAGCGGTCGCTGCCGAGGTCGGCCATCAGCGTGCCCCAGGTGGTGGGCACCACCTGCAGCTTCACGCCCAGCGACGCCGCCAGGTCGCCGGCCAGCGCGATGTCCAGGCCGATGAAGCCGCCGTTGGCCGTGCGATAGGTGAACGGCTTGTAGTCGCCGGTGCTGCCGACCCGCAGCACGCCACGCGAAAGGATCTCGTCCAGCCGGGTCGACGGCGCCGCGGCGCCCGGCACGGCGTCGGCGGCCCGCGCGCCGGGCGCGGCGCTCAAGACGATGGCGGCCGCGAGCGCGGCAAGCAAGGTGGGCAGGCGGCGGGATGCAGGCAAGAGCGGCTCCGGTGGCGACGACGAAGCTGGAGTCTATGCAATCGCATGCGGTCCACGGCGGGCTGCTCGACGGCGGGTGCGCGAATGTCCTGCCGGGCCAACCCAATGGCCGGCAAGGATGCTTAGTTTATAACTATCGAGCTATTCCAAAGGATGTATTGGCGCAATGCCCCTCGAGCGGCGACAGTCAAGATTCCGCGCCGCCAGGCGGCACCCCGCAGATCGAAAGAGAAGCCAAGGAGATCACGATGTCCGATGAAGCGAAATGCCCCTTCCATGCCGGTGTGCACCAGCACGCCGTGGCGAACGCGCCCAGGAACGCCGACTGGTGGCCCAACCAGTTGAACCTGGACATCCTGCACCAGCAGTCGAGCAAGTCCGATCCGATGGGCGAGGCGTTCGACTACGCCGCCGCGTTCAAGCAGCTCGACCTGGACGCCGTCGTGGCCGACCTGAAGGCCTTGATGACCGACTCCCAGGACTGGTGGCCCGCGGACTACGGCCACTACGGGCCGTTGTTCATCCGCATGGCCTGGCACGCCGCGGGCACCTACCGGATCACCGACGGCCGCGGCGGCGCGGGCACCGGCGCCCAGCGTTTCGCACCCCTCAACAGCTGGCCGGACAACGGCAACCTCGACAAGGCGCGGCGCCTGCTGTGGCCGATCAAGCAGAAGTACGGCCGCCACCTGTCGTGGGCCGACCTGATCGTGCTGACCGGCAACATCGCGCTCGAATCCATGGGCTTCAAGACCTTCGGCTTCGCCGGCGGGCGGCCCGACATCTGGGAGCCGCACCTCGAGGTGTACTGGGGCCCGGAGAACAAGTGGCTGGGCGACGAGCGCTACGGCACGAATCGCGAGCTGGCGCATCCGCTCGCCGCCGTGCAGATGGGCCTGATCTACGTGAATCCGGAAGGCCCCAACGGCAACCCCGATCCGACGAAGTCGGCGTTCGATATCCGCGACACCTTCGCCCGCATGGCCATGGACGACGAAGAGACGGTCGCGCTGGTGGCCGGCGGCCACACCTTCGGCAAGGCGCACGGCGCCGGTCCGGCCGCGCACGTGGGCGCCGAGCCGGAGGGCGCGAGCATCGAGGAGCAGGGCCTGGGCTGGGCCAACAGCTTCGGCTCGGGCCGCGGCTTCCACACGATCACCAGCGGCATCGAGGGCGCCTGGACGCCCACGCCCACGACCTGGGACATGAGTTTCTTCGAGACCCTGTTCGGCCACGACTGGGAACTCACGAAGAGCCCCGCCGGCGCGCACCAGTGGAAGCCCGTCGGCGAGACGGGGGCGGGGGCCGTGCCCGACGCGCACGATCCCGCGAAGCGCCATGCCCCGATGATGACGACGGCCGACATGGCGCTGCGCGTCGATCCGGCCTACGAGAAGATCTCGCGCCGCTTCATGGCCGATCCGCAGGCGTTCGCCGACGCCTTCGCCCGCGCCTGGTTCAAGCTGACGCACCGCGACATGGGCCCGCGAGCCCGCTACCTCGGCAAGCTGGTACCCCGGGAAGAACTGATCTGGCAGGACCCGATCCCCGCCGTCGACCACCCGCTGGTCGACGCGCGCGACGTGGCCGCCATCAAGGCGAAGGTGCTCGCCTCCGGCCTCACGACGGCCGAACTGGTGGGCACGGCCTGGGCGTCCGCGTCCACGTTCCGCGGCGGCGACAAGCGCGGGGGCGCCAACGGTGCACGCATCCGCCTCGCGCCGCAGAAGGACTGGGAGGCCAACCAGCCGGTGCAACTCGCCGGCGTGCTGAGCAAGCTCGAGGCGATCCGGGCGGCGTTCAACGGCGCGGCGGCCGGCGGCAAGCAGATCTCGCTGGCCGACCTGATCGTGCTGGCCGGCGACGCGGCGATCGAGGACGCCGCGAAGAAGGCCGGGCAGACGGTGACGGTGCCGTTCGCGCCGGGCCGCGCGGACGCGTCGCAGGCGCAGACCGACGTCGCCTCGTTCGAGCCGCTCGAGCCGCGCGCCGACGGCTTCCGCAACTACGCGCGGCGCGGCCTCGAGGGCCATGTGGCGGAGCTGCTGGTGGACAAGGCGCAACTGCTCACGCTCACCGCGCCCGAGATGACGGTGCTGGTCGGCGGGCTGCGCGTGCTCGACGCCAACGTCGGAAACACCCCGCACGGCGTGTTCACGACGCGTCCCGGCACCCTGTCGAACGACTTCTTCGTCAACTTGCTGGACATGCGCACGCGCTGGCAGAAGTCGTCCACCGAAGGCGTGCTCGACGGCCTGGATCGGCGGACCGGCGAGAAGAAGTGGACGGGCACCGTCGCCGACCTCGTCTTCGGCTCGAACTCGCAACTGCGCGCGATCGCCGAGGTCTACGGCGCCGGCGACGGGCAGGAGAAGTTCGTGCGCGACTTCGTCGCGGCCTGGACCAAGGTGATGAACCTGGATCGTTACGACCTGAAGATCCACGCTGGCGAGTGACGCTGCTTCAAGGGTGGATTCCGCGACTGCGCGCGGAATGACGCGTAGAGACGTCGTCATCCTGCGCGAAGTCGCAGGATCCCCGCTGGCGAGTGACGCTGCTTCAAGGGTGGATTCCGCGACTGCGCGCGGAATGACGCGTAGAGACGTCGTCATCCTGCGCGCAGTCGCAGGATCCACGCTGGCGAACGACGC
>FTJN01003207.1_pt6 | contig 55453 bp, 41 predicted proteins | sample 1658361 | NCBI WGS metagenome assembly FTJN01 (sample SAMEA3914819, study PRJEB12502) | metagenome | biome: forest; material: soil | place: Canada | collected 2010-06-26 | depth 0.3 m
ACCCTGATCGACTACGCGAAGAGCAGCCAGCGCAACGGCGTGCTGCCCGACGTGCGCGGCTCGATGGGGGCGACCCTCGTCGAGCACTGGCTCAAGATCGACGCCGCGGGCTACCTGCGCGCCGCGGAGGCCGATCCGTTCGGCGTGCGGACCGACGAGGTCGCCGCGGGCGACCGCCGCAACGATTGGGGCGTGCTGGCGGGGCCGACCCTGCAACACGACTTCGGGCCGCAGTCGAGCATCGTCGCCCGCCACCAGTTCGGCGTGACGCGCGCCGCGGCCAGCACCACGGCCTCCACCAGCGACGACCAGGGCCGCCTAGACACCAACCTCACCCTGGTGCGCTTCGAGCGCAAGCCGACGCCGCTGGGCATGTCCGCCGAACTCACCCGCCTGGACAACCGCAGCACCAGCGACCTGGGCGACAGCCGCTACACGCTGACGACGGGCCGCCTGCGCGGGACACTGCTGGTCGGCGGCGAGCTCAGCGTCGGCGCCCTCGTGGGCCAGGACCGCAGCGACTACCTCCTGAGCAGCCACGTCGATCCGCTGTACGGCGTGGCGTTCGACTGGACGCCCGGCCGGCGCACCCATCTCGAGCTGGAAGTCGAGCACCGCTACTTCGGCGAGTCCGGCCGGCTGCACCTGGAACACCGGACGCCGTTCCTCACCATCGCCATCGACGCGCGGCGCGAGCCCCTGGACGCGACCTCGTCGTTCGGCACGCTGGGGCAGGGCGTCGACCTGCGCAGCGCGCTGGACTCCATCCTCACGACACGCTTCCCGGATCCCGCCGCGCGCGCCGGCGTCGTCGACGCCATCGTCGCCAGCCGCGGGCTCGATACCCGCAGCGCCGGCGCCGTCAACCTCGTCGGCGACTACCCGCAGCTGCAGACCGCCGCGCAGGCCTCGTTCACGCTGCTCGGGGTGCGCGACACGCTGAGCCTGTCGGCCTATGCCCTGACGACCCGGGCCCTGACGCGCGACGGCGATCCGCTGGCCGGCCTGGCCAGCGCCACCGCCGACAACCGCCAGCGCGGCGCCACGTTCCAGCTGGAGCACCGCCTCGGCGCCCAGCTCTCGGCCGTGCTGCTGGGCACCTGGTCGAAGATCCAGGGCCTGGGCGCCAGCACGGAGCACAGCGAGGAGCAGGCCTGGCGCATCTCCCTGCTGGACCACCTGTCCCGGCGCAGCGACCTGACGGTCGCGTTGCAGTGGAATCGATTCGAGACCACGGCAGCCGGCCTGCGCTCGTTTGATGCGACACTCGGCCTTGTTGGTCTAAGCCATCGCTTCTGAGGCGTCGATGTTCGAGTCGCATTTCGGCTTCAGTTCTTCCCCCTTCGCACTCAATCCCGACCCCGCATTCTTCTTTGCCAGCAAGGGACACGCGCGGGCGCTCGCGTACCTGAAATACGGTGTGTTCCAGCGCGAGGGCTTCATCGTCGTCACGGGGGAGATCGGATCGGGCAAGACGACGCTCGTGCGGGCCCTGCTCGAGGGCCTGAATCCCGACGAGGTGGTCGCCGCCCAGGTGCGCAACACCCAGCTCGACAGCACCGAACTGCTGCACGCGATCTGCACGGCGTTCGGCGTCGCCGTCGGAGGGCCGACCAAATCCCACATGCTTGCCGCGCTGGAAGCCTGCTTCACGGCGCTCGCGGCGCGCGGCAAGCGCGCGCTGCTGATCGTGGACGAGGCGCAGAACCTGGGCCTGAAGGAGATCGAAGAGCTGCGCATGCTCTCCAACTTCCAGTTCGGCTCGCACGCGCTGGTGCAGAGCTTTCTCATCGGGCAGCCGGAACTGCGCCAGCTGTTGCGTTCCCCCGCCCTCGAGCAGCTGAGCCAGCGCATCATCGCGGCCTGCCACCTGGGCCCGCTGGGCCCGGAGGAGACGCGCTCCTATATAGAGCACCGCCTCAAGCACGTCGGCTGGGCCGGCCGGCCGGCGATCGAACCCGAGGCGTTCGAGCGCGTCCATGCGCACACCGGCGGGATCCCGCGCCGGATCAACCTGCTTTGTTCCCGGCTGCTGCTGGCCGCCTGGCTGGGCGATTCCGCCACGGTCGACGGCGCTGCGGTCGAGCTGGCGGCCGACGACATGCACTCCGAGGCCTTCGGCGGCGCTGCCGAGCCATCTTCGACAGCGGATTCTTCGTCGATTAATGCTCCTGTCGCGCAGAAGAATGCCCCTTAGTTGTCACAAGACGCATTTGCCAGCAACCCCCTAATTTGGGGATCTGTGTAACCATACAGTGGGTCGCGAGGCCCAACTTGTATCAGGCCGCCGCGGCGGACCTGTCCACGCGGGATGCGTGGACCCCACTGTGGCGGCCATTGGTGGGTTAAACGTGACTTAGTACCGCGTTTTGCTGCCTTGCAACATTCGTTGCATTTGCAGCGCGACCGTGCGTACCCGTTCAGCAACGGCAGGGGCTACATGTCGTAACGGAGCGAGCCTTATCGGCAGGCCCAATGCGTCGAACTTGAGAACACGTTCACGTTCTTTTGCCCTGCTTAAAAGATCCCGCACAGCTCGGGACGAGCAGTTCGACTGAGGGAAGTCATCCATCTGGTCACGCGTCCCACCTCGGCGCCGACCTCCCGTCTAGGCCCCCCAGAGCGGGAGTCGAAGAAACCTTTTGCCGAGCAAATAAATGAAGTCAGACTTGATCCACCGCAAGGCCGTCCTGGCCTCCCTGTTCACCGCCGCCTTCCTCGCCGCTTGCGGTGGCGGCTCCACGGGTGAAGAAGCCACCCAATCGGCGACGGACGCCTCCCAGGCCGACGCGCCGAGCAAGGCCGTCCTCGCCAACGATGGCCCCGACGTCTCGCCCCTGAGCGTGACCGCCTCGGTGTCGACCAACGGCACTGTGCTGCTGGGCACGACCAGCATCCAGAACGCCGTCGACTCCAACCCGAACGGCATGGCCGAGGCCTTCGTCTATGCGGCGCAGGCCAGCGGGACGTCCAAGGTTCTCAACATCTACCTGGACTACTCCAATACGGCGACGGTCGTCAACGTGGGCGTGTACGCCGACAACAACGGCGCGCCGGGCACGCTGCTGGCGTCGGGCTCGACCTCCAGCGCCAAGGCCGGCGGCTGGCTTCCCGTCACCCTGTCGTCGTCGGTCAGCATCACCGCGGGCAAGAAGTACTGGTTCGCTGTCGTGACTCCGATGGGTTCCAGCGGCACGTTGAAGGTGCGCGACCTGGTCAGCGGTGGTTACGGCGCCGTGACGTCCTCGCAAACCAACCTGAAGGCACTGCCGGCCAACTGGTCGTCGGGCTCGCACTATTCGAACTCGCCGATGGCGGCCTACCTGACGGTCTTGAAGACCGGTTCGGCGCCCGCTCCGGCCCCGACGCCCGCGCCGACCCCGGCCCCGACGCCCGCGCCGACCCCGGCCCCCACGCCGGCACCGACCCCGGCCCCGACGCCCGCGCCGACTCCGGCGCCGACTCCGGCCCCCACGCCGGCGCCGACGCCGGCCCCGACGCCCGCGCCCACCCCGGCCCCGGCGCCCACGCCCGTGTCCAACACGATCCTGCCGGCTGATCGCGCCATCGACTGGAGCCAGTCGGGCATTCCCGGTGGCATCCCGGTCCGGACGACCATCTGCTCGACGGTCGCTGCGGGCGCGTCGACGTCGACGATCCAGAGCGCGCTGAACTCCTGCGGGGCCAACAAGGTCGTGCAACTGTCGGCGGGCACGTACAACATCAGTGGTGGCCTGACCATTCCGAGCAACGTCGTCCTGCGCGGTGCCGGCCCGAAGAGCACGATCCTGAACGCGAGCGGTTCGTCCGGTGGCTTCATCCGCTTCGGTTCGGGCACGACGCCGGTGCCGAGCCAGTCGACCGCCATCACGGCCGGCGCGACGGCGAAGTCGACGAGCCTCACCCTGCAAAGCGCTTCCGGCCTCGGCGTCGGTTCGCACATCATGGTGACGCAGATCAACGACCCGAGCTACGTGACGATCACCACGAACAATGGCAGCTGCACCTGGTGTGACGGCGGCATCGGCTGGAACGGCACGCGCGTGCAGGGCCAGATCGTGGAAGTGACGGGCGTCAGCGGCAACACGGTGAGCATCTCGCCGGCCCTGTACCTCGCCTACGCCCGCACGCCGCTGGCCACGCCGGTGAACATGGGTGCCACGAACGCCGGTGTCGAAGACCTGCAGGTCTACATGAACAACAGCGGCTTCACCTCGAACTTCCAGATGCAGGGGACGTCGTACTCCTGGATCAAGAACGTCGAGAGCAACTACACGGACGGCAACCACGCCGACCTGCATTGGGGCTTCCGCAACGAGATCCGCGACAGCTACTTCCACGACGCCTACACGCACAGTGCCGGCTCGACGGATGCGGACATCTTCATCGCCGACAAGACCAGCGGCACGCTCGTGGAGAACAACGTGCTGCGTCGCCTGCACCAGTCCATCATGCTGAACTGGGGCGCGGCCGGCAACGTGATCGCCTACAACTACGTCGACAACAACTTCGACTCGGGCGGCTACAACACGCTGTTCGGCGGCCTGAACGTGCACGGCGCGCATCCGATGTTCAACCTGTGGGAAGGCAACATGGCGCCGAAGCTTGACGCCGACTACTTCTGGGGTTCGTCGAGCCACAACACGGCGTACCGCAACTGGTTCAAGGGCGCGGCCATGATCTACGGCCCGCTCACCGGACGCGGTGCCGAGCAGACCTCCAGCGGCTACTGGGCGTCGCAGGCTCTCGCGGCGGTCGACCTCGCGCAGACGACCCGCTATTACAGCCTGATGGGCAACGTGATCGGCTCGGACATGCAGAAGTCGCTGGGCAAGTGGAACCCGATGGTCATCGCCAAGACGAGCCGTTCGTACTACACGACGAACAACCCGTACGGCTACACCTTCGGCTACGCCAACCTGACCGACGACGGCAGCGACTCCAACGACACCAATGCCACCTACACCTCGGCGCTCGTCCACGGCGACTACGACTACGTGAAGGGCACGTTCACCTGGAACACGGGCATCAGCAGCCACAACCTGCCCGATTCGTTCTATCGCTCGGCCAAGCCGTCCTGGTTCGGCACCCTGGCGTGGCCGGCCTTCGGCCCGGCGCCGACGGCTCCGACCACCGCCCTCGTCGGCAACATCCCGGCCAAGGCCTGCTACGACCAAGGCAAGATGCCGAACTGCCTGCAGTGATGCAGCGCTGATGCCGCGCCGGGTTCGCCCGGTCGGCGGCTGAATCCGGCTCCTCCTCGAAGCCCACCGAACCTGCAAAGGCTCGCGTGGGCTTCTTCATTTGTATATCCACGAAACGTCGCGTTACGACGATCTGTTGCCCGAATCGCGTTCTACCCCTAACCTGCGCGCTGCGTCGGCGCTACAGAGGTTCGTACGAGCCCGGACAGCTGCAGCCGTCGCCCCTGTCCCAAGGACTCTCATGCCCGTTCCCGTCCGCGTTCCCATTCATGTGCGCCGCTTGTTCGCTCTTGCGTTCGCGGCGGGGATGGTGGGATGCGGAGGCGGCAGCTCCCCCGCGGAGGAATCCACGCCGGCGCCCGCGCCGACGCCGCCCACGCACGTACCGACACCGGCGCCGACGCCCGCGCCCAGTCCGGCACCGACGCCCGCGCCCACGCCCGCACCTACCCCGGCGCCGACGCCGACGCCTTCTCCGACACCCGCGCCAACGCCTGCACCGTCACCTGCGCCCACGCCCACACCTGCGCCGACTCCTTCGCCCACGCCCGCACCGACCCCGGCACCGACGCCTGCGCCAACGCCTGCACCGACTCCGGCGCCCACGCCCACGCCCGCGCCGCCCCCCGCGCCGACGCCTGCCCCCACCCCGGGGCCGGCTAACCCGATCCTTCCCGCCGAGAGGGCGATCGACTGGAGTCAGTCAGGCGTTCCCGGCGGCATCCCGAGCCGCACGACGGTGTGCGCGACGATCCTGGGCGGCGCGACGCAGGCCACGATCCAGAGCGCGCTGAACACCTGCAAGGCCAACCAGGTGGTGCTGCTGACGGCGGGCACCTACAACATCAGCGGCGGCCTGACCATTCCGAGCAACGTCGTCCTGCGCGGCGCCGGCCCGAAAAGCACGATCCTGAATGCGAGCGGCCTGGACACGGGCTTCATCCGCTTCGGCTCGAGCCCGACGCCCGTGACCGGCGCATCGATCGCCATCACCGCCGGTGCCACCACGCAGTCCACGAGCCTCACCTTGAAGAGCGCTTCGGGCCTGGGCGTGGGTTCGCACCTGATGGTGACGCAGCTCAACGACCCGGCCTACGTGAGCATCACGACCAACAACGGCACCTGCACCTGGTGTGACGGCGGCATCGGCTGGAACGGCACGCGCGTGCAGGGCCAGATCGTGGAGGTGACGGGGATCAGCGGCACGACGGTGACCATCTCTCCGCCGCTCTACCTCACCTACGGTCGCACGCCGCTCGCGACGCCGGTCACCATGGGCGCCACCAACGCGGGCGTGGAAGACCTCCAGGTCTACATGAACAACACCGGCTACACGGCGAACTTCCTCATGCAGGGCGCGTCCTACTCCTGGATCAAGAACGTCGAGAGCAACTTCACCGACGGCGACCACGTCGACCTGCACTGGGGCTTCCGCAACGAGATCCGCGACAGCTACTTCCACGACGCCTTCGCCCATACGGCCGGCTCGACGGACGCGGACATCTTCATCGCCGACAAGACCAGCGGCACGCTCGTCGAGAACAACGTGCTGCGGCGCCTGCACCAGTCCATCATGCTGAACTGGGGCGCGGCGGGCAACGTGATCGCCTACAACTACATCGACAACAACTTCGACTCGGGCGGCTTCAACACGCTGTTCGGCGGGCTGAACGTGCACGGCGCGCATCCGATGTTCAACCTGTGGGAAGGCAACATGGCGCCCAAGCTGGACGCCGACTACTTCTGGGGATCGTCGAGCCATAACACGGCGTTCCGCAACTGGTTCAAGGGCGCGGCCATGATCTACGGCCCGCTCACCGGACGCGGTGCGGAGCAGACCGCGACCGGCTACTGGGCGTCGCAGGCGCTCGCGGCGGTCGACCTCGCGCAGACCACGCGCTACTACAGCCTCGTGGGCAACGTGATCGGATCGGATCGCCAGAAGTCCCTGACGGAATGGACCCCCAATCTCGTCGCCCGCCAGAACCGGCAGTACTACGTCGGCAACAACCCGTACGGCTACACCTTCGGCTACGCCAACCTGACCGACGACGGCAGCGACTCGAAGGACACCGACGCCGCGTACACGACGGCGATCGTGCACGGCGACTACGACTACGTGAAGGGCACCTTTACCTGGAGCACCGGCATCAGCAGCCACGTCCTGCCGAACTCGTTCTACCGGTCCGCGAAGCCGGCCTGGTTCGGTTCGCTGGCGTGGCCGGCGTTCGGCCCGTCGCCGGCCGCCCCGACGACGGCGCTCGTGGGCAACATCCCGGCCAAGGCCTGCTACGACCAGGGCAAGATGCCGAACTGCCTCGGCAGTTGATCCCCCGGCGGCGGTCGACCGTTTCCACGGCGAGCGTCCGCCCCCGGAAGCCCGCGGCGACGCGGGCTTCGCCGTTTGCTCGACCGCGAACTCGTCGATCCCCGGTGTGACGGGTTGCCCGAATCGGCGTCTGGCTCTACCCTGCGCGCTAGGTCGGGTGCTGGAGATCTTCGAACATGCCCGGATGACCGCCTTGGTCGGACTGAGCCCGGAGATGGCCCTTCATGTCGATATTCGTGCCCCACTCGTACGCATCTGCGCTCGCCTGGGCGGTGATGGCGTGCGGCATGCACGCCTCGACTGCGCAGGCCGCCAATGCCGTGCTTCCCGCGGAGCGGGTGATCGACTGGAGCCAGTCGGGGATTCCCGGCGGCATCCCGAACCGGACGACGGTGTGCGCGTCGATCGCGGCGGGATCGACGCAGTCGACGATCCAGGAGGCGCTGGACTCCTGCAAGCCGGATCAGGTCGTGCTCCTTGCTGCGGGCACGTATGAAGTCGACGGCGGCCTGACCATTCCTAGCAACGTCGTGCTGCGCGGCGCGGGCCCGAAGCGCACGATCCTGAACGCGCGGGGTTCGGGCGCGGGCTTCATCCGCTTCGGACCGGGCGCGACGCCGTCGACGGACGATTCGATCGCCATCACGGTCGGGGCCACGGCGAAGTCGACCCGCATCACCTTGGCGGATGCCTCGGACATCGAGGTCGGTTCGCACCTGATGGTGACGCAGCTCAATGATCCGAGCTACGTGACGATCACCACCAACAACGGCACGTGCACCTGGTGCGACGGCGGCATCGGCTGGAACGGCACGCGCGTGCAGGGCCAGATCGTGGAGGTGACGGCAGTCGACGGCAACACGGTGAACATCTCCCCGGGGCTGTACATCGCCTACGGGCGCATGCCGCTGGCGACGCAGGTCGACATGGGCGCCTCGAACGCGGGCGTCGAGGACCTGCAGGTCTCCATGAACGACACCGGCTACACGGCGAACTTCCTGATGGAGGGGGCCGCGACCTCGTGGATCCGCAACGTCGAGAGCAGCTACACCGACGGAGACCATGCGCAGCTGCATTGGGGTTATCGCAACGAGATCCGCGACAGCTATTTCCACGACGCCTTCACGCACAGCGCGGGTCGGACGGACGCCGACATCTTCATCGCCGACAAGACCAGCGGCACGCTGGTCGAGAACAACGTGCTGCGTCGACTGCACCAGTCCATCATGCTCAATTGGGGCGCGGCGGGCAACGTGATCGCCTACAACTACGTCGACAACAATTTCGATTCGACGGGTCGCGACACGCTGTTCGGCGGCCTGAACGTGCACGGTGCGCATCCGATGTTCAACCTGTGGGAAGGCAACATCGCGCCGAAGCTCGACGCCGACTACTTCTGGGGTTCGTCGAGCCACAACACGGCGTTCCGCAACTGGTTCAAGGGCGCCGCCATGATCCATGGCCCGCTCACCGGACGCGGTGCGGAGCAGGCCGCCGCCGGCTATTGGGCATCGCAGGCCCTGGCCGCCGTCGACCTGTCGCAGACGACGCGTTTCTACAGCCTCGTGGGCAACGTGATCGGATCGGAACGCCAGAAGGCGATGGGAAAGTGGACGCCGATGGTCGTGGCCAAGCAGGCACGCTCCTACTACACGACCAACAACCCGTACGGCTACACCTTCGGCTATGCCAACCTCGGCGACGGCGGCGGCGACTCCAAGGACAACGACGCCGCGTACACGACGGCGATCGTGCATGGCGACTTCGACTTCGTGAAGGGCGTCTTCACCTGGAATTCGAGCATCGCCGTGCAGGACTTGCCCAATTCGTTCTATCGGACGGCGAAGCCGGCCTGGTTCGGCTCGCTGCCCTGGCCGGCCTTCGGCCCGGCGCCCGGCGCGCCGACGACGGCGCTCGTCGGCACCATCCCGGCCAAGGCCTGCTACGACCTGGGCAAGATGCCCAATTGCCAGTGAGGCGCGAGGCGTCCCCGGGGCGCGCCTCGGGCGGATCTCACCAACGCGCTTCCGCGGGGAAGCGGCGCCGGGGCGCCGCCTCGTGCTTGTCGGCGTCCGCGGCGGCCACACGGTCCGAGGGGACCGGCAATCGGCTGTCGCGATACTGCGTCAGCACCATGAGGAAGGCGAACCACAGCGGGCTGGTCTTGTCGAACGACGCCTCGGTGAAGTTGTAGACGACGTTGATGAGGATCATGGCGAACGCCACGTTCGCCGCGGCGCCGCCCTCGGCCAGTTGCTTGTTGGCCATCCTGATCGCCGCGAGCAGAAGCATCACGAGCAGGCCCAGGCCCACCAGGCCGCCGTTGAGATAGGTCTCGAGATAGCCGTTGTGGGCCTGGATGATGCCCAGTTGCCCGTAGACCTCGGCCAGCCGGTCGCCCGTCCAGAAGCTGTTGAAGCCGGAGCCGACGAGGACGTTGTCGGCCTTGCTCAGCAACATCGGCCAGACGTCGGTGCGGGAGGTGAGGGTCAGGTCCCGGCCGAGGATGTCGACGATGAAGTATTCGACGATGCTTTGCGCGAGGCCCGTCGGCCAGAGGATGATGGTTCCGGCGACCGCGATGAATTCGATGACCGCGACGCTGTTGCGCAGCGCCTTCCAGCTCAGGAGGAACATCAGGGAGAGGCCCACCACGCAGCAACCGCTGGCCGTGGCGCTCCCGGCCTTCATCAACAGCCATCCCCCCATGAGGATCAACGAGAGCTCGCCGATCCGGGACACGAGCGATCGCGACGGCCCGCCCGGGGGCGGACGGCTCGTGAAGTCCCAGACGAGAAACATCAGGCTGATCAGCACGAGCACGCCCAGGCTGTTCTTGTGGGTCGTGACGCCGGTGTACATCATCTCGCCCGTCCACACATGGTAGGTGCGGCCGAACTCCGGGATGAAGAGGATGAAGAGCACCGACATCGGCAACAGCAGCGAGGCGCTTCGGACGAACACCGCCTTCATCGCCTCCAGCGGCTTGCCGTCGGTCAACACGACCAGCACCATCACGATGTTGCCCAGGTCCTTGATCCAGCGCTTGAAGGCGACGAAGGAGTCGTCCGCCCAGAAGATGCTCAATGCCCAGTAGCCGAAGAAGACGACGAGCCAGCGGTTGGAGGCGACCACGTCGCGGAACTGGACACGGCGGCGCGCCAGCACGAACAGTCCGTGGAAGATCAGGACGAAGTAGACCGAGCGCTCGAACGGGTTGCCCTCGTCGTAGGACTCCGCGCTGCCCTCTCCGCCGCCCACCGAAAACCACGTCGACACCGGCCGCGACCCGAGCAGCGTGGCCCAGGCGACGACGCTCCAGATGGCCGGAGATATCCCGTCTCGGCGCTTCGCGTCGAGCAGGAAGAGCCACAGGATGTAGGCGCCGAAGATGGCGAAGAGGGCGGTTGACATGGGCTAGCAGGCGGCACGCTTCACGCGAAGACCAGCCTGTAGGTGCCTTCCACCAGCCTGAAGCGGCGCCGCAGGCGCTCGATCGACAGGCAGGCGACCAGCAGGAAGGCGCAGGTGGCGACGAAAGCCAGGGCCAGCTCGATCCTCGGATCGAATTCGTGGCCGCGCATGGCCCGGTGGAGCACGAACAGGAAGGCGATCTGGGCAATGTAGCTCACGAGCGAATACTTGCCGAACAGCACGAGCCACCGGTACAGCCGTCCCTCCTTGCGCATGAGCGCCGAGCCGTCGTAGACGAGCTTGAGCAGGAGGCCCACGCCGACGCCGTAGGCGAGCGCGTTGCCGCTCAGCCAGTTCATCACGCCGGCGAGCGCGACGAATCCGACCAGGATCAGCGGCCAGCTCCGGACCCGGTGCCGCAGCAGGTCGTGCTTCATGAGCAGGAGGCCGAACGACAGGCCGACGAGCCCGGTGAGCACGAAGAAGACGTTGGCCACCAGGGGCGTGAAGAAGCTCCACAGCAGCGCCGCGGCGAGCGTCGTCGCGACGAGGATCGCCTGCGACCGCGGCGAGACGAGGTAGAGCCCCGACACCATGAGGACGTACGAGATGGGCACCAGGATCCGGAACGCGATCTGGTGGGCCTGGCCGCTGCCGTAGATGTCCGCCGCGCTGGCCAGGTAGTCGGACAGCCCGAACGTCACGGCTCGGTAGTTCGTCACGCCGACCGCGCTCACGGCGAGGTTCAGGACGGTGAAGATGCACAGCAGCTTGAAGCCCCGCGACGCCAGCCGGCGGAACGCCGCGAACCGGTCGTTGCGCGCCGGTCCGGTATAGAACGCCGCCACGACGTAGCCGGAGATGAAGACGAACGAGCCGTTGACGAAGCGCAGGTAGCCGTAGTACTCGGCCGGCACGTTCGAGAAATAGTTCATGCCGTGATAGAGCGCCATCACGACGACGAGGAATCCCTTCACGAAGTCGAGGCCGAGGTCTCGATCCTTCGCGATGGCCACGGGGCTGGGGGTCGCGCTCATGGCTGCGTGATGTATTTCTTTCCCAGCGGCCTGAATCCGAGCACGCCGGCGATCTTGCCGGCGTGGTCGCACAGGCGGATGGCGTAGTGCATGAACCAGTGCTGTCCCGCGAGCAGCATGAAGGGCAGCATGAGCAGGTAGGCCGGAACGGCGACAAGGGACTTGCCGATCGAGGCCAGGTTCGCCAGCTTCCTCTCGTTCTGGCCGCGCAGCAAGGCGCGCTTCAGGAAGTAGCGGCGCTCGCAACGATCGGGCGGGACGACCTCGTGCACCGGCGCTTCGTTGCACCAGACGAAGGTCGCGCCGGCCTCCATCAGGCGCTTGAAGAAATCGGTGTCCTCGCCGCCGTTGCCGTAGGCGACAGCGAACGGTTCGGCCATCCCGGCGATGAGCGCGCGACGGAAGAGGACGTTGCCGGTGCGCGTCTCGCGCCAGTCGAGCACATGGCCCGTCGGATGCTCGGGCCGTTCGCAGAACCGCCCCTTGACCAGCCAGGACGGCGGCTCGTGCTCGAACACGGGGCGAACCGGCGCCAGTACGCCGTCGGCGCCGTGCGCCTGGCAGGCGTGCAGGGCGCTGAGCAGCCAGTCGCGCTCCGGCATCTCGTCGTCGTCGATGAAGGCGATGTAGTCGCCCGTGCTGGCGAGCACGGCCCGGTTGCGCGCCTTGGCGATGTTCTGGTCGGGTTCGACGGTATAGAGCACGGGAAAGCTCAGCGTCGCGGCCGCTTCGCGTACGGCGGCTTCGGCCGACCGGGTCTTGTCGTTGTCGGTGACGACGACCGACAGGGTGAATTCGCCGGCCGTCTCCTGTTCGCCGAGCTTGAGCAGCAGCGCCTTGATCATGTGGGGCCGCCTGAACGTGCAGATGCAGACGCAGAGTTTCATGTTGGCGCTCCCCGATGGTGTCGCGGTGTCGCCGTCGCTGCAAGCCGTTGGCGGAGAGGGGAAGGATTCGAACCTCCGATGCGGCTTGCACCGCATAGCGACCGTTGCCGGTTGCTGCCATAGACCACTCGGCCACCTCTCCAGATGCTTCACAGGAACGGGAAAAAGCTCGCTACCACTTCCTCTCGACAAGTTGTCTGTGGATCAACTCGATCGACAGCGCCTGGTGCAGCGCCGTCGTGTGATTGTGCGTTCCCGCCAGATGCTCGCCCACCAGCGTCTTCAGGCGGCCGTCGGCCAGGTGGGGCCGGGTCGAGGTTCGCGGATCGAGCAGCACGTCCTGGAGGTAGGCCGACAGCTTGTCGCGATACCAGACGCGGAAATGATAGAACTTGTGCCGGCCCAGGAACATGCGCTCGGGACGCAGCGGCTTGAGCGCGTTGTCGATCGGCGCGAGCCACTGGGGCATGCCGTAGTCGTAGGCGTATTCCGCCTTGAACATGAATTCCTGGTACAGGTTGCCGAGTGCCGTCAGGGCCGGCGTCGGCCGATGGAGCAGGCCGCGGTCCGTGGGAATCGCCGCCAGCTTCGCGCTGTTGTCGGCGACGAAGCGCAGCGCGGGCGTCTTGGAGAGCTCCTGGCCCTGCGGCGCCTGGTAGGCGAGACGGACGAGGTCGTTGTCCAGGTAGGGCGAGCGCATCGTCAGCTGCGATTGCTCCACCGACAAGCGCGAATGGTGGTGCCACGGCACCTGCTTCATCGTGATCAGCGACAGCCGGCGAACGTCGGCCTCCTGGGCATAGGTGGCGCAGGCTTCGCCGCCGGAGCGCAGGAAATCGGTGCTGAACAGGCCCGCTTCCATGGGCTCGGCCTTGAACGCGACGTTGCTGCGCAGGATCTCCGAGCCGTAGTTGCCGGTCATGCGCACCGGCGCGATCGCGCGCACGTGCGCGTTGGCGAAGAGTTCGACGGATCCGGTGACGTCCATCGCCCCGTCCGAGACGTAGACCGCCTTGTCGGCGAGCGAGCTGAACTGGCGGAGGAAGTGGTCGTCGACCGTGATCACCTGGTGCGGCTGGCCGCAGGCCTGCGCGACGCGCCGCGCGAGCGAGACGTCGGTGCAGTCGCGGTAGCTGCCGCCGAAGGTGTAGCAGGGCAGGGCGCCGGCGTCGTGCCCGCTGCACGCCATGATCATCCGGCCGTCGAGCCCGCCGGTGAGCGACATGCCGATCGGCGCGTTGCCCTTGAAGTACCTGCGGACGACCTCCGGGAACACCGACCTCAGCTGCTCGTAGAACTCGTCCTCGCCGAGCGACGGGAGATCCTCGAAGGACTCCTTGCGGAAGTAGGTCTCCTTGCGCACGAGGCGGCCGCGCGCGAAGATCCAGCGCGAAGCGGGCGGCAGCAGCGACACGCCGGCGAACAGGGTCCGGCCTTGCAGCGCGCAACCGCAGGTCACGAACTCGGCCAGCCCGCGGTCGTCGATCTGCCGCGTGGCGGGCACGGCGCGCAGGATGGACTTGGCCTCGCTCGAGAAGTGCAGGGCGTCCTGGCCTTCATGGACGTAGACGCGGCCGAGCCCGTAGCGGTCGTTGAAGAGGATGGCGAGGTCCTGGCGAAGGTCGATCAGCAGGCCGCAGAAGGTGCCGTTGAGTTCGTCGAGGAACGCCGGCCCGAGGGCCTCGTACAACTGGACGAGGTAGCGCGCGTCGTCCACCGGGTGCTGGCCCGTGCCGCGCAGCGCCGCGATGCTCGACGGGTCGGAGAATTCCTCGCCGGCCAGGAGCAGGCAGACGTCCTTGGCCGCGTTCCAGATCGGATTGGATTCGGCGAACATGCCGGCGTGCACGGCCCAACCGGCTGCGACGCCAGCCCGTTCGTGATGGACGCTGCCCGTTCGATAGAACGACTCGTGCCGCATGGCGTCGACCATGCCGTCGACGACGGCGAGGCTCGCGAGCGACTCGTTCGGACTGATGATTCCCGTGATTCCCGGCATGTCGAGCTTGGTTCGTTGGATGGAGAGGGCGTGCGTGACGCGTCAGGACTCGGCTTCGCCGGCGGCGCCCGCCTTGGCCCCGGCGGCCTGCGCCGGCTGCAGGCCCGCGGGTTTGCGGTGCAGCCATTCGTTGAATTTCGCGCGCGTGTCCGCGAGCTTGACGATCCAGGCTTCGGGCATGCGTTCCTTCAGGCCGCGATGCAGGTCGTGCTTCAGCGCCCAGGCGCCCTTGGCGGTGAGGGGCACGTGGTACCGCGGGACCTCCAGGCATTCGAAGGCCTGGGCCACCTTGAACTCGTTGAGCCCACGGCGGCCCCACACGCCGTAGTTGAGCAGCGGGATGCCGCGCGCGGCGACGCACTCCACCGACTTGGCGATCAACGCGTTCATGGGCGACATGTCGCGCGCCGACATCTTGGCCACGATGTTCATGATGATCGAGCTGTGCTCGCCATGGGTCACCTTGGCGAAGCCGATCAGTTCGTCCTTGAACCAGGCGCCGATGAACTCGCTGCGATCGAGGAACGTGGCGTGCTCGCGCTTGACGGTGTCGAAGTCCTTGCCGTAGTGCCAGTTGCGCTTGCCCTGGCGCAGCGGCGTCTCGTTGTAGATCTCCATGATGGACCGAACGAGGTCGTCGGAGAACTCGAGCATGCGTGTCTCGACGCCGGCCTTCCAGGCCTTGCGCAGGCGGTTGCGCGGCTTGAACTTGATCTGCTTGTCGAACCAGTTCGCGTAGGTGGTCAGCGGCAGCACCGCCATCGTGTCCAGGCTCGAGCGGTGGTCGAAGCGCGGCTTGCGGTCGTGCAGGTCCTGCACGAAGGTGAACACGTCGGCGACGCGGCGTTGCTTGAGCTCGGCGATGAGCGCGGCCGCGTCCGGCACGCCCACGTAGTACTCGTCGTTGAGGTAGGCCGTCCTGAGCAGGCGCCCCCGTACCCTGATGTCGAGGCCGTCCGAGCTGGTGATGTCTTTGGATGCCATGCTGCTTGTCGTCGATTTGATCCGGTGATCGCGGAAGCGGTCACAGGGATGAATAAGTGCCTCGTTCGAGGAGATCCAGCTGTTCGAGGTACCGCTCGCTCATGAGGTAGTCCCGCTCCTGCGGGTTGGCCGGATGCGTCATCACTTCGACGGCGTGCGTCTTCGCCAGTTCGAGCACCTTGGCCAGGCGGTCGCCCTTCATGCATTGCGACAGGGCGAAGAAGTAGTCGGTCAGCCGGTACTTGCGCGAGAGAAGGCGGTCGGTGGCGCCGCGGTAGGCCCGGTTCAGCCTGCTCTTCTCTTCGGGCCAGAAGAAGAAGTTGCGGCGCACCTTCTGGCCCGCGGGGATGACGTCGCCCAGCAGGACGTTGCTGCACAGGTGCTTGTGATGGTGGCCGTCCACGTGCGACGGCGCCTTGCCGTACAGGCGGCAGAACTCGTCGAGCTGCGCCTGGTAGGTGCCCGCGAAATCGCGCCGGAGCGCCGGGTTGTACAGGAGGAAGGAGTACTTGCTCGAGTTGATGAAGCGGCACACGCGTTCCTGGCGGTCCGTCAGGATCGGGCACTGTGGCGCGGCGGTGAACGGCTGCGAGAAATTGAGATGGAGACCGACGTCCAGGCCGTGTTCGAGCGCCAGCGCCGCCGCCCGCTCGGAATCTTCCATGAAGACCATGGCGGTGACGGACGTGATCCGCCGCGTCGCGTGGCAACGCAGGGCCGCGTCCGTCTCGGCCACGGACCGGCCCCAGTCGTCGGCATTCACGATGATCATCGTCGCTGCTCTCGAGTGTCGGGGTCAGCCTGCGACATGGCGGGGCTTCAGTCGCAAGGCGGAGCGCAGGCGGGCCAGCTGCTCCTGGCGGTGGAAGTCGATGAGGTCCGCGCCGGCCGACCGTTCGGTGCGCGTGATCCACGCCCAGGTGTAGCCGGCCATCAGGCACACGCCGCCCGCCACGCGGGGAGTCGACTTCATCTGGTAGGCGCTGCGGAACAACTGCCAGAGCGGATGGCCGCCCAGGGCGTAGTCCTTCCTGCCCTGGCGGAAGCGTGCCGCGAGCTCCGAGTTCTGCGCGGTGCCGATGGCGCGATGGTGGTGGCAGACCTTCTCGGTGAAGGTGCGCGTGCGCCAACCGCGCATGCGCGCGCTCGTGACCGCCATCCAGTCGATGCCGCCGCCCTTGATGGGCTTGTAGCCGCCGATCTCCTCGAAGCACGCGCGCCTGAACATCTGGCAGGCGCCCGAGACGTGCTCGATGTTCGTGAACCGGTAGTCGTACTGGTGCTCGCCCTCGCGGAACGGCGTGCCGCCGACGCCCAGCCGCGTGTCCTGCGCGAACCGTTCCAGCAGGAACTGGAAGTAGTGCTCGTCGAAGGTGATGTCCGCGTCGAGGTTGCCGATGATGTCGTAGGCCAGGTCGCCGAGCGTCGCGTAGCCGGCGTTGAACGCGCGCACCTTGCCGGCGAAGTTGCGCTCGGCGCGCTCCGGCGTGCGCACCAGCCGGATCCACGGGTGGCTGGCGGCGTAGCGCTGGACGATCAGGTCCGTGCCGTCGGTGGAGCCGTCGCTGACGACGACGTAGCGCTGCGGTTGCACGGTCTGCGCGATGACGGACTTGATCGTCTCCTCGATCAGGCGAGCCTCGTTGCGGGCCGGCGTGATCAGGACGTAGCGCAGCCCGGCGCGACCTTCGTCGGGCGTCGGCGCGGGGGTCAGGTTGGTTTCGGTATCCACGTTGGCGGTCTCCGTCGTCCGGATGGTTACTGGTTCGCGCCGGCGGGCAGTTGCGCGGCCGCCGTGCGGCGGTGCCGCCACGCGCGCCGCAGCGACTCGGCCAGGCCCACGAGCGCCTGGGTGCCCGCGGGGCCGCTGCATTCGTAGGTGCCGAGATAGTGCAGGTCTCGCCCGCTGCGGCCGCAGAGTCCGGCCTTGAACCGGTAGGTGCCCGGGTTGGTCGCCGGATTGATGCCGTGCAGGTTGTAGCTCACGGCGCCGTTGTCCTTGAGCCAGGCGAGCGCGCGCCACTGCAGCAGGTACGAGGCGTTCGTCGGCATGCCGGCGTCGCTGGTTCCGCCGTGCAGGTAGACCCCGAAGTCGCCGATCCGGCTGCAGACCGCACCGGCGGCCAGCTGGCCCTTCGCGGACGCCAGGAACACCCGCATCTTGTGACGTTCCGGCAGGTCGCGCTGGATGGCGCGGAACTCGTTGACGTCGGAGCCGGCCACGAAGCCCTTGCGCGCGTGCATCTGCGCGTGGATGCCGACGAAGCGCTCGAACAGGTCGTCGCTCGTCCCTTCCTCGACCACCAGCTCGTTCTTCTCCGCCCGGTTCAGGCAGTTGCGCCACTTCTGGTCGAATTGCGCGCGCAGTTCCGGCAAGGAATGCTCGAGCGACATCAGCAAGGTGCGTTGGGGCGTCTCGGCGTTCAGCCGTTCGAAGCGACCCGCGCCGAGCAGGGGATGGAACGTGTCGCGCTCGTCGCTGAGGAAATAGGGGAGCATGCGCACCGTCAGGCCTCGACGCAGCGCGTATTCGTGCCTGATCGCGTCGAGCGCGGCCGACAGGACCTGCGGATCGGCGTCGCGTCCGCGCAGGCGCCACATCGGCCCCCAGCGCACGTAGGCCACGCCCACCTTCAGGAGCGGCAGCTTGACGATCTTCACCTGCGCGGCCGCGATCGTCTCGCCGTCCCGGCGCAACAGCAGGTGGCTCGTGCCCCGTTCGCCGCGCCGCGCGGCCTCGTAGGCCCAGGCCTGGTAGATGTTCGCGTCGCTGAAGCGATCGAGCACGTCATGCCAGCCTGCCATGTCGACGGCGTCGACCTCCACGGCGTAGCCGTTGGGCAGCATGAAGGAACTCGACGCGCGCATGGCAGGCCTTCAGCCTTCGCTGGGGCGGTCGACCGCGGCGGCGGCGGCTTCCGTGCGGCTGCGCGGACTCGCGCCCAGCCCGTCGGAATAGGCCCGCAGCAACTCGGGAACCGAGGCCTCCCAACCGATCTCGCGCGAGCGCGCGCGACCCAGTTCGCCGCGCCGCGCGATTTCGTCAGGGCGATCGAGCAGCCAGCAGACCTTGTCGGCGAAGTCGCGTTCGTCGTTGCACTTGGCGTACAGCGCCGCTTCGCCTGCCGAGAATTTCGTCTCGACCAGGTCGAAGGCGACCAGCGGCTTGCCCATCGCCATGTATTCCATCACCTTGTTCATCGTCGACTTGTCGTTGAGCGGACTCAACGGATCGGGCTGCACGCAGACCGCGACGGTGGACAGGTAGGTACGGGCGTCGACGTCGGAGATGCGTCCCGTGAACCAGACGTGCTTCTCGATGCCCAGCTCCTTGGCGAGCGCATGCAGGCTGGGCGCGGCATCGCCGCTGCCGATGATCACGGTGAGGAAGTCGGTCCGGCCGAGCGTGACGACGATCTCGCGCACCGAGCGCAGCCAGTAGTCGACGCCGTCCTGCGGCCCCATGGTGCCGATGTAGCCGACGAGGTGCTTCGCGCGTTGCTGCAGCGCCGGGTCGGGGGGCAGTGGCAGGAAGGTTTTCGGCGGCCCGTTGCGGACGACGAACACCTGGTCGGGCCGCTTCTTGCCGCGCGTCTGCGCGACGAGCCGGTACGACTCGTTCGTCGCGATGACGATGTCCGCGATGGCGTAGGTGCAGCGCTCCATGAAGCGCAGCACCTTGTACACGAGGTTGGGATTGGGCTCCTTGAAGCGCGAGAGGTAGGTCTCGGGCGACAGGTCGTGGTGGTCGAAGACGAACTTCTTGCCGAACAGCTTGAAGAACGCGCCGATCACGAACAGCGTGTCCGGCGGGTTCGCAGCGTGGACCACGTCGAAGCCCTTGCGCAACGCGACCCAGATCGACACCAGCAGCATCGCGAAGGTCGCGTAGCCGAACTCGAACGCGTAGCTGAGGACGCCTTCGCCGCCGGGCGGCGGGGGAAAGCGATAGACGTCGATGCCGTCGAGGCGCTCGCTCCAGGGCTGTCCCGGAGCGCGTGGCGCGATGACGGTCACCTGGTAGCGGGCGTCGCGCAGCGCCTGCGCCTCGCGGCGCACCCGCACGTCGAACGGATAGGCGTTGTTCTCGACGAGCAGCAGGATCCTATCCAACGAGCGCATGGTAGCGATCTCCGAGAGCGTTTCGGTCTTCGCAGACGCGGACCAGGTCGATGAGGGTCTGGTCCAGGCGCAGGTTCTTCACCGCCTCGGCGTACTGCTTCGAGCGGGTGGCGGCCACCACGATCTCGGAGTTCGCCAGCAGCATGTCCAGGTCGTCGACCAGCAGCGACGCGATGTGGGGCAGTTCGCGATCGATGTACGCCTTGTTCTCCCCCATCAGTTGCGTCAGGGTGACGTTCGGGTCGTAGATGCTGACCTTGTAGCCCTTGCCCACGAGCTGCTCCACCAGTTCGACCGTCGGGCTCTCGCGCAGGTCGTCGGTGCCGTCCTTGAAGCTGAGGCCCAGGATGCCGACGGACTTCTTTCCTTGGGCCGTCACGAGGGCGAGCGCGCGTTGCTTGTGGACGGCGTTGCTGCTGAGCGTGGCCTCGAGCACGGGCGCCTGGATGTCCAGCGACCGGGCGAGGTAGGTCAGCGCGCGCAGGTCCTTGGGCAGGCACGAGCCGCCGAAAGCGTAGCCCGGCTTCAGGTAGGTGGGCGACAGGTTGAGCTTGGTGTCCAGGCAGAAGATGCGCATCAGCTCCTGGCTGTCGATCTCGGTGGAGCGGCAGATGGCGCCGATCTCGTTGCCGAACGCGACCTTCAGCGCATGGAAGGCGTTGTCCGCATACTTCACGAGTTCGGCCGTGCGCACGCTGCACTTGACGAGCGGCGCGTCGATCCCGGCATAGAGCGACGCGACCAGGTCCGCGCTGCGTTCGTCGGTCGCGCCGATGACGGTGCGCGGCGGCTGGCTGTAATCCTTGATCGCCGTTCCCTCGCGCAGGAACTCCGGGTGGTACGCGACGCCGAAGTCGACCCCGGCCTTCCGCCCCGAGCGCTCCTCGAGCATCGGCATCACCAATCGCTCCATCGTGGTCGGCAGCATGGTGCTGCGGAACACGACGACGTGGAAGTCGCTCTTGTCGCGCAGCGCCGTTCCGATCTCCTCGGCGACCTTCACGACGTAGCGCAGGTCCAGGCTGCCGTTGACCGCGCTGGGCGTCTGGATGCAGACGAAGGACACCTGCGCACCGTCGATGGCCGAGGCAGCGTCGGTGCTGGCACCGAGACGCCCGTTCCGGCGTCCCTCGGCGATGAGCTCGCTCAGGCCGGGCTCGACGATCGGACTCAGTCCGTCGTTGATCATGCCCACCTTGGTCGTGTTGATGTCGACGCCGAGAACCTCGTGGCCGTCGCGCGCCAGGCAAGCGGCGGAGACGACGCCGACGTAGCCCAAACCAAAAATGCTGATCTTCATTGCGGAACCTCGTCGACGAGCAGGGAGGCCAGCGCATGAAGCATCGTGGCCTGGCCCCAGTGGAGAGTGGGGGTGCGATTGACCATGAACGGCATGCGCTGGAAGTAGAAGTAGCCGCTGCGGTCCTGCATCTGGGTCACCGTCCAGTTGGCGACCTTGTTCGCCAGGTCGCGCAGCGACTGGTCGTTGCGGATGCGGCCCAGCATCGTCAAGGTCTCGATGGCCTGCGACGCGCACTGGATGTCGATGGGCCAGGTCTGCTCCGCGTAGTACTTCGGCGTGCCGTCTTCCAGGAAGAAGTTGGCGATGAAGAAGTCCGCGCCCTTGTCGAACGCGGCACGGTGGGTGGTGTCGCCGGTGGCCTGGAAATAGCACCAGATCGAGTCCAGCACGTAGCCGGTGTGGAAGTTGTCGACCCAGTGCAGGTTGTCGGCCTCGCCGTACCACCAGGCGCCGTTGGGCAACTGCGCGCCGACGGTGTAGTCGATCGCGTCGCGCGCGACGTCGCGCATCGCGGCGTCGCCGGTGTGCTTGGCCACGCGAGCGAGCAGGGCGGCGCCCAGCACGTTGGCGTTGTGGACGCTCTTGTACTGCCCGGGGATGTAGCTGATGCACACGCCCTTGCCGTCCGCGCGCCGTTCGAGCCCGGTCATGATGAACACGCACGCTTCGCGCGCGACTTCGAGGTACTCGGCCTGACCGGTCGCTTCCCAGGCGTCCACGAAGGCCTGGCCGATCAGGGCCACCCAGACGATCGTCGGCGTGCCCTTCGGCAGATAGAACACGCGCGACTGGTAGTCGAAATGGTTGCCCCAGCTCATGCCGCCGTAGTCGCGCGACGCATTCGTCTTCAGCCACTCGAGGCAGGTGGTCGCCTTGTCCAGGTAGGCCTGCTCCCCGGTGTGGCGGTGCAGCTTGAGATAGCCCCGCGCGAGGTAGCCGTAGCCCTTCGAGCTCGGCGCGGGCCGGATGCCCAGCAGCGGCCGCAGGTTGACGGGAAAGCGTCGCACGCCTTGCTGCAGGACCTGCTTTCCGAGCCGACCGATGGCGAGCGGCCGCACCCAGGAGTTCAGGCCGTCGAACGGGTCATAGGCCTTGTAGTCCTTGCGTGCAAGCCATGAGTCCAATCGTTGAATGGGCTCCAACATTTTCATTCCCCCTCCTCAGTTGATGCGGGTATCGACGCGCTTCAGCCCGTCGACCCATCTTCTCGCTCGCAATTTCGCGTTGTTCATTGCCGACCTCACCTGCTTGGCCCGGCGCCACCCGAAGATGCCTCGAAACAGCATGAAATGGAATCGCTCCCCTGGGGGTGTCAGATCGCCGCCGAGCTTTCGCGCGAGGCGGCGGCACTGGTTCACCAGGTCGGTCTTCTCCGGATAGAAATGGGCCAGGTTCTCCTGGAGCAGCCGCACGCAGGCGCGCCGCGTCCGCTCGCTGTCTTCCAGCGACAGCAGGTGCTCGATGCACAGCCGCATCGACGTGAAGCCGGACTCCATGGCGCGGTCGGATCGCTGCGAACTCAGCGAGCCGGCGTTGCCGATGCGGTAGTAGCACTCGGCCTCGCCCATGAAACGCACCTGCCGGCTGGCGGCGACGAGGCGGCACATGTACTCGCCGTCGTCGTCGAGCGAGAGCGCTTCGTTCCAGGGGCCGGCGGCGTCGGCCAGGCACCGGCTGACCAGCCAGGAGGCGGGGAACATGAAGCGGTTGTCGGTGAACTTGGTGACGATCCAGTCCGCCGGCGACAGGTCCTGCCACAGCGTGTCGGGAGCGAAGCGCGCCTGCTCCGGACGCACGAGGAACCGGCCCCAGCGGCAGGTCAGCAGCACGCGCGATTGCAGCCCGGGTTCCGCGCCGCGCAGCTGCGCCTCGATCTTTTGCGGATGCAGCAGGTCGTCCGCGTCGAGGAACTGGATGTACGAACCTTGCGCGGCGCGCAGCGCCGCGTTGCGGGCGGCCGCCGCGCCCTGGTTGACCTGGGAGATGACGCGCACGCCCCGGTCGACGAAGCCGCGCGCCACGGCCAAAGTGCGGTCGGCCGAGCCGTCGTCGACGACGACGATCTCCTTGGCCGGCCAGGTCTGCGCCAGCGCCGACTCGATCGTCCCGGCAATCCAACGCTCGGCGTTGAAGGCGGGGATGAGGATGGAGACGAGCTCGGTCATGGGCCGCCGCTTGCTCAGGATGCGAGGACCGGCGCGCCGAACGGCACCGGGTTGAGCCGATGGCGGGCGATGAAGCGCGCGGCGTCGCGGCGTCCGCGCCGCGCCGCCCATTGGCAGCGAAACGAGAAGCGGCCGTTCTTCACCCCGTGCAGCAGCAGTCTCACGCCGCCGCCCAGGTCGCTGCCGCCGCGCGGGGCGTGGCCCGACAACAGGAAGTTCATCACCCCGTGCGAGAAGGCATGGCCGCGGATCAGGCGGACGAAGTAGTCGTGGCGCAGGCGGTTGGACGAGATGAGGTGCTTGAGGCCCAGCGCCGGAAAGATGCCGAAGCCCAGGCCCATCTCCGCCGCGGCCCAGGAGAACAGGTCGTCTTCGCCGCTCAGCAGCTGCTGGCCGCGCCGGCCGAGCACGGGCGTCACGCGCAGGCGCTGCAGCAGGCCGGCGAAGGCGGCGGCGACGCGGCGGGTCACGCACAGGCCGGCGCCCCAGGGCAGGCAGGCCGCGTCCGACGGGGTGTTGCTCCAGGCGTCCTTGTTGACGCTGCGCAGGGCGAGCAGGGGCAGTTGCGGGCGGACTTCGGGCGCCGGCTCGGACTCGAACTCCGGCTCGATCCGGCCCGCGCCGAAGGCGCCCAGGTGCGGACTGCGTTCGAGCAGGTCGGCGGCGCGCGTCAGGAAGCCGGGCTCGAGCACGTTGTCGTCGTCGACGAAGACGAGCAGGTCGCCCTGCGCCTCGGCGATCCCGCGCAGCCGCGCGGGCGTCAGGCCGAGTTCGTCCTCGCGGATGTGCCGCGCGCTCGGGTGCCAGGAGAGATCCCAGGCCGGCGCCAGCGGGCTGGCCGAGGCGTTGTCGACGAAGAGCAACTCCCAGTCGGCGTGGGCGCGGTCCTGCGCCTTCAGTCCGTCCAGTGCGCGGCGGAGGTAGTCGGGCCGCGGGTTGTGGGTGCACAGGATCACCGAAACGAGCAATGTCATGGGCGCGCTCCGGTCAGGTGAACATGCGGCGCAGCGCGCCCATCGTCGGCGTCAAGGCGCTGGCCACGCGGTAGCCGAGGCGCCGCTTGGCGGACAGGATGAACCACGGCAGGGTTCTCTTCACACCCGGATCGGCCTCGACGGCGAATTCGCTGAGTCGCTCGAGGACGTCGAGCTTGCGGTCGTTGAAGGCGCTGCTCGCGCAGTGGATGGCGTCGCGCGCGAGCGGGCGGACCAGGCTGCTGCGGACCGCGGCGACGTCGTCCAGAACCGAGGCGCAGCTGTTGCAGAACCAGTCGACGGCCGCCAGGCGCTGGCGCAGGTCGGAGAGTCGATGGTCGGCGTAGTAGCTCAGCGACATGTTGTTGCCGTGGCGGCGATAGACGGCCTGGTTGGCCGCGACCAGGCCGACGCGGCCGTGCGCCGCCAGCCGCAGCCACATCTCCAGGTCGCCGCTGTGCGGCAGCTCGGGGCGATAGCCGCCGAGCTTCTTCTGCAGGCTCGTGCGCACGACCGCCGTGGGCGTGGGAACGGTGTTGGTCGTCCCGTTGCTGCGGCAGACCTCCATGAATTCCGGGCCGCTGAGCACGCGCGACTGCGTCGCCGGGGCGGCCAGGCCGGTGGCCGCCTGGACGAACGACGCGTCGTCGTGCAGCTCGAGCGCGTCGCCGTAGCAGAACGCGATGCCTTCGTCGGCGTCCATCATCGCCGCGGCGCGGGCCAGGGCGCCGGGCAGGAGGTAGTCGTCGGCCGAGAGAAGCAGGAAATACTTCGCCTCGAGCCAGGCTATGCCTTCGTTGTAGGTGGCGATGTGGCCCTTGTTGGCCACGTGGCGGCGAAACGTCACGCGCGGGTCTTCGCTGGCGAGCTGTTCACCGACTTCGGGGGTGTGATCGGGCGACTCGTCGTCGATGATCAGCACGCGCAGCTGCACGTCCGCTTGCGCCAGCACGCTCTCGACGCAGGCGCGCAGGTAGTGGCCGTACCGGTAGCACGGCACGATCACGTCGATGGAGGTCATCGGGCATCCTTTCCGACCTTGAACAACCAGGACAGGCGCCTGGGAACGCGTCCGGGCGCGACCAGCCTGCGCAACGCATGCACCGACCAGACGGCGCTCGCGCCCGTCGCCACGACGCCCAGCGTCATCGAGGCGGCCGGGTCGAGGACCTCGAAGCCCGCGAACACCGCACCGATGGCCGTGACGAAGAGGGCGCCGGTGCGCAGGTTGGTGGCCGACCACCGAAAGCCGGCGAGGCGCCGCGCGAGCGGATAGACGATCAGCAGGTGAACGACGTAGGAGCCGAAGAAGGCCATGCCCGCGCCGGGCAGGCCGTAGAAGTGCACGCCAAGCCAGGTGAGCCCGACGTTGACGACCGCCCAGGCGGTGTCGGTGGCGACGAACAGCGTCTGAGCGCCCTTGGCCACCAGGATGTAGCCGATCGGCCACGTGACCACGCGCATCGCCATGCCCAGCACGATCCAGCGCAGGACCTCGGTGCCGGCCTCGAAGGCGCCGCTGTACAGCAGCTTGAAGATCCACGGCGCGAAGGTGAGCGTGGCCATCACGCCGCAGCCCGCGAGCAGCAGGCTGACCTGCGCCTGTTCGTTGACCAGCCGGCAGCACTGGACGTCGTCCTTGGACGCCGCCACCAGGCGCGGATAGAAGTCCGTCCCCATGGCCTGCAGGACGAAGCCGACGTACAGCCCGCCGATGGTCCACGCCGCCTGGTACAGGCCGGCTGCGTCCAGGCCGTCATGGCGGATGAGCAGCATGCGCACGGCATAGGCGGCGCCCATCATCAGGAAGCCGCTGGCCATGAACGCCACGCCCAGCCCGAGCAGGGAGGACACTTCCTTGCGCACCGCGGAGACCGTCAGCACGGGTAGCGCCGCCGGCAGGGGAATCCTCCGGACGTACCACCACGACACGAGCGCCGAGCCGGCCGCGATGGCCACCAGCGCCAACACCACGCCGTCCTGGCCGAGCGCGTAGACGATGGGGACGCTCGCGATCGTTCCGAGGACGGCGCCGATCACGCCGATCCGGGCCATGTCGCCGATGCGGCGCATGCCTTGCAACAGCGCCCCCTGGCCATCCGCCACGAGGCGCAGGAACACGGCCGCGGAGAGCAGGGCGATGGCCCCGGTCTGCGCGCCGGTGCCGAAGGTGAGGTGGGAGACCGGCCACGCCAGGGCGATCAACAGCACGGCGCCGAGCGAGCCCAGCACGATCGCGACGCGGCGCAGCACCGCGACCGTGCGCGCGATGCGCGCGGCGTCGCCCGAGCCCACGGACTCGGCGATCTGGCGCACGCCGCTGCTGTTGATGCCCATCTCCGCCAGCGTGCGCGCCAGGTCGGCGATCGACGTGTAGACCCCCATCAGCCCGAAGCCGGCCGGCCCCAGCACCACCGCCATGAGCTTGGTGCGCACGGCCCCGATCGCCAGCGTGAGCGCGGTCGAACCGCCGATCAGCACGCTCGACTTCAGGATCTCCAGGTAGCTGCTCTTGTTCTCTTGCCCGCTTGGCAAGGCAGCTTCCGTGGGGACCGGGCTGGCGAGTTCGGCAGTCATGCCGACTGGGTCGTTGCGTAGTCCATGCCGCTGGCGTGGCCGGTCGTCGCGCCGGAGGCGCGCGTCGCGCAGGCGGCGGCCAGCGCGGCGACGACCGCGTCCTGTTCGGCGTGCGTCATCTGCGCGTACAGCGGCAGGAGGATGGAATGATCCTGCGCGCGCTCGGAATGCGGCAGGGCGTGGGGCAGCGCGGCGTCGCGGTACGCCTCCTCGCGGTGGCTGCACATGATCCCGCGCCGGGTGCTGACGCCGGTCTCGAGCATCGCCTGCATGACCGCGCGCTGGTCGAGGCCGTCGGGCAGGCGCACCGCGTAGCTTTGCCAGTTGCTGCGTGCGCTTGCCGGCTCGTCGGGAAGCTGCAGTCCGGCGATCGGGGCCAGGAGTGTCCGGTAGCGGTCGGCCAGGGCACGCCGCTGGCGCACGATGCCGTCGAGCCGCTTGAGCTGTTCGCGTCCGACGGCCGCCTGGATGTCGGTCATCCGGTAGTTGTAGCCGACGGTCGGATAGGACTCGAACAGGACCTGGGGCGACCCGTGGCGCACCGTGTCCGGAATGCTCATGGCGTGTTGCCGCAGGAGCCGGAAGCGGGCGTCCCAGTCGGCGTGCGGCGTGGTCAGCATGCCGCCGTCGCCGGTGCTCACGACCTTGCGCGGGTGGAACGAGAAGCAGGCGACGTCCGCGTGCGGCTTGCCGATCTTCTCCCACTCGCCGTTCCATTTCACCTCGCTGCCGATCGCGCAGGCCGCGTCCTCGATGACCGGAATGCCATGCTGGCGGCCGATCGCGACGAGCGCGGCCAGGTCGCACGGCATGCCGATCTGGTGGACGCACAGGATCGCACGGGTCTTCGGCGTGATCGCGCGTTCCACGAGCTGCGGATCGATGTTGTAGCCATGCGGGTCGATGTCGACGAAGACCGGCGTCGCGCCGCAGTAGCGGATGCTGTTGGCCGTCGCGATGTAGGAATGGCTGACCGTGATCACCTCGTCACCGGCCTCGACGCCGGCCACCAGCAAGGCGAGGTGCAGGGCCGTCGTGCAATTGGAGACGGCGCAGGCGTGGCGCGCGCCGACCCAGGCCGCGAACTCGTTCTCGAAGGCCGCGACCTCCGGGCCCTGCGTGATCCAGCCGCTGAGGATCACCCGGCGCGCCGCGTCGGCCTCGGGCTCGCCCATGAGGGGCTTGGCGATGGGGATCATGCCGGCACCGCCAGGGACTTGCTGTGCTGCCACCACTCGACGAGCCGCGCCAGGCCTTCCTCGAGCGAGACGCCGGCGCGGAAGCCGAGCATCCTCTCCGCCTTGCGGATGTCGGCCAGCCGGCGCGCGACGGGATTGACGCTGCGCTCGGGACCGTATTCCGGCTGCAGGTCGGAGCCCATCACCTTCAGCAGGGCGGCAGCCAGGTCGTTCAGGCTGGTCTCGGTGCCGCTGGCCACGTTGAACACTTCGTCCTCGCAATCGGAGGCCAGCGCGAGCACGTTCGAGCGCGCGATGTCGTCGATGTAGATGAAGTCCATCGTCTGGCGGCCGTCGCCCAGGATCAGCGGCGGCTGGCCGGCGGCGATCCGGTCCATCCAGCGGATCAGGACTTCGGTGTACTTGCCGTGCAGGTCCATGCGCGGGCCGTAGACGTTGAAGTAGCGCAGCGCCACGTAGGGCAGGCCGTGCATCGAATGGTAGGAGCGCAGCAGCCCCTCGAGCATGACCTTGCTGGCCCCGTACCAGGTCTGGTTGTTGTACGGGTGATGGTCTTCGCTCGTGGGGAAGCTGTCGGCCATGCCGTAGATGGAGGCCGACGACGCGGCGACGATCTTGCGCACGCCCGCGCGCTGGGCCGCGTCGACCACGTTGAAGGTGCCGTCGCACATCGTCTGCAGCGCGGCGCGCGGCTCGGCCGCGCAGGCGGTGATGCGCAGCGCGGCCATGTGGATCACCGCGTCCATGCCGGCCGTCGCGCGGCGGACGGTGTCGGGATCGCAGATGTCGCCCTGCACGAAGCTGACGCGGGGATCCTCGAGGGCGGTTTCCATGTTGGCCGGCGTGCCCCGAACGAGGTTGTCCAGGATCACGATCTTCTCGGGCGCGTACTTGTGCAGCAACTGGTCGATCGTCGTGGATCCGATCAGGCCGGCGCCGCCGGTGACCAGGATTCGGGCTCCGTCAATTTTCATGGGAAAGCTTTCCGTTCTTGTTCGAGCGGATCATCGTCGCAGGGATGGATGACCGGGGGAATTCAGCGTGCGCCGCTGCAGCGCAGTACGACCACGACGGTCTTGACGAGGATCTTCAGGTCCAGCGCCAGCGAACAGTGGCGGATGTAGCGCAGGTCCATGCGCACCATCTCGCTGAATGTCACGCGGCTGCGGCCCTCGACCTGCCAGAGGCCGGTGATGCCGGGCTTGCCGATCAGGATCCGGCGCAGGTGCCACGGCTCGTAGTGCGCGGCCTCGTAGGGGATCGGCGGCCGCGGGCCGACCATGCTCATGTCGCCCTTGAGGACGTTGAACAACTGGGGCAGCTCGTCGATGCTGGTCATCCGGATGAACTTGCCGATGCGCGTCACGCGCGGATCGCCCTTGATCTTGTACGACGCGGCATCGCTGTCCGCCGTGGGCGCTGCGCCTTCGCCCCCGCGGATCAGGTTGGCCACGAACTCGCGGTGGATCTTGTCATCGACGTTGACCACCATCGAGCGGAACTTGTAGAAGCTGAACGGCGCGCCGCCCTGGCCCAGGCGCTGCTGGCGGAAGATGATCGGGCCGCGCGAGGTGGCACGCACGATCAACGCGACGGCGAGCATCACGGGTCCGAACACGAGCAGGGCGATCAGTGCCAGGACGATGTCGAGCGAACGCTTGAGCAGGTAGGTGCCGTTCTGGTCGGGCGGCGCCGTCGGCGTGAACAGGCGCAGCGCCTCGGTGGCCGACGCGCTGCCCGCGAGGCTTTCGAACAGGTGCTCGGGGAAGGTGGCGGTGGCCGGCAGGACCGGCATCTCGGACACCACGGGCGCGAGCTTGGCGACGAGGCCGCGTGCGCCCTCGGCGTCGGTGTCGGGGCACAGGAGCACGAGGGCGTCGGTGCTGACGTGCCCGAGGAAGTCGGTCTCGCGCATGGAGCACTGCAGGATCGCGAGCAGGCGCTCGAAATGCAGCGGCTCGCCTGCGACGCCGCTGTCGATGGCGTAGCGGACGATCGACAGCGGGGCGCCGGAGCGCTCGGAGCGTCGGGTCTCCCGTCGCACCGCCTCGGCGAAGCTGTCCGCGCGCAGGACGCTGTCCTGCCACTGCGCCGGTTGCGACGCGGGCGCCGCGCGCGCGCTGCCGCGCCGCGGCTTGGCCTTGCCGGCTCCGGACGGATGGCGTGCGTAGTGGCGCTCTTCATGCGGCTTGTAGACACCGATGAATGCGCTGGCTCCGCCCGTCTCCGCGATGATCACGGGCGTGGAACCGCCTTCGTTATTCATAGCGTTACCCCTCCGTCAGTGGCATTGCCGCGATCGCCCATCGACCCGGCATCCCCCGACACGGTTTTCGAACCTGGCGCTGTAGTCATACGCCTGTTTTTGTTTGTAACGAAGAGTGCCACGCTTGCATGGCTCCGCGCAATGCCCAAAATCCAGAGTCCCCCTAGGTTTTGCGGAACACCCATTTCGGGGATATCGTCAATAGGCGACGCGTGCAAGACTGTTAGAAATTGAAAGTGAGCCCGGTCTCCAAGCGGGCGGGTAGAGGGGGTGCGCGTGAGCAACACGGTAGTGGTGACGATTGGCCGGAGCTGTCGCGTTGCGTGGCAGCGCCGATGGCTTGCGCTGTCGACGATGGCGAGCGTCGGCGTGTGCTCGGCGATCGCCATCTCGTTGTTCCACGACCGCTACCAGGCGACCGCCCGGGTCTACGTGAACACGCAGACGGTGCTCAAGCCGTTGATGCAGAACCTGACCTTCCAGCCCGACATCGACCAGCAGGTCAGCATGTTGGCGCGGACCCTCATCTCGCGGCCCAACGTGGAGAAGCTGGTCGCGGACCCGTCGCTCCAGATCGACGGCGGCGACGCCCTGGAGCGCGACCGCCTGGTCTCGAGGCTGATGACCGACATCAAGGTGGTGCCGGTGGGCTCCGGCAATCTCTACGACGTCTCCTACCGCGGCACGAGTCCGGATCGGGCGCGCCGTCTCGTGGCCGCCACCGTCGGGCTGTTCGTCGATTCGGGCGCCGGCGACAAGAAGCGGGACTCGCAGGAGGCGCGCAGCTTCATCGACGACCAGATCCACACCTACGAGACCAAGCTCGTCGACGCCGAGAATCGGCTCAAGGAGTTCAAGGTCCGCAACTTCGGCATCACGGGCGTGTCCAACCAGGACTACTTCGGCCGGGTGTCCACGCTGACGGAAGAGGTCAGCAAGCTGCGCGTCGACCTGAGCGCCGCGGAACAGAGCCGCGACACCTACCGGCGCGAACTCACCAGTGAAAACCCGCAGTTGCCGATCGACCACGGTTCGGATGTCGGCGCCGCCCCGGGCAGCGTCGCGGCGCGGATCGCCGACCAGCGACGAGTTCTCGACGACCTCCTGCGTCGCTACACCGACGAACACCCGGACGTCGTGAACGCGCGCCGCGTGCTCGCGCAACTCGAGGCCGAGGGCGTGCGCCGCAAGGCCGAGGACCAGGCGCTCGCCAGGACCGGCCAGGCCAACAGCGCGGCGACCAGCCCCGTCTACCAGAAGCTGCGGATCGCGATCGCGGAGAGCGAGGCGCTGGTGGCGTCGTTGCGGTCCCAACTGGTGGCCAAGCAGGCTCTGCTTGACCAGGTCCGGGCCGACGCCGGCCGCCAACCGCAGGCCGAGGCCGAGCTCGCGCAACTCAATCGCGACTACGACGTCATCCGCAAGAACTACGACACCATGGTGGCGCGTCGGGAGTCGGCGGCGCTGGGCGTCAAGCTGGACGAGTCGTCGCAACTGGCGGAGTTCAAGGTGGTCGAGCCGCCGCGGGTGCTGACCGTGCCGGTCTTCCCGAGCAAGGTCAATCTCGCGGTGATCGCGTTGCTGCTGTCCATCGTGTCGGGCATCGCGGCGACGATCGCGGCCGACCTGGTCTGGCCCACGTTCGACGACCGCGAGTCGCTGCGCCAGTTCACCGGCCGGCCCGTGCTGGGCACCTTGTCGATGTTGACGACCGACGCAGGGCTCGCGCGGCAGCGCACGGCCAACCTGCGCTTCGGCTTGGCGCTCTTCCTGATGATGGCCGCTCAGATCTCGTGGGTCATCCTCACGGCCCTTCATTCGCACACCCGGTGACCACACCATGAGCATCATCGAACAGGCGGCCAAGCGCCTCGAGGAACTGGATCGCGCCGGGGTCGAGGTGCCGTGGAAGGTCGTCGACGGAACCGGCGGCGGCGCGCGGCCGGAAGGCGCGGCGGCAGCGCGGCCGGCGCGCCTGGCGGAGGCGCCGCGGGTCACGACCCTGGCGCCGGCACCCGCTGCCGACGAGGCGCCGCGCGTCGACATCGTCCTCGACATCGAGGGGCTGCAGCGCGCCGGCCAACTGGTGCCCACCGACACCCGCTCGGTGCAGGCGGAGGAGCTGCGCAGCATCAAGCGCCCCCTGTTGAAGAACGCACGCAGCAAGAACGCGGTGGCGGAACGGCTTCCGCTGATCATGGTCACGAGCGCGGTGCCGGGCGAAGGCAAGACCTTCTTCTCCATCAACCTGGCGATGAGCATCGCCACGGAGATCGACCTGTCGGTGCTGCTGGTCGACGCGGACGTGCTGCGCCAGGACGCGATGGCGCGGCTGGGCGTCGGCCCGGGGCCGGGCCTGCTGGACCTGTTGTCGGATCCCGACTTGACGCTCGACGACGTCGTCCAGCGGACGAACGTGCCCAAGCTGTCCGTGCTGCGCGCCGGATACCGGCACCATCTCTCGACGGAATTGCTGGCGAGCAACGCGATGGACAAGCTGTTGCATCGACTCGCGCACGATCATCCGCGCCAGATCGTCGTGTTCGACGCGCCGCCCCTGCTCATGACCAACCAGGCCAAGGTGCTCGCTTCGCACCTCGGCCAGGTCGTCGTGCTCGTCGAGGCCTCGCGCACGCAGCGCCACATCGTCCAGCAGGCGTTCGCGTCGCTCGAACAATGTCCGATCGTGATGTCCGTGCTGAACAAGTCGAGTGACCGCGCATCGAGCGATGCATACGGGTATGGGTATGGTTACGGCTACGGTTCGTAGATAGATTGCCACAAGGCAACTGTGGAGCTAGGGATGGGATTTCTCCATCAATTGCTTACACTTTTATGAAAAGCGTACCGCCTGCTGCAATAGCAAGGCGGAAAACAAGAGGGTCGCAGTCGAGGAGATTGCCATGAAGGTTTCGGCGAGGCATATCACATGCCTCAGCGGAGGGTCCGCGCTCGTCCTCGTTCTGACGATGCTGGGCGGCTGCGGTGGAGGGTCGGACGAGGCAACACCGGCGGAGGCGCCAGAGGCGGCGGCAACGCTCCAGGCGTCCGTGCGACACGCGGCACCCTACAAGCGCGTCGGCATCACCGCCATCGTGGCCTCGCCCGATGGCCGGTCGGTGGCGGTGGCGCATTCGGACGGGCGCGTGACCCTGCTCGACGCGGCCAGCCGCGTCGAGAGCAAGCAATTGATGGGGCCGGGCGATCACGCCGCGGCCGGGCTTGTCTATACATCCGACGGGCGTTACCTGGTCAGCGTCGATCGGGACAGCATCGCCCGGGTCTGGAACGTCGAGACGGGCGCAGCCATCCTGACGTTGCGCGGACATGAACATCCGCTGCGCTCGGTCGGCGCGAGCGCCGACAGCTCCCTGATCGCGACCGCCGGCGAAGAGACCCGCGTCATGCTCTGGAATGGCAGCACCGGCCAGTTGAAGCGGGTGTTGAGCGGGCCCACCGACTTCGTGAACTCGGTCAGCGTGAGCCACGACGGCCGCTGGATCGCCAGCGGCGACGCGGATTCGCGGGTGCTGATCTGGGACGCCGCCACCGGACGGCTGGTCTCCACCCTGCGCGGGCACGCGAGCGAGGTCAACGCGGTCACGTTCAGCCCGGACGGCCGCACGCTGGCCAGCGCGGGCGAGGACGGCAAGGTCATCGTCTGGCAGGTCGGCGGCCAGCACTCGACGGTGCTGGAAGGCAGCGGTGCGTCGGTGCTGAGCCTGGCGTTCAGCAGCGATGGCCAGTCGTTGGCCGCCGGCGCTGCCGACGGCAAGGTCAAGCTGTGGGACGTGGCGACCCGCAAGGTCGTGTCCCAGTCCTCGGCTTCCGGAGCGGCGGTCAATGCGCTGGCCTTCGGAGTCGGGGAACGCGGCGAACTGCTGTTCGGCGACGGTCATAGCAGCGTGCTCTCGATGGCGGTCAGGTAACCAGACAGCGTCGAAGATTCGAGTGAGGGGTGCCTGCCGTGGTCGAGGGTCGACGCGGCGGGGCCGAAGATAGAGGAACGAAGATGTTGCACCTTCCGTCGCGCCAGCCGATGCGGCTGACCAGGCTCCTCCTCGTGGCGCTGGCCTTCCTGTGGGGCCTGGCGATGCCGATCCTTGCGGGGGCCACCGGCAACCTGAACCAGGGCCCAGGCGGGCCGATCCTGGTCGTCACGTCGAGCACGTCCACCTTCTCGAACTACTACGCGGAGATCCTCCGGACCGAGGGCCTCAACGAATTCGCGGTCGCCGACGTCTCCACGCTCACGTCGAACGTCCTGGCGGGCTACGACGTGGTCATCGTGGCCCAGATGACGGTGCCTTCCGCGCAGGTCACGCTGCTCACCAACTGGGTGAACGCGGGCGGCAACCTGATCGTGATGGCGCCGGACGCCTCGCTCGCGAGCGTCCTGGGCATCACGCCGTCCGGCACGACCCTGACCAGCGGCTACCTCCAGGTCGACACTACGGTCGCCCCGGGCAACGGCATCGTCGCCGACACGATGCAGTTCCACAGCCCGGCCAAGCTGTTCACGACGAGCGGCGCGACGCGCCTGGCCACGCTGTACAGCACGGCCACGGTGGCGACGTCCAATCCCGCGGTCACGCTCAACACGTCCGGCCTGGGCCGGGCCGCGGCGTTCGCGTTCGACCTGGCGACCTCGGTCGTCTATACACGTCAAGGCAACCCGGCCTGGGCGACGCAGGAGCGCGACGGCTCGGCGCCGATCCGCTCGGACGACAAGTTCTACGGTGCGGCCGCGGGCGACCTCCAGGTCGATTGGGTCGATCCGAACAAGATCTCGATCCCGCAGGCGGACGAGCAGCAACGCCTGCTCGTCAACCTGATCCAGCGCATGGACGCGAAGCCGCTGCCCAGGTTCTGGTACCTGCCCAACGGCAAGAAGGCCGCCGTCGTCATGACCGGCGACGACCACGCCAACGGCGGCACCGGCGGCCGATTCGACCAGTTCATCGCGGCCAGCCCCGCGGGATGCTCCGTGGCCAACTGGGAGTGCATCCGCGGCACGTCCTACGTGTTCACCGGCACGCCGCTCAGCGACGCGCAGGCTGCCCAATACAACGCGCAGGGCTTCGAGGTCAGCCTGCACATCAACACCAACTGCCTCGACTACACGCCGGCGTCGCTGGCGTCGATCTACGCGACGCAGCTGGCGGACTGGAAGGCCAAGTTCGTGAGCCTGCCGGCTCCCGTGACCGAGCGTCACCACTGCATCGTCTGGAGCGACTGGTCCACGGGCGCGGAAGTCGAGCTCAGCAACGGCATCCGTCTCGACACGTCCTACTACTACTGGCCGCCCAGCTGGGTCAACAACGTCCCGGGCGTGTTCACCGGGTCGGCGATGCCGATGCGCTTCGCCAGGCTGGACGGCACGTACGTCGACGTCTACATGGCCGCGTCCCAGATGACGGACGAATCGGGCCAGGTCTACCCCTACACCGTCGACACCCTGCTTGACCGTGCGACCGGCACGCAGGGCTACTACGGCGTCTACACGATCAACGCCCACACGGACACCGCCGCCTCCGCCGAGGCGACGGCCACGGTCACCTCCGCCCAGAGCCACGGCGTGCCGGTGGTGTCGTCGCGGCAGATGCTGACCTGGCTGGACGCACGCAACAACTCGTCGTTCGCCTCGCAGTCATGGAGCGGCACCTCGCTCACGTTCACGCTGTCCGCCGATCCTTCGGCCATCGGGCTCAACGCGATGGTGCCCACGCGCACCGCCGCCGGCGTACTGACCGGCCTTACGCGCGCGGGCAGCGCCGTGACGTATACCTGGTCGGGCATCAAGGGCGTCGAGTACGCCTTCTTTCCTGCCGTTTCCGGCACGTATGTCGCCACCTACGGCGTCGACGCGACGGCACCGACGGTCACCACCACGACCCCGGCCGCCAGCGCCACCGGCGTCAACACCGCCGCGCAGATCGTCGCGACGTTCAGCGAAGCGATGAGCGCGGCCTCGATCAGCGGTTCGAGCTTCGAGCTGCGCGATTCCAACAACGCCCTGGTGCCCTCGTCGGTCGTCTACGACGCCGGCACTCGCTCGGCGATCCTGACGCCGACGGCAGCGCTCGTCGGCCAGGCGGCGTACACGGTCACGGTGCACGGCGGCGCGACCGATCCGCGCGCCAAGGACGCGGCCGGAAACGCGCTGGCGGCCAACAAGACCTGGTCGTTCACGACCGGTGCAGCGGCGTCCTGCCCATGTGACGTCTTCGGCCCGACGGCGCAGCCGGCCAATCCGTCGATCGTCGATCCGCAGGCGGTCGAGCTCGGCGTGCGCTTCACCGCGGACGTCTCCGGCTTCGTGACGGGCATCCGTTTCTACAAGGGCTCGACCAACACCGGCACGCACCTGGGCCACGTGTGGACGAACTCCGGAACGCTGCTGGGCAGCGCGACGTTCGCCGGCGAGACCGCGAGCGGCTGGCAGCAGGTCAACTTCGCCACGCCGGTCGCCGTCGCGGCCAACACGGTTTACGTCGCGTCGTACTTCGCCCCGGGCGGCAACTACGCGGCCAACTCGGCGTACTTCGCGTCGTCGGGCATCGACAATCCGCCGCTGCACCTGTTGAAGGACGGCGTCGCCGGCGGCAACGGCGTGTACGCCTACGGCGCCAGCTCGTTCCCGTCCTCGAGCTACAACGCGACCAACTACTGGGTCGAGCCCGTCTTCACCAAGGGCATGGCTGCAGACACCACGGCGCCGACCGTGCTGGCCACGTCTCCGGCCAGCAACTCGACCTCGGAGGGCGTCGTCTCGGCCATCACGGCAACCTTCAGCGAGGCGATCGACGCTTCGACGGTGAACACCGGCACCATGTCGGTGAAGACGTCGCTGGGCGCGCCGGTCAACGGCACGGTGACCTACAACAGCACCTCCCGCACCGCCACGTTCACGCCGTCGTTCTCGTTGCCTGCGAGTTCGGTCTTCAACGTGACGCTCGCGGGCGGAGCGACCGATCCGCGCATCAAGGATGTCGCGGGCAACGCGCTGGCCGGCAACGTCACGTGGAGCTTCACGACGGCCGCCGCCGCCTCGGCGTGCACTGCGCCGGCGAACGCGATCGTCGCGGAGAACTGCCTCTCGGGCAACCCGTCGACGGAATGGGACGTGAGCGGGGCGGGCGACACGACCATCCTCGGCTTCTCGACGCAGATCAGCGTCAACAAGGGCAGCCCCATCAGCTTCAAGGTCAACACCAACGCGACCAGCTACCGCTTCGACATCTATCGCATGGGCTACTACGGTGGCATGGGCGCGCGCAAGGTGGCCACCATCACGCCGTCCGCCACGCTGCCGCAGGTGCAACCGAGTTGCCTCAGCGATCCCTCGACGGGGCTGCTCGATTGCGGCAACTGGGGCGTGTCGGGATCCTGGACGGTGCCGGCCACCGCGGTCTCCGGCATCTACTTCGCGAGAGTCGTTCGCACCGACACCGGGGGCGCGAGCCACATCTTCTTCGTGGTGCGCGACGACACGAGCACCTCCAAGCTGTTGTTCCAGACCTCGGATACCACCTGGCAGGCCTACAACGAGTACGGCGGCAACAGCCTGTACGTCGGCAACCCGGCGGGCCGGGCCTACAAGGTCAGCTACAACCGGCCGTTCACGACGCGCACGACTGCCAGCGGCCAGGACTGGGTCTTCAACGCCGAGTACCCGATGGTGCGTTTCCTCGAGTCGAACGGCTACGACGTGAGCTATTTCAGCGGCGTCGACGCCGACCGCTCGGGCTCGCTGATCCTGCGCCATCCGACGTTCCTGTCCGTCGGCCACGACGAGTACTGGTCCGCGGCGCAGCGCGCCAACGTCGAGGCGGCACGCGCCGCCGGCGTCAACCTGGCCTTCTTCAGCGGCAACGAGGTCTTCTGGAAGACGCGCTGGGAGAACAGCATCGACGGCAGCGCCACGCCGTACCGGACGCTGGTCACCTACAAGGAGACGACGGCGAACGCGAAGATCGACCCGACTGCCGTGTGGACCGGCACCTGGCGCGATCCGCGCTTCTCGCCGCCGGCCGATGGCAACCGTCCGGAGAACCAGCTGACGGGCACGTTGTTCATGAACAACGACACCGGCGTGGAATACGCGATCACCGTGCCCGCCGCCGACGGCAAGATGCGCCTGTGGCGCAACACCGCCGTCGCCAACCAGGCCGTCGGTGGCGTCGCCACGCTGCCGGTGGGCACGCTCGGCTACGAGTGGGATACGGATCCGGACAACGGATTCCGCCCTGCCGGCATCGTGCGCAATTCGACGACGACGATCTCGTCGATCGGCGTGCTGCAGGACTACGGCTCCACTTACGGCCAGGGAACGCTCACGCACTACCTGACGTTGTACAAGCACGCGAGCGGCGCGCGCGTCTTCGGCGCGGGCACCATCCAATGGGCCTGGGGCCTCGACTCGCACCACGATCGCGGCAACGCGACGGCGGATGCGAGCATGCAGCAGGCGACCGTGAACATCCTGGCCGACATGAACGCGCAACCGGCGACGCTGGTTTCCGGCCTGCTGCCCGCAACAGCCACGACCGACGCCACGGCACCGGTCTCCACCATCGTGTCGCCGGCGCCCGGCGCCACGGTGTCGGCAGGCGTCGCGGTCACCGTCACGGGCACGGCCACCGACTCGGGCGGCGGCGTGGTCGGCGGCGTCGAAGTCTCGATCGACGGCGGCACCACCTGGCACCCGGCCACCGGGCGCGGGTCGTGGACCTACAGCTGGCTGCCCGCCGGCGCGGCGACCGTCACGATCAAGACTCGGGCCGTCGACGACAGCGGCAACCTCGAGGTGCCGAGCGCCGGCACCACGATCACGGTCAAGGCCCAGAGCTGCCCGTGCAGCGTGTGGTCGCCGGCTGCCGTCCCGGGCAGCACGTCCATCGACGACCCGGGCGCGGTCAATCTCGGCATGAAGTTCACCTCCGAGGTGAAGGGCCTGGTCAGCGGCGTGCGCTTCTACAAGGGCTCCGGCAACACCGGCACGCACGTCGGGGCGCTGTGGTCCGCGTCGGGCACCTTGCTCGGTTCGGTGACCTTCACCGGCGAGACCGCGTCGGGCTGGCAACAGATGAACTTCGCGAGCCCGATCCAGATCGCCGCCAACACCGTGTATGTCGTCTCGTACTACGCACCGCTCGGTCACTACGCGGGAGACAACAACGGCTTCTCGGCGGCAGGCGTCGACAACGCACCGCTGCACGCGCTGAAGGACGGCGTCAACGGCGGCAATGGGATCTACCTGTACCAGTCGTCGAACGCATTCCCGAACGCGACGTGGCTGGGGTCCAACTACTGGGTGGACGTGGTCTTCTCGCCGAACTAGGTGGAGCAGGGCGGCCCGTCGCGCGCGAGCGCGGCGGTCGCCGGGCCCGGCAGCGTGCACGCCCGCAGGGCGCAAAAAAAATGGCTCCGCGATGGAGCCGTTTTCATTTGCAGGTTCGCCTGCGTGCGCAGGCGCAGGGCCGGATCAGCGCAGTGCGCGCGCGGGGTTGCCCGCCAGGCGGCTGTCGGCCGGGCAACTGCGGATGACGTTGCTGCCCAGGCCGATCAACGACCGATCGCCGACCTGCAATCCGTTCATGATGCTGGAGGCGCTGCCGACGTAGCAGTTCTCGCCGATCGCGGTGCCGCCGGCCACGGTCACGTTCGAACCGATCAACGTCCAGTCGCCGATCGTCACGTCGTGGTGGATCACCGTGTTGGGCAGGATGCACACATGGTCGCCGATCACCGCGTTGCTGGTGACCACGGCGCCGGCCATGATCAGCACGTTGCGGCCGATCCTGGCCAGCGGCGACACGCGCGCCGTCGGATGCACCACCGTCGCGAAGCGTTCATGCGGCACCTGCAGCGACGCGATCGCCGCGCGGCGGGTCAGGTACGACGTTGCGCTGCCGGGCACCGCGAGGATCCTGGCCTGTGGCCACTTCGCCAGCGCATCGCGGCCGACGATCGGCACCGACAGGGGCCCCACGCCCTGCTTGCCGGGGGTGTCGTCGATGAAGGCGACGAGCTCGAACGCGCCGCCGAGGCAATCGATCGCCTCGAGCGCGTTGCCGTTGAACGGAAAAAGAAGAAGCGGCGTCACCGCTTCACGCGGAGCCGCCGCCTCGTTCGTCGACACGGGTCAGAGCGCCTTGGCCGACGTCGTCGCGGCGATGTCGCCGCCGGCCAGGTTCACCACGGCGCGGGCCACTTCTTCGCACTGGGCCGCCGTCAGTTCCGGGAACATCGGCAGCGACAGCACCTCGTTGGCGGCCTGTTCCGCATGCGGGAACTGGCCCGCCGTGTAGCCGAGGTCGGCGAACGCCGGCAGCAGGTGCACCGGCGTCGGATAGTGGATGCCGGTCTGGATGCCCTGGGCCAGCAAGGCTTCCTGCCACGCCTGGCGATTCTTCGTGCGGATCGCATAGATGTGATAGACGTGGCGCGAATACGCCGCGGCCTTGGGCGTCACGACGCCCGTGCCTTCGAACAGGCGGTCGTAGTGCGCGGCGGCCGTGCGGCGCGCCTCCGTCCAGCCCTCGAGATAGCGCAGCTTCACGCGCAGCACGGCGCCTTGCATGCCTTCCATGCGGAAGTTGTAGCCCTTGAGCACGTGGTGGTACTTCTTCTCCGCGCCCCAGTCGCGCAGCATCCGGATCGTGCGGGCGTACTCGGCGTTGTTGGTCACGACCATGCCGCCTTCGCCGTAGGCGCCCAGGTTCTTGCCCGGGTAGAAGCTGAAGCAGGTCATGTCGGCGAGACTGCCCGAGCGCTGGCCGTTGTATTCGGCGCCGTGCGCCTGGCAAGCGTCCTCGATCACCACCAGGCCGTGCCGCTTCGCGATCTCGAGCAGTGGCCCCATGTCGGCCGGCTGGCCGTACAGGCTCACCGGGATGATGGCCTTGGTCTTGTCGGTGATCGCCGCCTCGAGCTGCTTCACGTCCATCGTGTAGGTCACCGGATCGATGTCCACGAGCACCGCCTTCGCGCCGGTGTAGTCGATCGCCGAGACGGTGGCGACGAACGTGAACGGCACGGTGATCACCTCGTCGCCGCGGCCCACGCCGGCCGCGAGCAGGGCGAGGTGCAGGGCGCTGGTGCCGGTGTTGACGGCCACGCCGATGTCGGCACCGCTGTAGGCGGCGAATTCCTTCTCGAACGCGACCACCTCGGGGCCGAGGGTGAAGGCGCAGCTGTCGAGGATGCCCTGGATCGCGGCGTCCACCTCGGGCTTGATCGACAGGTATTGGGATTTCAGGTCGACGAATGGGATCACGATCATTTCTCCTGCGTGATGTAGACGGTCTCGCCCTTGCGGCGCATCGATTTGTTGGCGGCCTCGATCAGGCTCACGACGCGCTCGCCGAGGCGGCCGTCGGTCTTGGGCGCCGTGCCGTGCTCGATGCAATCGACGAAGTGGGCGCCCTCGACCCCCAGCGCCTCGGTCACGGCCAGGCGCGGGGCCCACATGTCGCCCGTGCGATAGCCGACGCGCATTTCCTGGATCTTGTCCGGATCGTCGGTGAAGCTGACGCCCTTGTCGTAGACCTTGATCTTCTCGCTCGGCTCGAGATCGTCATAGGTGATCATCTTCTTGCTGCCGCCGACCAGGATCTGGCGCACCTTCACCGGCGCGAGCCAGCTGCAGTTGACGTGGGCGATGGTGCCCGACTCGTAGTACAGCGTCACGTAGGCCAGGTTCTCGGGCGTTCCCGGGAAGTGGTTCATGCCGCTGGCGGTGACCGCCACCGGATGCTCGCCCAGCAGGTGGTCGAGGATGGAGAAGTCGTGCACCGCCAGGTCGGAGATGACGCTCACGTCGCGCTGGAACAGGCCCAGGTTGACGCGGATCGAGTCGTAGTAGTAGATGCGGCCCAGTTCCTGCGCCTGGATCAGTTCGGCCATCTTCTGCACCGCGCCGGTGTAGATGAAGGTGTGGTCGACCATCAGCACGAGGTTGCGGCGCGCCGCTTCGTCGACGAGCTGGCGGGCCTCTTCGGCGGTCTCGCACATCGGCTTCTCGAGCCAGAGGTGCTTGCCGGCCTTCAGCGCGGCCATGCCGAGCTCGAAGTGGGTGTGGACGGGCGTGGCGACCGCGACGGCGTCGACGCCGGGATCGTTCAGCAGTTCGCGGAAGTCGGTGGTCGTCTTGACCGCCGGGAAGCGTCGCCTGACGACCCCCAGCTTGTTCTCGTCGAGATCGGCGACGCAGGCGACGTTCATGCCCTTCGTTTCCGCGAAATTCCGAACCAGGTTCGGACCCCAGTAGCCGTAGCCGATGACACCAATATTGATCATTTCACCCCTCCAGATTGAACACTTAGAGACTGTTCCCCGAACCCGATGCGTCGCCGGGTTCTCTCGTATCGCCGATGACTCGCGCGGGAACGCCCGCGACGATGGCGTAGTCCGGTACGTCCTTGGTCACCACGGCGCCCGCGCCGACCAGGGCGCGCACGCCGACGGTCACGCCGGCGATCACCGTGGCGTTGCTGCCGATCGAGGCGCCGCGGCGGATGCGCGTGGGCTCCACGTGCCAGTCGGCCTCGCTCTGCAGGCTGCCGTCGTCGTTGGTGGCGCGGGGGAAGAGGTCGTTGGTGAACATGACACCGTGGCCGATGAAGACCTCGTCCTCGATCGCGACGCCTTCGCAGATGAAGGTGTGCGACGACACCTTGCAGCGGGCGCCGATGGTGGCGCCTTTCTGGATCTCGACGAACGCGCCGACCTTTGTTTCGTCCCCGATGGCGCAGCCATAGAGGTTGACCAGCGTCGGCTGGAAGATCCTGACGTCCTTGCCCAGCGTGACGCTATCGGCAACAGGCATTCGCACCCCTCCCCAATCCACTTTCGTCCCGTCCAGGCTTGGCGAGCACTTGTTGACAAATACTAACGGGTTGCAACAGAAAAGTACTGATCGGAGACCCCCAAACTCAGTGGATTGCGCCTGCAAGTTAACCGGTTTTGGGGAGCCTTCAGGCCGCTTTCCGGCCTCGAATCCCCCGGATTGGGGGGGCCTGTCGCGTAGTTCGGCCACTCTTCACGCCAAAGAAAAAGGAGCGCCGCGGCGCTCCTTCGTCAGGGGTCAGGCGAACCTGGCGGTCACTCGGACTTGTCGTCCAGCCGCAGCATCGCGGTGCCCGTGCCGGAAGACAGCAGGCCGCTCTTCGCGTAGGTCATCAGCTTCTCGCGCGTGTCCTGGATGTCGAGGTTGCGCATCGTCAGCTGCCCGATGCGGTCGGCCGGCGTGAAGCTCAGCTCGCCCTTTTCCATCGTCAGGCGCTCGGGCTTGTAGGTGAGGTTGGGCGACTCGGTGTTCAGCAGCGAGTAGTCGTTGCCGCGGCGCAGCTCGATCGTCACCTCGCCGGTGATCGCGCTGGCCACCCAGCGCTGCGCGGTCTCGCGCAGCATCAGGGCCTGCGAGTCGAACCAGCGGCCCTGGTACAGCAGGCGGCCCAGCGCACGGCCGTTGTCGCGGTACTGGGCGATGGTGTCCTCGTTGTGGATGCCGGTGACCAGGCGCTCGTAGGCGATGAACAGCAGCGCCAGGCCCGGCGCCTCGTAGATGCCCCGGCTCTTGGCCTCGATGATTCGGTTTTCGATCTGGTCGCTCATGCCCAGGCCGTGGCGGCCGCCGATGCGGTTGGCTTCCATCAGCAGCGCGACCGGGTCGCTGAACGAAACGCCGTTCAGCGCGACGGGCATGCCTTGCTCGAAGCGCACCGACACCTCTTCGCGCTTGACCTCGACGTCGTCGCGCCAGAACGCCACGCCCATGATGGGCTGCACGATCTTCATGCCGGAGTTCAGGTGCTCGAGATCCTTGGCCTCGTGCGTGGCGCCCAGCATGTTGGAGTCGGTCGAGTACGCCTTCTCGGTGGACATCTTGTAGCCGAAGCCCGCCTTGTTCAGGAACTCCGACATCTCCGCGCGGCCGCCGAGCTCGTCGATGAACAACTGGTCCAGCCACGGCTTGTAGATCTTCAGCGACGGGTTGGCGAGCAGGCCGTAGCGGTAGAAGCGCTCGATGTCGTTGCCCTTGAAGGTGCTGCCGTCGCCCCAGATGTGGACGTCGTCCTCCTTCATCGCGGCGACGAGCATCGTGCCGGTGACGGCGCGGCCCAGCGGCGTGGTGTTGAAGTAGGTGTTGCCCGCGGTGGCGATGTGGAACGCGCCGCTCTGCAGCGCGGCGATGCCCTCGGCCACCAGCTGCGCGCGGCAGTCGATCAGGCGCGCCTTCTCGGCGCCGTACTGCATCGCCTTGCGCGGGATCTCGTCGTAGTCCGGCTCGTCGGGCTGGCCGAGGTTGGCGGTGTAGGCGTAGGGGATCGCGCCCTTCAGGCGCATCCAGTGCAGCGCGGCGCTGGTGTCGAGGCCGCCGGAAAATGCGATGCCGACCTTTTGCTGGGCGGGCAGGTTCTGGAGAATGGTGGTCATTTGGATGCGCAGGTCGGAGTGCGGGGAAACCCCGCTATTCTCGACGCAAACAGGCCCGTTTCCCAGCCTGCGGGTTGTTCGGACGTCGACAGGGGGCCTTGGCGAGTTCCGTCCGGCAGGGTTGCCGGGCCGAAGGGATACTCGCGGCGTGACCGACTCGCCGCCGCTCCAACGCACGCCCTTGCTCCTTGCATTCGCCCTCGCGCTCGCGGCCGCCGTCTCGCTGGGACTCGCGCGCTTCTCCTACGCGCTGCTGCTCCCGCCGATGCGCGCCGAGCTGCACTGGAGCTATTTCACGGCGGGCGCGATGAACACCGCGAACGCCGCCGGCTACCTGGCGGGCGCGCTGATGGCGCCGCGCTGGTTCGCGCGCCACGACGCACTGCGCGTGCTCGTGGCGGGCGGCCTCGCCACGGCGGCCATCCTCGTGGCGCACGCCTTCGCTCCCAGCGATGCGGTGCTGTACGCATTGCGAACGGTGGCGGGCTTCGCCAGCGCGGCCACCTTCGTCGGCGGCGGGTTGCTCGCCGCCCGGCTGTCGGCGCGCGCGCCGCACCCGGGCCTGGTCGTGGGGCTCTACTACGGCGGCACGGGCCTGGGCATCCTCGGCGCCACCGCGCTGGTGCCGCCGCTGCCCTGGCGCGAGGCCTGGATCGCGCTCGGTGCCGTCTCGCTCGCGTGCACGCTCGTGACCGGGGGCGTGACGCGCGCCTCGCGCGCGCTCCTGCGGACGGCGCCCGACGCGCCGGCGACCGGCCGCGTCCACGCGCCGTGGTCGCCGATGGCCATGCTCCTCCTCGGCTACCTGCTGTTCGGCTTCGGCTACATCGGCTACATGACCTTCATCGTGACGCTGCTGCACGAGCAGGGCATCGCGCCGGGCTGGGTCGCCGCGTTCTACGGGCTGCTGGGCGCCGGCGTGGTGGCGTCGTCCTGGCTCTGGGCGGGGCTGCTGCAGCGGTTCCGGGGCGGCCAGGCGCTGGCGTCGTTGTGCGCGATCCTGGCCGTCGCCACGCTGCTTCCGGTCGTCAGCGGCCAGCCGGTGGTCGTGGCGCTGTCGTGCGCGCTGTTCGGCTGCACGTTCCTGTCGGTGGTCGCGTCGACGACCGCATTCGTGCGCCACAACCTGCCGCCGGCTGCGTGGGCGGCGGGGATCGGCGCTTTCACGATCGTGTTCGCGCTGGGGCAGATCCTCGGGCCCAGCCTGTCGGGCCGCCTGGCCGACGGTCCGGGCGGGCTGGCTCGCGGCTTCGTGTGCTCGGCGATCGTGCTGGCGCTGGGCGCGGCGTGCGGGTCGCGCCAGCGACCGTTGAAGCCCGGCCGAGAATGAAAAACGGTGGCCGAAGCCACCGTCGATGTTGCGCGGCAACCGTCGCGTTGCCGCACATTTGTCCGATCAGGCGCGCGGTTCGCCGAAACGGTTCACCGTGATCGTCGCGCCGGCCGGGGCCGTCGTCTGCACGTGGTGCTCGACGCCCTGGAACGTGTAGACAGTGTCCCAGTACTGCGGCGGGCCCGAGGCCGGCACGTCGCGGCAGCGCTGGACGTCTTCCATGCGCGTGCCCGCGTTGTTGTTGCCGATCGCGCCGCCCACCACCGCGCCGCCGACGGCACCGGCCACCGTCGCGCCGTTGCCGCGGGCGATGTTGTGGCCCAGGATGCCGCCGAGGATGCCGCCGATCACGGCGCCGCCGACCTTGTTGCGCTCGTCCTTGACCTCCTTCTGTTCGACCCAGCACTTCTGCGTCGGCGTGCCGAACACGGCGTGCGAAGCGATGACCTGCGCCTGGAACATCTGCTCCTGCGGACGCGGGCGGGCGTCATAGGCGGGCTGCTGGGGTTGCGGAGCCCAATGGCCCTGGTCCACCGGCAGGCCGGGCGGCACCATGCGCACCGACGAGATCATGTCGTTGAGGCCCATCGCGTGCAGGTTCGGGTAGTTGCCGGGTCGCAGGAAGACGCAATGCCCGACGTAGCCCTCGTCGTCGCACACCTGCCAGTGATCGCCAACGACGACGGCCGACGAAGCGCGGTCGTTGAAGCCGTAGCCGCGCAGTTCGCGCACATCGCCCTGCGTGGTGAAGTTGCGCCCGTGGAAGTTCTCGCGCTCGTAAAACGTGACCTGGCCCGGCAGCGGCGCCGGGGCCCAGCGGTTGTCGGGAATCTGGCCGTTGCGGTCGGCCTCGCGCGCCGACGAGATGCGGTCGTTGAGTCCCATCGCGCTCAGCGACGGATAGTTGCCCGGGCGCAGGACGAAGCAGTGGCCGCGGAAGCCGGAGTCGTCGCAGACTTCCCACGGACGGCCGGTGACGACCACCGACGAGGCCCGGTCGTTGAAGCCGATGCGCTGGAAGTCGCCGATCGGGTCGTGCACGGTGAACGCGCGGCCGGCGTAGTTGTCGTGTTCGTAGAAGGTGACGTCCGCCATCGCCGCGCCGGAGCAGGCCAGGGCGATCGCGCCCAACGTTGTCTTCAGAGTCCTGGTGTTCATCGTGACACTCCGTGTTGTTTGTGCAACTCGGCTGGCAAACGATGGACCCGCTCGTCAGGGCGGCTTCAGCTCGCTTCGACGCGCCTCAGCCGCACGTGCGCGACCAGCCCGCCCTCGGCGGCGTTGGTCATCTCGAGGCTGCCCCCCATGCGCTGGATGGACTTCTTGACCACCGCCAGGCCCAGCCCGGCACCGGTGGCCGAGGTGCGTGCCGTGTCGCCGCGGAAGAACGGGGTCGTCAATTGCGTGAGCTTCTCGACCGGCACGCCTGGGCCGCGGTCGCGAACGGTCACGATGATCCACGGGCCGGCCTGCAACTGCCCCACCTGCACCTCGGCGGGCGTGGTCTCCGAGGCGCGGCCGTAGCGGCGCGCGTTCTCGAACAGGTTGGCGAACACGCGGCCCAGCTCGATCGGGTCGCCCAGCACCCGAGACACCGGCGACAGCTGGATCGCGATGCGGATCTGGCTCGCGTCGCGGAACGCCAGCGCCTCGCGCTCCACGACCGCGGCCAGCGGCACCGGCTCGAGTCGCGTGACGCCCGGGCGCGCGTAGTCCATGAACTTGTCGATGATGGCATCGAGCTGGTCGATGTCGTCGGCGATGTGGCTGCGGGCCTCCTCGTCCGGCACGCTGATCTCGGCCTCCAGCCGGATGCGCGCCAGGGGCGTGCGCAGGTCGTGCGAGATGCCCGCGAGCATCACCGTCCGGTCCTGTTCGACCTTCGCGAGCTCGCGCGCCATGCGGTTGAAGCCGACGTTGACGGCGCGCACCTCCGTCGTGCTGGTGCGCTCGTCGAGCCGCGTGTCGTACTCGCCGTCGCGGATGCGCGCCGCCGCGGTCGACAGCTCCTTGAGCGGCCGGTTGATCAGGCCCGCGATCATCGCGGAGCCGATGATGGTCGCGCCGATCGCGATGCCCACCCAGACGAACCAGGTGCTCGAGGTCAGCGGCGTGACGCGGGCCGACTCGGCCTGCAGCCAGTAGCGGTCGTCATCGATCGTGAAGCCGACCCACAGCGCGTCCGCGCCGTTGACCGAGCGCGCCACCACCGTGCCTTCGCCGAGCCGCACGCGCAGTTCGGCCGCGATGCGGCGCGTGAAGGCGTCGATCTCGTAGGGCTCCCAGCGGTCGGACGGCTCGCGCGGCAGCACGCGCACGGCCTCCTGGTCGGTCATCGATTTCATCAGCGCGATGCGCGTGATGCCGTCGACGTTCTTCATCGCGCCTCGCGAGAGGTTGACGAGGCTGGCGATCTGCTGCGCCGCGACCACGGCGCGCGGCTCGAACTCCAGCTGGCGCAGCGTCTGAACCCAGGCCAGCACGCCGCCGGTCAGCAGCAGCGAGAGCAGGAAGAACGTGCGCCAGAAAAGACTCAGCGACAGGAGCTTGCGATCCATCCCGACCCAGAGTTAGGCGGTTTCGCTCGGCACGAACACGTAGCCCACGCCCCACACCGTCTGGATGTAGCGCGGGTTCGACGGATCGGGTTCGATCATCTTGCGCAGGCGCGAGATCTGCACGTCGAGGCTGCGGTCGAAGGGCTCGAAGTCGCGGCCGCGCGCGAGCTGGGCGAGCTTGTCGCGCGACAGCGGCTGGCGCGGGTGGCGAACCAGCGCCTTGAGCATCGAGAACTCGCCCGTGGTGAGCGCGATCGGCTCGCCTTCCTTGGTGAGCCGGCGCAGCGAGAGGTCGAATTCGAAGTCGCCGAACTGCACGATCTGGGCGTCCTTGGCCGGGGCGCCGGGCGCTTCCTGCGGCGGGCGGCGCCGCAGCACGGCGTGCACGCGCGCCAGCAGTTCGCGCGGGTTGAACGGCTTGGGCAGGTAGTCGTCCGCGCCCACTTCGAGGCCGACGATGCGGTCGACGTCCTCCACCTTGGCGGTGAGCATGATGATGGGCGTGCGATCGCCGGCGGCACGCAGCCGGCGGCAGATCGACAGGCCGTCCTCGCCCGGCAGCATCAGGTCGAGCACGATCAGGTCGATGTTCTCGCGCGTCATCAACCGGTTCAGCGCCTTGCCGTCCTCGGCAAGGAGGACGTCGAAGCCTTCCTGGCTCAGGTAGCGGCGCAGCAGGTCGCGGATGCGGGCGTCGTCATCGAGGACGACGATACGGTCTTGGCGGGTGCCTGGAACTGCCGACATGATGGCTCCAAATATGTAACAGGCTCGATTCTGCGGTGTGAAAACGCGGATTTGGGCATTTTTGGCCCGACCTTTTGGTCTTGTTACAAATTCGCCGCCGCCCCGATAGCCAGCCTCTCGTCACCCCTTTTGCCACTTTGGGCCGTTCAATGGGCATCATCCACTCATGAACCCTGTCATGAACAAGAACGTATCGGCCCTCGTCTGCGCGTGCGTCTTCGCCGCCTCCATGCCGTCTCTGGCGAAGGCCCAGGCGGTGGTCGTCCAGAAGGATCCCGAAGGCGTGGTCTCGCTCAACAGCAGCGCCACGGTGCAGGTGCCCAACGACTGGATCACCGTGCAGTTCACCACCACCAAGGAGGGCACCGACGCCGCCGCGGTGCAGGCCGCGCTGAAGGAGTCGCTCGGCGCCGCGCTGGCCCAGGCGCGTCAGGTGGCCAAGCCCGACGGCCACGTGGAAGTGCAGGGCGGCGGCTTCTCGCTGCAGCCGCGGCTCAACCCGAAGGGCCTGGTCAACGGCTGGACCGGCACGACCTCGCTGTGGGTGCAGGGCCGCGACATGGGCACGATCGCCGAGCTCGCCGGCCGCGTGCAATGCATGACCGTCGGCAACCTCGACTACAGCGTGTCGCGCGAGGCGCGCGAGAAGGTCGAAGGCGACGTCTCGGCGCAGGCGATCGCGCGTTTCCGCGCGAAGGCCGCCGAGTACGCGAAGGCGTTCGGCTATGCCACCTTCACCGTGCGCGACGTCAACGTCAACATCGACAACGGCCAGGCGCCGCCGCCGCGTCCCTACCTGGCGCAGGCGAAGATGGCCTCGATGGCCAGCGATTCGCTGCCGGTGCAAGCCGGCTCGGGCAACGTCACGGCCAACGTCAACGGCAGCGTCCAACTGAAGTAGGCGATTTTCCGTTGCCCCTCGGGGACGCGGCGCTTGCTACGATCCGGTCATGACCGCCACTTCGACCGAACCGCGCCTCCGCCACGTGCAATGCCTCGCGCCCGAGGGCCTGCATCGCATCGGGTACTGGGAGTGGGGCGACGCGGCCAATCCCAAGGTGCTGGTGTGCGTGCATGGCCTGACGCGCCAGGGACGCGACTTCGACACCCTCGCGCGGGCGCTGTGCGGCGAGTACCGCGTCGTCTGCCCCGACGTCGCCGGGCGCGGGCAGTCGGACTGGCTGAAGAACGCGGCGTCGTACGCGATCCCGACCTACGTGGCCGACATGGTCACGCTGCTCGCGCGCCTGGACGCCGCCACCGTGCACTGGGTGGGCACGTCGATGGGCGGCCTGATCGGGCTGGGCCTGGCGGCGCTGCCCGATTCGCCGATCAGCCGGCTGGTGCTCAACGACGTCGGCCCTGCCATCGAATACGCGGCGCTCGCGCGCATCGGCACCTACGTCGGGATGCCCGCGCACTGGAAGTCGCTCGACGAAGCCGCCGACGCGCTGCGCGCGATCTCGCTGGGCTTCGGCCCGCACACGCGCGAGGAGTGGACGACGCTGACGCGCCCGCAGCTCGTGGCCGACGGCGATGGCTTCAAGCCGCACTACGACCCGGCCATCGGCGTGCCGTTCCGCGCGGTCACGCCCGAGCTGGCCGCGGCCGGCGAGGGCCTGCTCTGGAAATCCTACGACGCCATTCGCTGCCCGACGCTGGTGCTGCGCGGCGCCGAGTCCGACCTGCTCTCGCGCGCGACCGCGGATGCGATGGCGCAACGCGGCCCGCGCGCCCGCGTGCACGAGATCGCCGGCGTGGGCCACGCGCCGACCCTGGTGCACGCCGACCAGGTCGCCGTGGTGCGCGACTTCCTGCTGGCCGCGTCGCCATGAAGACGCAGGCCGCGAACCTGGACGTCGACGACGCGCCGGCCATCGTGCGCGTCGCGGCCGCCGACATGGCATTGGCCGCGCGCGAGCCGCACGCCGGCAGCGAGGCCGAGACCGGCGACGCCGACGCGCTGGGCGAGGTCGCGCTCGGCCGCGCGCGCGCGTTCGCGGAGCCGCTGCTGGTGGGCCGCAAGCTCGACAGCGGCGAGGGCGCCTGGTCGCACGCCGAGGGCGTCGCCCAGATCCTGGCCGATCTCGGCGCGACGCCGGCGATGCAGGCCGCGGCCTGGCTCGTCTACGCCGGCGACGGCCTGCAGCGTCCGATCGAGGTCGTGGCCAAGGCCTTCGGCCCGTCGTACGCGAGCCTGGTCGATCTCACGCGCAAGCTGGTCAAGATCCAGCGCAACGCGCGCGAGGCGCAGATCGGCAAGGAACAGCGCGCCCTGCAGACCGAGCGCGTGCGCAAGATGCTGCTGGCGTTCTCGCGCGACCTGCGCGTGGTGCTGCTGCGCCTGGCCTCGCGGCTGCAGACGCTGCGCTGGCACGCGGCCAGCCGCACGCCGTGCCCGCCCGAGCTCGCGCGCGAGTCGCAGCAGGTGTTCGCGCCGCTGGCCAACCGGCTGGGCATCTGGCAGATCAAGTGGGAGCTGGAGGATCTGTCGTTCCGCTTCCTCGAGCCCGACGAATACCGGCGCGTCGCGAAGCTGCTCGACGAGCGCCGCGTGGAGCGCGAGGCCGGCATCGCCGCGTTCCGTGCGCAACTGGTGGACATGCTGGCGGCCGCCGGCATCCGCGCCGACATCCAGGGGCGGCCCAAGCACATCTACAGCATCTGGAAGAAGATGCGCGGCAAGGAGCTGGACTTCGACCACGTGTTCGACATCCGCGCGGTGCGCGTGATCGTCGAGGACGTCGCGGCCTGCTACGCCGTGCTCGGGCGCGTCAACGAGCGCTATCGTGCGGTCGACGGCGAGTTCGACGACTACATCGCGCGGCCGAAGGCCAACGGCTACCAGTCGCTCCACACGGTCGTCAAGGACGACGCCGGCCGCGCCTTCGAGGTGCAGATCCGCACGCGCGAGATGCACGAGCACGCCGAGCACGGCGTCGCCGCGCACTGGGCCTACAAGGAGGCGGGCACCAAAGGCTACGCCGGCGTGAGCGCGGCGGGTGCGTTCGAGGACCAGGTGGCCCAGGCGCGCAAGGCGGTGCTGCGCCAGCTGCTTGCGTGGGAACGCGACTTCGTCGCGGAGCCCGACGCGGACGCGGCGCAGGAACAGGCGCAGGCCGAGGCGCCGGCTTTCGAAGACCGCATCTACGTCTTCACGCCGCAGGCCAGCGTGATCGAACTGCCCGCGGGCGGCACGCCGGTGGACTTCGCCTACGCGCTGCACACCGACGTCGGCCACCGCTGCCGCGGGGCGCGCGTGGACGGCGCGATGGTGCCGCTGCAGACGCCGTTGCAGAACGGCCAGACGGTGGAGATCGTCACCGTGCGCGAAGGCGGCCCGTCGATGGACTGGCTCAACCCCGAGCTGCACTTCCTGCAGAGCCCGCGCGCCCGCGCCAAGGTGCGCGCCTGGTTCAACGCGCTGCAGCACGAGCAGACCGTGGCCAAGGGCCGCGAGCTCGTCGAGAAGCTCCTGCAGCGCGAGGGCCGCACCGCGACCAGCCTCGAGGAGTTGGCCGGCAAGCTGGGCTTCGACGACGCCGAGGCCTTGTTCGAGGTGGTCGGCAAGGACGAATACTCGCTGCGCAACATCGAGAACCTGCTGCGCCCGGCCGAGCCGCCGCCGCCCGACGAGGTCATCCAGCTGAAGCGCCCGCGCACCGGCGGCGCCGCCGGCGGCGTGCTGGTGGTGGGCATCGATTCGCTGCTGACCACGCTGGCGAGCTGCTGCCGTCCCGCGCCCCCCGACGCCATCGGCGGCTACGTGACGCGTGGCAAGGGCGTCGCGGTGCACCGCACGGACTGCAGCAACTTCCGCCACATGGCGTCGATGACGCCGGAGCGGGTCATTCCCGTCGAATGGGGCACGCCGGGCACGGAAGGGCGTCCCGACAAGAGCGTCTACGCGGTCGACGTGGTCGTCGAGGCGCAGGATCGCCAGGGCCTGCTGCGCGACATCTCCGACGTGCTGGCCAAGCAGAAGGTCAACGTGATCGGCGTGAGCTCGCAGTCGACCAAGGGCATCGGCGACCGGCGCGCGTTCATGACCTTCACGGTCGAGATCGACAGCGCGGAGCGCCTGGGGATCGTGCTGGGCCTGGTGGCCAAGGTCGACGGCGTGGATTCGGCGCGGCGGCGCTGAGCCGCAAGCCGCAAGCCGCATTCTCGCGCGCCCGGCCAGGCGGGGGCATCGATTCATGAGCTTTGCGATGGTCTGCCGGCGCCACTGTCCGGGCGGCACGGGCCTTGCGCGGGCGTTTGGGGGCAGGCGCGCCGTCTGCCCGTCGAGTCGGGACACAGTCGAAATCCGCATGGCCTGCAGGAATTTCCGGCTCGCGCTAGGATCATTCGACGGCCGATGAGGTCGCGACCGGCACGAGCTCCTGTCGACTGCTCAGCCGGTGGTGTCGATTCCGTGCATTCGTAATGCGTCGACCGGAGGATCCATGGCTCGCTCAACATCCACGACGCTGCCTTCTTCCAGCGCCGACTCCGGCCTCAACGAGGCCGCCACCCGCATCATCCACAAGCTGTTGAGCCATTTCGACGGCTCGCTCGCGTTGCGGCTGTGGAACGACGCGACGCATTCGTTCGGCCAGCGCGCCGGGCAGATCGCGCCCAGTTTCACGCTGGTGCTGCGCGATCCGAAGGTGCTGCGCGACCTCGTCCTCAAGCGCGGGCCGATCCCGCTGGCCGACGCCTACTTCCACGGCCGGCTCGACGTCGAGGGCGACCTCTACGCCGCCCTCGACCTGAAGCGCCACTTCCAGGAACTCTCCCTGACCGGTCGCGAGCGCGCCGGCCTGCTGGTCGACGCACTGCGGCTCGCGTTCATGCCGGCCCGCCGGATCGCGCCCGCGGGCCACGTGCCCACCACGCGCCAGTTCACGCACGATCATTCGCCGGAAAGCGACCGCGCCGCGATCACGCACCACTACGACGTCTCCAACGACTTCTACAAGCTGTTCCTCGACGAACGCATGGTGTACTCCTGCGCGTATTTCCATGCGGCCGACGACACGCTGGAGGCGGCGCAGCGCCAGAAGCTCGACCACATCTGCCGCAAGCTGCGCCTGCAACCCGGCGAACGCTTCCTCGACATCGGCTGCGGCTGGGGCGCGCTGGTGATCTGGGCGGCCAGGCACTACGGCGTGCACGCGCACGGCATCACGCTGAGCCAGGCGCAGCTCGACGAGGCGAAGCGCCGCATCGCCGCGGAGGGCCTGGAGGACCGGATCACCGTCGAACTGCGCGACTACCGCGCGCTCGAGGGCGAGGGCGTCTACGACAAGGTGTCCAGCGTCGGCATGTTCGAGCACGTGGGCCTGGCCAACCTGCCGCAGTACCACGCCACCGTGCACCGCGTGCTCAAGCCCAACGGGCTGTTCCTGAACCACGGCATCACGCACGAGGAAGAGGGCTGGCAGCCCAGCGTCGACACCGAGTTCATCAACCGCTACGTGTTCCCCGACGGCGAACTCGATCGCGTCAGCAGCATCCAGGCGGGCATGGAGCGCGCGCGCTTCGAGATCCAGGACGTCGAGAACCTGCGCATCCACTACGCGAAGACCTTGCGCCACTGGGTCGCGCGCCTGGAGGCCGCGCACGACACCGCGACCGCGCACGTCAGCGAGGCCACCTACCGCGTGTGGCGCCTGTACATGGCAGCCAGCGCGCTCGAGTTCGAATCGGGCGGCACGGCGATCCATCAGATCCTCGCGGCGCGCCGGCCCGACGCTCGCCCGTATCCGCAGCCAGTTCCATTGACGCGACAGGACTTGTACGACCGCAAAAATGCATGCTAGAATAGCGGTCTTGCAGGCGCGTAGCTCAGCTGGTTAGAGCACCACCTTGACATGGTGGGGGTCGTTGGTTCGAGTCCAATCGCGCCTACCAAATCCATGTCGCATT